>ENA-ORXM01004825-ORXM01004825.1-marine-metagenome-genome-assembly--contig:-NODE-4825-length-11378-cov-3.665605_pt1 | contig 11378 bp, 7 predicted proteins | sample MGYA00237867_ERZ511480 | MGnify/ENA primary metagenome ERZ511480 (study PRJEB26309, sample SAMN06266103) | marine metagenome | isolation source: Algal blade | place: United Kingdom:Sidmouth, United... | reverse complement strand
CGCGACCCCCTGCGTGACAGGCAGGTATTCTAACCAACTGAACTACCAGACCGTGGCGTTTAGCGAGTGCAAATATACACCGCATTTTCAATTGCACAAACAATTTTCAATAAAATATTTCATCATTAGATAAATTTCTTTCTTTCTACCAAATAGGTATTAAGTATTTTGGAGAAGTCTCCCTTTACATCAACTTCCACATATTTAATCTTATACTGGGCACACTTTAGTTTTAAATCGTCAAAATAAGCGGTTACACTACGCTCGTAAGCTTCTTTTATATTGCTGGAATATAAATCTATATGTTCACCGGTCTCCACATCTAGAAAACGTTTGGGGGTATTGTCAAAATCGAAATGGTACTCTGTAGATCTATCTAAAAGGTGAAACAATACTACTTCGTGCTTGTTGTATTTTAAATGTCTGAGAGCATCAAATATTTTTTCATCATTTTCAGAATTTTGAAACATATCCGTAAAAAGAAAAATGAGACTTCTTCTTTTTATATTTTCCGCTATTTGATGCAAATAGGTATAGGTTTCCGTTTGCTGGGACGGTTTGGTGTCCAAACTGATCTCACTCAACTTTGCTAAAAGCATTTGGTGGTGCCTTTCACTTCCCTTTTCTGGGGAATAAAAGTTGTAGTTGTCCGAATATACACTTAACCCAACGGCATCTCGCTGTCTTTTAAGGATGTTCATTAAAGCTGCGATGGCTAAGACTCCAAAACCGATTTTATTCAAATTGGTAGCTGATAAATCCTTTACTTCAGGATAATACATAGAGGCTGAACTATCCAATATCATATGACACCTTAAATTGGTCTCTTCTTCATACCTTTTGGTGTACAATTTATCAGTTTTCGCAAAAAGTTTCCAGTCAATATGCTTTGTACTTTCACCATCATTATAAATCTTATGCTCTGCAAATTCTGCGGAAAAGCCATGAAACGGACTTTTGTGAATGCCGCTTATAAAACCCTCTACCACTTGGTTGGCCAAGAGTTCTAGATTAGAAAAAAGTGAGGTTTTGTTTAATTCAGATTGCAGGTTCATGTTACTAAGATAGGCATTAAACACAAAACTGTAATTGTAGAGAGGTAATGTCTTGAGCATAAAAAATCCCGCTAAAAGCGAGATTTTTTTGAATATCCCATTCGGGAGAAATTAAAATTATAAAGCTGCGTCAATCGCGTCTGTGTAAACTTTCTTTGGAGAAACGCCAACCTGACGGTTAATGATTTCACCATTTTTGAATACCAATACAGTTGGGATGTTACGCACACCATATTTAGCCGCAAATTCTTGATTAGCATCAACATCTACTTTACCAACAACCGCTTTGCCTTCGTATTCAGAGCTAACTTCTTCAATGATTGGGCCTACCATTCTACATGGTCCACACCATGCTGCCCAGAAATCAACTACTACTGGTTTGTCACTTTTTAAAACTACTTCGTCAAAAGTAGCGTCTGTTATTTCTAATGCCATGATTTTCTGTTTTTATATATTATGCAAAGTTAGTCAAATATCTAACTGTTTCCTTACTAACGACACATTGGTTTTAGCTATTGTGTTATCAATGTTATTTATAGGGTTCAAATTTTATATGAGTATATAAGTTGCTTTCCTAGTTCAGTTTATAATGGACTTCATTTTCGGTAAGAGTTGCCAAAAGTTCACTGCTAATCTGTACTTTTTGTTTTCTACTGGATAGGCTTACTTTTATCTCTTCTTCCATCTCATAAACTATAAAGTTAAGTGGATGATTTCCTGGGTACGAAATAAGGGTATCCTGTAATTGGTGAATATCTTCTTCTTTTAGGTCGTCTATGTTTAGTTTGATCGTAAGTTTTTTAGCATAAGATTCCATAACCTCCTGTAAAAGCATAAAGCTATTGAACTGAATGCGAGGGTCTCCTTTTTTGCCTGTATCCCTATTGGTCCATCCATCTTTTATGAATATCTTAATATAGGCAAATGAATTGATCATTAAGAAATGTCTGAATCTAAGGTATTCTTCACCAAAAATCCGAAAGTCATAAGATTCCGTATAGTCTTCCACTAAGAACGATGCCCATCCTTTTCCGTTTTTGGATACCCTATGCTGTACGTCTGTAATAACTCCTGCAAAGGCCAGTTCTCTATTTACGACAGTTTGAAGGTCGCTTAAGTTGGAAAGCGAGGCGTTACAAAATGCTTTTACCTCTGTTTTGAAATCATCTAACGGGTGTCCCGATATATAAATACCTACAACTTCTTTCTCGCGGCGCAGTTTTTCCATGGTACCCCATTCCTCGCATGGTGGTACTACTGGTTCAGGTATTTGTACATCACTGGCTTCGCCAAATAGGCTTACTTGGCTAGAGTTTTTGTTTTCCTGAAATTTAGCGCCATATTTTATGGTCTTTTCCAGAAATGTTACACCATCTCCTTCATCATGAAAATACTGAGCCCTATGGGTGTCGCCAAAGGAATCGAATCCTCCTGCAACGGCTAAACTTTCAAATGCTTTTTTATTTGCTGCACGAAGATCTATTCGTTTTGCAAAATCGAAAACGGATTTGTAGGGTCCTTCTTCTTTTCTGTTTTCTACGATGGTTTCTACCGCACCACGACCAACACCTTTTACGGCACCCATTCCAAAACGGACAGCACCGGCATCGTTTACGGCAAACTTGTAATAAGATTCATTTACATCTGGTCCCAAAACATCCAAGCCCATACGTTTACATTCTTCCATGAAGAAGGTAACCTGTTTAATATCGTTCATGTTATTACTCAATACCGCCGCCATATATTCAGCAGGGTAGTGGGCTTTGCAATATGCGGTTTGGTATGCGATCCATGCATAGCAAGTAGAGTGAGATTTGTTAAAGGCGTAAGCTGCGAATGCTTCCCAATCCTTCCAAATTTTCTCCAGTTTATCAACTGCATGTCCTTTGGCTGAAGCTTGTTCAATGAACTTTGGCTTCATTTTATCTAGTACGTGCTTCTGCTTTTTACCCATTGCCTTACGCAAGACATCGGCTTCACCTTTTGTAAAGTCCGCCAACTTCTGTGAAAGGAGCATCACTTGCTCTTGGTAAACCGTAATACCGTAGGTCTCCGCTAAGTATTCTTCACAGGCATCAAGGTCATATACAATTTCTTCGGTACCGTGTTTACGGGCAATGAAACTTGGTATGTATTCCATTGGACCAGGACGGTACAAGGCGTTCATGGCAATAAGATCCGCAAAAACGGTAGGTTTTAGCGATCTCATGTGTTTCTGCATTCCGGGAGATTCATATTGGAATACACCAACTGTTTCTCCTCTTTGGAAGAGCTCGTATGTTTTTACATCATCTAACGGAAAATTCTCTGGGTCTAGCTCAACTCCGTGTTTTGCTTTTACGATCTTAACGGTGTCCTTAATCAAGGTCAGCGTTTTCAATCCCAAGAAATCCATCTTCAGTAGTCCGGCATCCTCCACAACGGAGTTGTCAAACTGAGTACAGTACATTTCGGAATCCTTGGCAAGTGCCACGGGTACGAACTTGGTAATGTCATCTGGGGTAATAATAACCCCACAGGCATGAATACCGGTATTACGAACAGAACCTTCTAAAATGTACGCCTGATTTAAGGTTTCCGATTCAGGACCATCACCCTCGGAAATCGCTAAAAGTTCATTTATCTTTTCTAAATCTTCTGATCTAAATTTTGAACGTAAGACCTTTTCATCGACCCCAATAATCTTTTTTAACTTAGACATATCGGGTATCAACTTTGCCATGCGGTCTGAATCTTGCAGAGGCAAATCCAGGGCACGTGCCGTATCTCTAATAGCAGATTTAGCAGCCATGGTACCATAAGTGATAATCTGTGCCACTTGGTTAGCCCCGTATTTATCAATTACATAGTCCATTACACGACCACGCCCTTCATCATCAAAATCAATATCAATATCGGGCATACTTACACGATCCGGATTTAGGAAACGCTCAAAAAGTAGGTCGTACTTAATAGGGTCTAGATTCGTAATCCATAAACAATAAGCAACGGCAGATCCTGCGGCAGATCCACGACCAGGACCTACGGATACATCCATAGTTCTTGCTGCCCTAATAAAATCTTCCACAATCAAGAAGTAACCAGGATAGCCCGTTTTTTCAATTACTTTAAGCTCAAAATCTAATCGCTCGTCAATGGCGGGTGTAATTTCACCATATCTTTTCTTTGCGCCTTCATAGGTAATGTGGCGTAGAAATTTATTTTCTCCTCGTTTGCCACCATCCAGCTTGTCTTCCTCGAACTGAAATTCTTCAGGAATATCGAAAGCAGGCAACAGTACGTCACGTGCCAAAGTAAAGGTCTCTACCTTGTCAACGATTTCTTGAATATTGATGATAGCTTCAGGGATATCCTTAAAAAGCTCTTTCATCTCATCAGATGACTTAAAGTAATATTCTTGGTTTGGTAAACCGTAACGATAGCCACGACCACGACCAATTGGTGTAGCTTGTTTTTCACCATCCTTAACACATAAAAGAATGTCATGCGCGTGTGCATTTTCCTTTTCTACGTAGTAGGTGTTATTGGTGGCTACTAGCTTTACATTGTGTTTTTTGGCAAACTGAATCAAGACTTGATTAACACGATCTTCATCTTCTTGACCGTGGCGCATAATCTCTATATAAAGATCATCGCCAAAAGTCTCTTTCCACCAGATTAATGCTTCCTCGGCTTGTTTTTCGCCAACGTTCAATACTTTACTAGGAACCTCGCCATATAGGTTTCCTGTCAGCACCATGACATCTTCCTTGTACTGCTCAATTACTTTTTTATCGATACGAGGTACATAGTATTTACCCGAAACGAAGGCAATAGATGACATCTTGGCTAAGTTCAAATAACCCTTCTTGCTCTTGGCGAGCATTACTATTTGGTAGCCGTTGTCTTTTTGTGATTTGTTGGTATGATCTTCACAGACCTGAAATTCGCAGCCTATTATAGGAGTTATTTCTTGTTCAGGTTCCGGTAGTTCGGTTAAAGGCTCTTGACCTTCTTCTAAAGTGCCGTTTTGTGTGGCTTCATATCTTTTCTGATTTGCTTCATTTCTAGAAACAACACCTTTGTTATGATTTAACACTCCGTTTACGAAATGAAATGCACCCATCATATTCGCATGGTCCGTCATGGCCACCGCAGGCATTTTGGCTTTTGCTGCAGCTTTTACCAAATCAGGAACGCTTATGGTAGATTGTAATATGGAGAATTGTGTGTGATTATGTAAATGTGAGAAACTTGCGTTCTCTAAGGTAGCTAGGTTTTCTTCTATCTCTTCTTGAGAAACGCCGCCCGTATCTTTTGCCCAAAGTGCATCGGCAATTTTTTTCGATGCTTTTTTAAGGTTGATGTGTTTAAGACCGATAAGTTCAATTTCCTGCGGATTAGCCTCAGAGAAATTCTTGAAATAATCGGGTTGAACATCTAACTGTTCTTTTGTATACTGTTGCTTACGGATAAGTTCAAGAAAACAACGTGTAGTTGCCTCAACATCGGCAGTTGCATTATGCGCTTCGCCAAAAGGCTCTCCGAATAAATATTGGTGCAATTCTGTTAATGTAGGTAACTTGAATTTACCACCTCTACCACCAGGGATCTGGCATAATTGTGCCGTGTGCTCTGTACAGGTATCTAAAACAGGAAGTTCTTGTAACGGATTTTCAACACCCAAACGGTGGAATTCCGCGCCCATAATATTTAAATCGAACCCTACATTCTGCCCAACAATGAATTTTGTTTTAGACATGGCAATGTTGAATTTCTCCAAAACCTCTGCAAGGGAAATACCTTTTTGTTCTGCAAGCTCAGTAGAAATACCATGAATCTGCTCGGCATCATAAGGAATGTTAAACCCCTCTGGGCGAACTAGATAATCTTCATGCTCAATGCATTTTCCCATATCGTCATGCAGCTGCCATGCAATCTGTATACAACGTGGCCAGTTGTCTGTGTCTGTAATAGGGGCATCCCAACGCTTGGGAAGTCCAGTGGTTTCCGTATCGAAAATGAGGTACATAAAAGTGCGTGTTTGAGCTTAAAAAAGTGACTATAAAATTACGTAAAAAGAACGCTTAATAGCTTAATGAGTTGTTAAGAGTTATTAACGGATTGAAAGGTGTAGCGTAGGCCTTGAACAAGAAATTAATAGTGTGTTAGTTAGGTAGGATTGAATGTGTCTTTGAAAAAAGCAATATTGAGGTTGTTTTTTCTTTAAAACAAGTGGTATTACCTCAAAAAGAAATTCTATATTTGCAGCCCCTTAATAGGGAAGATTTAAAATGAATTAATAACAAGGGTCGGGCACCCTACAAATTAATGTGATATGCCAGTTAAAATTAGATTACAGAGACACGGTAAAAAAGGAAAACCATTTTATTGGATCGTTGCAGCAGATGTACGTTCAAAGAGAGATGGTAAATTCTTGGAAAAATTAGGAATCTACAATCCTAATACCAATCCTGCTACTATTGAATTAAATGTTGATAGTTCAGTGCAGTGGTTACAGAATGGTGCACAGCCAACAGATACCGCTAAAGCAATTCTTTCTTACAGAGGTGTTCTTTTAAAGCATCACTTATTAGGTGGTGTACGTAAAGGTGCCTTAACCGAAGAGCAAGCAGAAGAAAAATTTACGGCTTGGTTGGAAGAAAAAGAAGGTAAGATTGCAGCTAAGGTTGGTGGTTTAGATAAAGAGAAAGCTGATGCTAAAGCTGCTGCTTTAAAAGCAGAGAAAGAAGTAAATGAGAAGCGTGCTGCTGAAGCTGCCGCTGCTGCATTGCCAGAAGCTCCTGAAGGTGAGGATGCAACTGCTGAGGTTGAAGCGGTTGAAGAAGCTCCATCTGTAGAGGCGGAAGCATCTAAAGAAGAAGAATAAATAAATTAGGAACGAATGCGTAAGGAAGATTGTTTCTACCTCGGTAAAATCGTTTCTAAATATAGCTTTAAGGGTGAGGTGCTAGTTAAACTAGATGCCGATGAACCCGAAATTTACGAAAATATGGAATCAGTGTTTGTCTTGATGAAAGGCGATGTACTGGTTCCATTTTTTATTGATAGATGTCGTCTGCATAAATCCGCGCTATTAAGAATCGATTTTGAAGAGGTGAAGGATGAAGCCGCTGCTAATCGTATTATGGGCCATCAGCTTTATTTACCTTTATCGGCCTTGCCTAAATTGGAAGGTGATAAGTTCTATTTTCATGAAGTCATTGGTTTTGATGTGTTGGATGATGTTCACGGTAATATTGGAAAAATTACTGGAGTAAATGATACTACGTCTCAAGCAATTTTTGAAATAGAAAAAGATGGAAAAGAGATTTTAGTGCCTATCATTGATGAAATCCTGAAAAAAGTTGATCGCGAAAACAAAGTGATTCACGTAAGAACTCCAGAGGGTCTTGTGGACCTGTATTTAGGGTAAACCAAACTTTACTGGTCAAGTCTACCCCAGTATATTTAATTCAGACTATTTTAAGGCTTTCTCACAGAAAGAAATACATTTTTGAACTTCTGCTATTGCATTAGATCCAGCAGGAACATCATATTCTAGTTCAACAGTTCCGGGAAAGTTATATTTGTTATCTCTCATAAGTTGTAAAGCTCCGGCAAGTGGAGTGTCTCCATTTCCCCAAACCAAATTGCCTTTGCCATTTGCAGGCGTTTGTCTGTCTTTTAGATGCATGCTTTTGATGTGCTCATGCTTGTTTTTAATAATGTCTAAAGGAGCAGAATTGCCCGCAGCTACAAAATGACCTAAGTCTAAGTTTAAAGCGTTATAATTAGATTGCTCTAAAGCCGTATCCCATAGGGTTGGAGTTTGTTGTTCGTGACCGTGGTAAGCCACATAAATTCCATGTTTTTTGGCAAATTTCCCTAACCTAAGCGTGGTAGCATCATTACTAGGATGTTCTACGGTAACATGGCTAGCACCAAGTACTTTTGCTGTTTTCATTCCCCATTCTATATCCGCATCTGAATTCTTTTTACCGAAGGTATCTCTTGGTTTGAAGGCATAAATGTCAACACCCGCATCATTATACATTTTGCGGAATTTCTCAAACTTTTTCATGTCTGCCGTCTTCCGCCACTTTGTAACTTGTTTTTTATATGCTGATTGTTCGGTTTGTATTTCTGCAAGTTCTTTGGCTTCGTCATCGGTAATGCTTCCACTACGTTTCTTTTTCATCAATCCAAAAAATACGGTTCTATCCAATTTGTTTTCAGGTCTTCCTGCAAAAGTTTCAGCTGGGTCTCCAATTAGCTCAATGGCATTTACCCCGCAATCTAGAATGTATTGAAGAGTGGCTTCAGCGCTTTGATCTTCCATACTTCTAAACGAATAGGTAATAACACCTATTTGTACGCCGTTAAATTTGGAGTTAGGTTTGTTATAATGTTTTAGGATGGAAGGAGCACCAAAAAGAGATGGAGTTATTAGGGTTGAGCCTGCTGCTAGGGTAAGGGTATTCCTTAAGAATTTACGCCTTCCGGATTTTGAGTTGTTTTGCATTTGAATGAGTCTTTGGTTTAAGTTGTAAGTGTATTTTAAGGAGTTACCCAAATCTCTAGAAAATTAACTATTTTAAATATTCAGGACAAGTTTTGTACAAATAAATACAAAATATTGCATTGTATAAGATTACTTATCTTTTTAGGTTTAAAGCATACTAAGTCCGAAAAATGTACTAAAAAGAAAAAAGCCATGTTCTTTTTAAGACATGGCTTCAATGTAACGTGGTAATAGGCTTTATTTATTGGTAATGGGGTGTGCAACATCCCACCAAACATTTGTGCTAAGGTTGTCAGGACCTTGAGTGCTGACGGCAGTTTTATAGTTATCGGAATTATTTGTAGGGTAATCAGTGTCATAGCCTTGTCTCACAGGAATGTCATCTCCGTTTAGGGGAAGGGTTGCAGGTTCTAGTTCTGGGTATCCTAATCTTCTCCATTCGCTCCATGATTCCCAACCTTGAAGGTATAGGGCTTTCCATTTTTCTTCGGCTATTTGTTGCATAGCTATCTCAATATCAGTACTTAATGGGTTTTTCGAAATATAGATGTCGGCATCTTCTGCTCCCCATAAATCAAATGAAGCTTCTATTCCTTCTTCATAATAAGTACTTGCATCACCACTTGTCCATCCAAGCTCTACTGCTTCAGCCAAGGAAAAAGCTATTTGTGAGTAGCTATAAATCGTTCCAGGGGAATCACTTTCATATATTACATCACTGGAAATAAAAGAAACATCTGCCGCTAGCCATTCTGAATTAGGAATTCCGTACGGCATTCCTAAGTATTCGGGAGATTCTAATGATACCGAAGTTCTGGTATATTCGGCATAAGTAGCTATTCTTGGGTCATTATCAGCTATTAATCTATCTATTAACACATCACTTACCGCATAATCTTCACGAGTTTGGAAATTATCTTGCCATGGATTGTCATTGTTATCATCTGCTAAAAAAGGATAATAAATAGTTTCTTCATGTGAAGTAATGGCTCCTGTTAAAGCTTCATTAAATTTTGTAGCGGCATAGCCCGAAGGGTCAGGGTATACGTTTGATAATCTTAAAGCCATGACCAATTTAAGGGTGTTTGCGAATTTTTTCCAACGTTCCATGTCTCCATTAAAAAGAATATCTCCAGTAGGTCCAGCTCCATTATCCATAAGTGCCAATGCATCATCAATATCCTTAAAAAGACCATCATAGATTGCTTCTTGGGTGTCAAAAACAGGATAGGTGTTTTCAGTACCTTCAAGAGCTTCGGTATAGGGCATCATTCCCCACCTATCCGTTATGAACTGGTAGTAATAGGCCATAAGAATTTTTGCTACGGCAATTTGGTTAGCGTTAGACCCATAAGCCGATTGCTCTAAGGCGTATTGTTCATCCAGGTTAAAGTCAATTATGGTTTTTAAATTAATTAACGGATTTTGATAGAGGTAATCGGAGTCTGTACTTAAATCTACATATCTAGAACCGTCTGTGTATGTAATTTGGGAGATATGTTGTGTGTAGAGATCTCCCATTTCATCTGTTACAACGTTGCCAATATAACGTTCTGCAAATGTTAGTAGACCACTGCTGACCACTGTTGTGGTAACGTCCGGGTCAATGTTGGTATCTCCAAAATCGACATTTTCACATCCTAGAAGTAATATGGTTAAAAGGATAGGCTGAATAATTTTAGAATATATTTTCATAATATGTATGGTTTTGTTTTGCGAAAAGTTAGAAAGAGAGTTTAACACCTAGACCAAATGTTCTTTGGTTTGGATCTTGCGCATATTCCGTCCAACGAATATCGTCATCAGTACTATCATAAGCTTCAATTTCAGAAGGGTCTATTCCATCTATTTCAGAATAAATTAACCATAAGTTGTTTGCATACAGGTTTATCTGAATGGCATCTAACGGTAATTTGTCTATCGTCTTTTTTGGAATGTTATAGCCTAAAGTAAGCTGTCTAAGCTTAACATAACTGGCATCATAAATCCACTCACCAGCTTTTCTGTTCATACTTTTAAAATAAGAATAAGAACTTGTGTAGTAAGATACTGGGCTGCCCGTAGTTTCATCTACACCTTCTACAAGAACACCACCAGAACCAGCACCAACATTGGAAGCTAGTACTTGATTTACCTCGGTACCGCTAGCATCCAATACCGGGTCTCTTAAGGGATTGCCCAAGGCATTGTCGCCAACAGTAAAGTCTCCCAGACCTGAGTAGGCCAAAAGTTGCCTTGTAACGGAATAGTATTCTCCGCCACCTTGAAAATCTATTGATATACCTAGATTGAAGTTTTTGTATCGGAAGTAGTTGATGAGACCCCCATTGAAATCTGCTTGTACATTTCCGACTTTCTCAAAATTATCGGAATATACCCGAAGACCACTGCTGTTTATAAGGGGCACACCTTCATCATTGGTTACGGTGTTATATCCATAGATGTTTCCCCAGTTATCATTTGCATCATGCACTAGATATGCGGTTCTGCCTTCTGCTACTTGTACTGATGATACAAGATCATTGATTTTAATGACCTTTTTATCAAAATTGGAAATATTGAAATTAATATCCCATGTAAAATTATCAGTTCTAATGGGGGCTAGGTTCAAAGCTAATTCCCAACCTTTGGTCTCTATTATAGAGCCATTTCCTACGGTTTCTGCATAGCCTGTTGTTCCCGTTAGTGTTAGGTCCGTAGGGAGATTTTCGTCATTTCTTGTGAAATAAGTAAAGTCTACACCAAATCTGTTCTGAAGGAACTTAAGTTCTATTCCTATTTCTTTTTCTTTCCGAACCCCACCGGTCAATAAAGGATTG
>ENA-ORXM01004824-ORXM01004824.1-marine-metagenome-genome-assembly--contig:-NODE-4824-length-11378-cov-4.339616_pt1 | contig 11378 bp, 6 predicted proteins | sample MGYA00237867_ERZ511480 | MGnify/ENA primary metagenome ERZ511480 (study PRJEB26309, sample SAMN06266103) | marine metagenome | isolation source: Algal blade | place: United Kingdom:Sidmouth, United... | reverse complement strand
TTAAAGATAGTATTTTGGAAGCGGCCACAGATTCCGTTCAATTAAAAATGAATCTGAAACTTACGCCAACCCCGTTTCTCACCGAGGTGTTTTTGAGGGATGTAGAACGGTTGGATTCGGTTGTCATAGATGCAGATTTTGATGCACGTACCAAAAAGCTGAATGCCAATATGCACGTGCCGGCCATTTCATACCAAGGGAGTTCCATAGATAGTTTGAACGCGAAGGTTACCGGAAATGCTACCAGTCTAAATTTCAATGCAGGTTTCGCAGGGCTAGTCGCGAATCCTATTGATATTAAACAAACATATATAAAAGGTGACTTAAAAAATAAGAAATTGTTTCTGGATTTTATAGCTAAGGATGATAGTGTGGCCATTGCTAAAATATCCTCACAACTTACACTTTCAAAAGATACCACCCTCATTCATATTGATTCTGAAAATTTGATTTTAAATAGAAAGGAGTGGTCCGTTCCCAATGATAATCAAATAGCTCTTGCAGATAAATCATTACAACTAAAAAACATGACTTTCACCAGAAATGAACAGTCTTTGACGATCAGTGATCAGTTGCCAAATCAGGAGAGGGAACACCTAGGCGTTGTATTCGATAATTTTGAGTTACAAACGTTTTTGAGCTTTTTGAATCCCGATGAAACCTTGGCTTCTGGTCTGGTAAAAGGAAATTTAATAATAGAAAATCCCTTTGGGGCAACCGGTTTGGTAGCTGATTTTAAGATCAGTTCGTTGGAAGCTTTACAAAATCCTCTGGGGAATTTGTCGCTTAAAGCAAATTCTGCGGGTAATGCGTCATATGATTTTAATCTAGCTCTTAAAGATGGTGGCGCAGACCTTGATTTAAAAGGCGATTATGCCGCTGCTGAAACCGGGGCCAAACTTAACTTAGATCTAGATTTGAACCGTATAGAGCTCAAAATGCTTGAAAATTTCGCGGAAGGGAGCATCAAGAATTCCCACGGTGCGTTATCCGGGAAAATAAATGTATCCGGAACTACCGCTGCGCCCGTGTATGATGGTATTATTAATTTTAAAGATATAGACTTTAATGTTGCTGCGGTAAATACGGTATTTAAGATAAAGGATGAACAATTGAGACTGAACACCAAAGGCGTATATTTTGATAGTTTTAAAATTGCAGACGCGGACGGTAGCGAGTTTGCGGTACAAGGAGCGGTGCTTACGGAAAACCTTCTTAACCCTTCTTTTGACTTGAAGTTGAACGCAGAGAATTTTAGGGTGTTGAACTCCACTAAAGAGGACAATGAGCTGTATTATGGCGTAGCCAGTTTAGATGCAGACCTAAAGGTTGGGGGTAATGTGCAATTGCCACAAATAAGTGGTAAACTAAGAGTACGTAAGATTACAGATGTTACCTATGTAGTTCCGGAATCACAATTAGATGTTGAGGAACGGGACGGTGTTGTGCTTTTTGTAAATCGTGACAATCCTGACGCAATTTTAACAAGAAACGACCAAGAAGAAACACCATCTATTTTTAAGGGGATGGACGTTAGTGCGGTTTTGGAAATTGCAGAAGATGCAGATTTTCATGTTATTATTGATGAGCGTACGGGAGATAACCTTGAGATTTCCGGTGATGCAGCACTCAATCTAAATATAGAACCTAGTGGAAGAATAAGCCTGTCTGGAAGGTATGAACTTAAATCGGGCCATTATGAAACCAACCTTTATAATTTGGTGAATCGTAGGTTTGAGATTAATCCGGGGAGTACCATTACTTGGCAAGGAGATCCAACGGATGCCAAGTTAGATGTAACGGCCGTCTATAACATAGAAACATCGGCAGAACCTTTAATGTCTTCCGTAATTTCTAGTGAGGACGTTAGTGTTAGTTCCAAATATAGCGAGGTGTTGCCTTTTATGGTCTATCTAAATGTAGATGGTGAGCTTATGGAGCCGGAGCTGTCCTTTGGTTTGGATATGCCAGAAGATGAACAGGGGGCTTTAAGCGGAGCCGTTTACGGTCGCGTACAGCAATTGAACGGTCAGGAAGCGGAATTGAATAAACAAGTATTCTCATTATTGGCCTTAAACCGGTTTTACCCGGATTCAGGAAGTGATGGTAGCTCTGGAGGTACGGCGGCAATCGCCAGGGATAACGTTAATAAAGTACTATCCGGAGAACTTAATACCTTCTCTGATAAGGTTTTTGGTAATACGGGGGTAGAGGTAGATTTTGATTTGGATAGCTTTACGGATTATCAGGGCGATACTCCACAAGACCGCACACAGCTAAATATAAATGCCAAGAAAAAGTTGTTTGATGACCGTTTGGTAGTAACTGCCGGAAGTGCTGTAGACGTAGAGGGCAGTGCGCAATCTAGTGAAACGGAAACTCCTATAATAGGCAATGTAAGTTTAGAGTACCTGCTTACCAAAGACGGTAGGTATCGCTTGCGCGGATTTCGTAAAAGCGAATATGAAAATATTATTGATGGCCAGTTGATCGTGACAGGAATGGCTGTGATCTTCAATAGGGAATTCAATAAATTTAGCCAGTTGTTCAATCCTATAAAAAAGGATGTGGATAGGGAGGCTAAGAAATCAAAGGATAATAAAGAGGAAGAAAAATCGAATCAGAAGCAGTAATATGAAGTTGAGAGCAACCCCTATTTTGCGTCTATTAGTGCTGCTTTGTTTGGCGGTGCAATATGCATGTAGCGTTGGTAAGTACATACCTGAGAACGAAGTTCTATTTACGGGAGCAGAGATCAAAGTAAATTCCGAGGAAGAGAAACGGGCGTTAAAACCAGTAGAGCAGGAATTGGGAACAGTATTGTCGCCCACTGCCAATTCAGATGTTTTGGGTTTACGTTTAGGACTTTACTACCACTATAAGGCGCAAAAGAAGAAACCGGGATTTCTTTATAAATGGTTAGATAAAAAGTTTGGCGAGGAACCAGTGTATTTAAGTGATGTGAATACAGAACGAATGGAGGAGTTAATGCTCAACAGACTTGATAATCGCGGGTTCTTCTACAGTAAGGTTTCCACGGAAATAGATAGTGCAAAAAAATATGCAGCCGTAAAGTATACGGCCAATCTGCCAAGACCCTATACGTTACAGGAATGGCAGATAGATAAGGACAGTTTGCCCATTTATAATGAAATTGAAATAGCAATGACAGATACCAAATTAAAAGCCGGTGAGCGTTTTGATTTGGAATTGTTAAAGTATGAAAGAGAGCGCATAGATTCTCACCTTAAAAAGCGTGGGTACTATAATTTTAATTCGGACTTTCTCATTTTTGAAGCGGATACGAACCGCTATGACAACAGAAAATTTGATTTGTTTTTAAGGTTGAAAAAAGGAACGCCAAAGAAATCCATTATACCCTATACAATTGATTCTGTAGCTGTATTTCCCAACTACTCCATAGAAAATGACAGTCTACCACAACCCTCGGCAATTAGCGAAGAAAACGGAATATACTTTATTCAAGACGAGGAATTCTTTAAACCTAAGCGTTTGGAACCCTATATTCTTTTTAAGAAAGGGGAGGTTTACAATTCTGAAACCGCACGGTTAACCAGCAACAGGTTAGGGGATTTGGGCAGTTATAAGTTCGTAAATATCCGTTTCAATGAAACAGATACTGCTAACGTGACGAGTAAACGTTTCTTAAATGCAGATATTTTCTTGTCACCCTTAACTAAAAGGTCTATTCGTACAGAGTTACAGGCTGTAACCAAATCTAACGGTTTTGCAGGTCCGGGAATAGCGGTAACCTACAACAACCGTAATATCTTTAACGGAGGGGAAACATTCAGCCTTACAGGAGATTTTTCTTATGAAACGCAATTGTCAGGAGGTAATAATGCAGGGTTAAGCAGTATTGCAGGAGGGTTGTCAGCTAATTTGCTATTGCCTAGACTGGTTCCTTTTTCGCCTAGCAGATTTAATTATTCGGTTCCAAAGACTAAAATAAGTTTGGGAGGCGATATATTACAGAGGAGTCAGTTGTATACACTAACTTCTTTTAATGGGTCGTTTGGTTATACGTGGAATGCTAATAAATATGTCTATCATGAGCTAAACCCCATTAGTATAACTTATGTAAATCTAGCCAATACTACAGAGGAGTTTGAAGAGATTCTAGCTAATAATTCATACTTGAGCAGCAGTTTTGAACAGCAATTTATAGCAGGTCTCAATTATACTTTTACTTATAATGAATTAGTAAGCAAGGATAAGAAGACGCCTATTTATTTTTCTACCGGCTTGGATGTGGCGGGCAATACCCTTAGTCTCATAAGTGGTGGTAAAACCACGGCTTTTGGTCTTGAGTATGCACAATATGTAAAGGCGGAAATGGACTTTAGATATTATTTAAAATGGGGAAAGGAGAGTGCATTGGTTAGTAGACTTTATGCCGGTTGGGGTATTCCCTATGGCAATTCAACTACCTTGCCGTTTGTAAAACAGTTTTATTCCGGTGGTCCATACAGTGTTCGTGCATTTGAAATCAGGTCTTTGGGTCCCGGTACTTTTATAAGTGAGGAAGATAGCACCAGTTCTTTCTATGATCAATCTGGAAACTTACGATTGGAGGCAAATCTAGAATATCGTTTTCCAATTTGGTCGTACCTAAAAGGAGCATTGTTTCTTGATGCGGGAAATATATGGCTCACTAGTGAAGTGGAAATAGATGAGGATGACGATGCAGAAAGTATAGCCCTGAGTGAACAATTGATGGCCGAAGGTGAATTTACTTCTGACTGGATGAAAGAATTAGGTGTTGGCGTTGGTTTTGGGCTTCGCGTAGATATACAGAGTTTTGTTATTCGTTTTGATTTTGCTTCACCATTACAAGTGCCTTATTATGCAGAAGGAGAGCGTTTAAGAACGCCGTTTTTTGAGGGTGGGAGCGGAAACCTTGTATTTAATTTTGCTATTGGTTATCCTTTCTAAATAAGAAATACGGCCTGTAGCCTGCCTAAAATGCAGTGTTTTTTGTTATGAATTTATAAAAACTGGTAAATAAATTTTACTTTTGTTACCTTATTATAGTCTTTGTTCATGCTGGTTACCTCAGTGATATAAAATGATAAAGGCAAAATAGTTTTAATGATAGCTTCATGCTATTCTGCAAAATACGCTAACGGTAACACTTTCTTGTAATTTTGATACACACTTTAACATACGAGTCCACTGCAATAAAAGAATTGACCAATGCAGATGTAGAAACTATCCTTGAAACGGCAAAGATTTTTAACGGTCAAAATAACATTACAGGGTGTCTTATTTTTTATAAAAGAAGATTTATTCAAATTTTAGAAGGCGATAAAGAAGAGGTTCGTACACTTTTTGAAAAAGTTAAAAAAGATAAGCGACATAAGAAAGTCTATCTTTTATCAGAAGGTCCAACAGATCAACGTAATTTTCAAAGTTGGGGCATGGTCTATTATCCTATAGATGAAAATGATCTTAATAAGAATGAATACGAGCAGTTTAAAAGAAACCTTTTGTTGCTGGCGGATTTAACGTCACATTCAAATCAGACTGCTATCCTTTTCTGGAAACGGATGAAACTGTTAATTACCGATCCACCAAATGCTTAATGGATAATTTAAAGCACAAAAAAAGGACGATGTACATCGTCCTTTTTTTATTTAATTAACTATATTTTAATCAAACTGCTTTAAAGATGCTCTCAACATCCAAGCCATTTGCTCATGAGCTTGTAGTATGCCGGTAATGAAATCTGCGGTACCCTCATCATTGTGAGCTTCTGCGTTGTCTCCTATACTTTTTCTAATGAACTTAATTACCTTGTCATGGTCTTTTAGTAAGACGGTCATGAAGCTAGCACTGTCTGTTTGGTCCGGATTGTTCTCTTCCAAATGGGATAATTCTAAAAATTCTTTTAATGTTCCCGGTGAGTAGAATCCTAACATACGGATACGTTCTGCTACTTCATCGATAAAATTCTCCAATTTTCCGTATTCTTCTTCAAAAAATACATGCTTGGTATGAAAATCAATTCCCTCTACATTCCAATGTGCGTTTCGCGTTTTGGTGTACAGTAAAAATTCATCCGCCAATAATTGACGTAACATCTTTACTACTGCTTCACGGTTTGATTTTTTAATTCCTATCTCAGCCTTCTGTGCTTCCTTTACTTCCATAATTTATATATTTTTAGGTTTTTTCTGAATTCTTATGCAAATTAAGGCTAAACAGATTCCTGGGTTGACTGGAAAAGTTTATAATTTGCTCCAAAAAAAATCGACTTCAGAACCAATCTATTTCAATGCAATTACATTATTTATTTATGCTTTTAAGTTAAAGAAATAGAGTAGTCCTTTTTATTTTTAAGGTTAAAATGAAGAGAAACCAATAAGTAAGGAAAAGAGATATGAAGACGTTGAACGACTTATTCGAGCATCAACTTAAAGATTTGTACAGTGCTGAAATTCAGTTGTTGGAGGTTCTGCCGGAAATTGTAGAAAACGCCAATAATAAAGAATTAAAGCAGGCTTTTGAAGAGCATTTAAAAGAAACTAAAGCACAGAAGGATAGAATAGAAAATGTATTAAAGGAGTTGGGTATAACACCGCGAATTGAAACTTGCCAAGCTATGCAGGGGCTTTTAAAAGAAGCCAAAAATTTTATAGAGGTGGCTGAAGATGAGGAGCTTATGGACGTAGGTCTTATTGCAGAGGTGCAGCGTGTACAGCATTATGAAATTTCAGGATATGGTACTGCGGTAAGATTTGCAAAAGAGTTGGGATATAGACATATTGCAAAAACATTGCAAGAAACACTTAATGAGGAGTATGATGCGGATAATACGCTGGAAAAATTAGCTGAAAACAGATTAAATAAAAAAGTAATAGGAGGAAATTCCTAAGGTTTAGAATACCTATTTTAGGAAACTCCGAAGCATTTAGTAGCTCGCTACAGCGGACTATCTGCTTGGGAGTTTTTTTATGAACTGAAAAAATAGAAATTATGCTGGCATTGGTAAAACGTATCTATAATAGTATTTCATTTGTAACTGTTCTAATTGCATTGGGATATGGTATGATTGCCTTTCTTTTGGTTATTTTTCCAACAGATATATTGGATAATTTTCCCAGTGTGGCCATTACCGATATAGAAAGCATTAAATTCATTCTCTCGTTTACAATTGGCGGCATATTTACATTAACTGTCTTTAGTTATACCATGGTAATGAATGTTCTTAACCGGAGTATCAGTAATTATTCGCCTAGACTTATTCCTTTAATTCTTCATGAAAGACATCATCAAATTATTCTTGGTGCTACCAGTGGTACAATAATTTATAGTTTGATAATGGCAGTCCAGATTTCTAGTGTAAATGTGGATGAATTATCTTCTTTGGCAGCTCCTTTGGCTATTGTAATGGTAGCGATATGCGTATTTCTATTCATATACTTTATACATAGCGTATCACAAAGTATTCATGTAAATTATGTAGTACACCGTTCTTATTTAAATACAAAAAAAAGTATCCAAAATATTCTGGATATGAAGGCGGACTTATCATTCTCAAAGGAAATTGAGGGTGATTGGGAGGATACCGTTACTTTTGATTCTTGTGGATATCTTAATTATATAAGATTACAGAAATTACTTTCTATCTCAGAAAAACACAAAGTACAGTTTAAATTAGAAAAGCAAATGGGTGCTTTTGTCCTTATTGATGAGGTAGTCCTCTCCGCATCAAAACCTATGGATAAGAAATTACGGGACGAAGTAAAAAGATGTATCAGTGTAGATCGCTCAGAACCTATGAATGTTGTTGAAATTGGTTTTAAGCATTTAGTTGAAGTAGCCATTAAAGGAAGCTCGCCTGCAATAAATGACCCAGGAACTTCTTTGATCGCTGTAGATTATTTAATACAACTGTTTATTCTAAGGAGAACGATTCCTAATTTCAATAAGTATACTTCCCAAAAAGGAGGTTGTGTGTATTTTGAATTGATACCTGAACAGACCCTTAAGGAATATGTATTTAAGGAAATGGAAACCTACATGAAAGACGACCCTATTTTAGCCGAGAAACTAGCTACATCAAAACGGAAACTAGCTATTCACTAATATACGATATATTAGCTGGAGCTTTATGTTCCTTCTGGTATCTAAACCTATATCGTATTTAAGATATTGGTACGCACTCTTGGTTCTTATTCGCTACAAAAGGAGATTTTACCAAGTTCTGATAACAATACACAAAAAAACCGACACTTACCGTGCCGGTTTCCATTAACAACCAAACCATTCTAACCAAAAATCTTATGCAGAAGCTGCCATCATGTTCTGCTTATCTTTATACTGCTTAGGGCTGCAGTTATATTTGTTTCTGAATATTTTTGAGAAGTAGCTACGGCTAGTAAACCCTATACTGTATACAACTTCGGAAATATTTAAATCTGTATTTTTAATAAGTTCTTCAGCTTTAAGAATACGTACCTCTCTAATGTAATCCGTTACCGTGGTACCATGCATTAATTTAAAGCCTTCCTGTAATTTACAAGGAGATAATCCGGATTTGCGACAAAGCTCTGATATAGATAATTGTCTCTCTGGATAATTGTTCACGAAATCTGAAATCTCTCTTACGGATTCCATTTCTCTTGTGTTCAAACTTCCTGTTTGATTTTCTTGGTTTTTAAGGTCATCCGTATGTTGTTGTACCTCTAGGGCCAAAATCATGTGTACCAGACCTTCAATTAATAAGCTTCTTACAATACCTTGTTGTTTTATTGCTTTTAGCTGAGATATTTGATCTGCGATTTTTAAGTTGTAAGACCCAATATAGATTGTATTTTCTGCTGGTTTCCCTTTCAACATTAACTCTTGAAGTCTAAAGTTTAAACCGTTTTTCTTAGAAGTATCACCTTGAGCAACCGTTCTAACCACAATTAATGAAGTCTTTACGCGCACTTCTTTCTGAAAGTAAAGTACATTATCCGAGTGGCTGGCATTGGTTAAGATACCAGTTTGAAAGTTTTCTAAAACATTCTTTTTTGTATCATTGCCAAAACTGTGCGCAATTCTTCCTGCAGAACAATAAGCGAAACAAATTGGAGCATTTTCTTCAGAACCCGTTATTAATGTAAAGTCTTCCGAAAATTCCATATCAAATTCTAAATAAGAAATACCCCCTTTAAAAGAGATTCCTCTAATATGTCCTTGTCCCAAATCATTGTCCAAGGTTAAGATATGCTCTTTAGAATTTACCGTTAACGAACCACCAAAGTTTTGGTGTAGTTGTTGAAACATATTTTTTATTGCTGCAGATGATAAAGTGATTGTATTCATAGTGTGTTTTTTAAGGTTGTTAATTGTATAAGTAGTAAGTTGATTATCCTTTTATATTTTGATGATCCGAATTGGTCATTCCCATAATAAAATTCTCTGGCATTGTTATATCAGAAGAAAACTCCTGTACAGACCTTACGCGGCCCACTCTTGCCAGCTGATCTGAAATTGTATGTATTAAATTTTTCATTGTTACCAGGTTAATTGTTTGTACTGGTACAAAGATCGTGGGGTAGTCAACCTTTTCTCTTACACAATTTTCGCTTTGTGTTATAGAATTGTTGGTTTTGGCAACAAAAGGCGTTAAAAAGTACTAAAAACCAGGTATTTTGAAGAAATGAGGAGACATCCCGCTTACCTCTATATAAGGTAGCGGAGGTAATTGTGTAATATAATTTAGAAATGAATGGTTATGCTGGTAGATAAAATATAAATGCAGATCCTTTACCTAGTTCACTGGTTGCATATATAAAACCATGGTGGTTTTCTACTATTTTTTTACAAATAGCAAGGCCTATTCCCGTGCCTGAATATTCGGACTTTTGGTGCAGACGTTGGAATACTTCAAATATCTTATCGGCATGTTCGGTAGAGAAACCTATACCATTATCTATTATAGCTATTTTGTGATAGTAGTTTGCAGATTTAAAAAAGTCCTCTGGGATTTGTTTGGAATGTACTTTTTCTGCTAAAATTGAAATAGAAGGCTTTACATCCGCTACCTTATACTTAAGAGCATTGGATATCAAATTATTAAAAAGTTGTTCCAGTTGATATGATACGCCTCCTAAGGAAGGTAGGTCCTCACTCTTAATAACAGCTCCTGTATTTTCTATAGTAGAAGATAGGTCTTCCTTGACTTTCTCTAAAACTTCGTTTAAATCTATAAATTCAAAATCCTCATGTTTGGAATCTATTCTAGAGTAAGTCAATAGATTTAGAACCAATGCTTGCATGCGTGATGCTGCATTTGCAACCTTTTTAAAATATACCCGTCCTTTATCGCTTAAATTATCGGTTTCCGTACTTTCCAAACGGGAGATGAACATCTGGGTCTTTCGCAACGGTTCCTGCAAATCATGGCTGGCCACCCGGTTAAAAGATTCTAGTTCTGCGTTACTGTGCTGTAATTCTCTGTTGCTAGCGCGTAATTTTTCTTCGGCAGCGATACTTAAAGAGATATCCTGTGCCACACCGGACATGATTTGCTTGTTGTCTTTATGAATGAACTGCCCGTTTACTTTTAGGTGTTTAATTTCCCCATCTTTGGTTATGACGCGGTAGCGATGTTCCGTAACCGTAAGTTCATTTGCGGATTTTTCAATGCTATTCAGGTAGGCTTTTAAATCTTCTGGATGTACAAATTCACTAAATCGTTCAAGTGATGCCTTAAATCCTTTAGGCTCATAGCCCAGCATGCGATAAAAATTATCTGAAATCTCAATTTCTTCCGTACCCACAAACCATATAAAGCTTCCTATTTTTGCAATACGCTCTGCATCCGTAAGAATGGAATTCTGAATAGAGAGTTCTTGGTTGAGTGCTATTACGCGGTCTTGGTTTTGTTTTTCTTCCGTAACATCTACAACGACGCCCACAGATGCTTTTCTGCCGTGTCTGATAAGTGCGCGACCGTTAAGTTCTATATGCTTAGTTTCTCCTTGCTTGGTTATAATGCGGTAGGCATTTACCTTAGAGGTACCATGTTCAACAGTTTCCTCACCCAAACGGTCATAAATCTCTCTGTCATCCGGATGAACAAATTCACGATAACTATGGTAGGTAACTACAAACGAGTTAGGCTCGTAGCCTAGAATCCTATAGAAATTATCCGATATACTGGCCTCCCCGTTATCTAGGTACCAAATGTAACTTCCAATATTAGCTACATTTTCAGCATCAACAAAAATTGAATTTTGAGTTTCTAGCTGCGTGTTAAGTTGTAAAAGCTGATTGGTCTTTTCTTTTTCTTCCGTAATTTCCCTAGTGGTCAAAGTAATGCCATCACCAAGTTTTATAGCCCTTGCACTGAACCACAACAT
>ENA-ORXM01004823-ORXM01004823.1-marine-metagenome-genome-assembly--contig:-NODE-4823-length-11380-cov-2.482261_pt1 | contig 11380 bp, 7 predicted proteins | sample MGYA00237867_ERZ511480 | MGnify/ENA primary metagenome ERZ511480 (study PRJEB26309, sample SAMN06266103) | marine metagenome | isolation source: Algal blade | place: United Kingdom:Sidmouth, United... | reverse complement strand
GGCTTTCTTTACATCTTCTTCTTTGATTACCGCAGAAATATTGCGTTCAGAAGCACCTTGAGCGATTACACGAATATTTACATTGTTTTTGCCCAGGGTGCTAAACATTTTACCACTTAAGCCTTGGTGACTTTTCATGTTATCACCAACTAAAGCAATAATAGCTAAATGTTTTTCAGCGATAACAGGTTTTATCTTTCCACGTTCGATTTCGTATTCAAATGCCGAATTAACAATTTGAACTGCATTGTCGATATCGTCCGCAGAGATACCAATGCATATGGAATGTTCTGATGATGCCTGAGTTATCAGTACCACACTTATCTCAGATTGTGAAAGTACTTCAAAGAAACGTTTTGATATTCCTGGAATACCAACCATGCCGGGCCCTTCTAAAGATAAAAGGGCAATGTTTTCGATATGGCTAATACCGCGAACAGTTTTGCCTTGTGCATTTTGATTTTTGGTTATCAAAGTACCAGCATCATCTGGCCTAAAGGTGTTTTTTATGATTATTGAAATACCATTTGAAAGAACAGGCTGTATTGTCGGTGGATATAATACCTTAGCCCCAAAATGTGATAGTTCCATGGCCTCTTCATAGGAAATATGGGGAATCGCCTTGGCTTGTTTGACCAATTTAGGATTTGCAGTATACATTCCGCTTACATCGGTCCATATTTCTAAAACTTCTGCATCAATCGCCGCAGCAATTATGGCTGCCGTATAGTCAGAGCCTCCACGACCAAGTGTAGTAGGGTTTTCGTTTTCTGAAGACGCGATAAATCCTGCAGCGACAATAATTCTATTTGGTATTTCTTTAATCAATATTTGGCAGTTAGCATTGGTAATGTCAAAGTTTACCGCTGCTTTTCCATTAACCTCATTCGTTTTAATGAGTTCTCGGCTGTTCACATGAACAGTATTCAGATCTTGTTGTTCGAAATATTCGTTGATTATGTATGACGAAAGCATTTCACCGTAACTAACAATTTTATCTGATAGTTGTGGCGTAATTTCTCCAATTAAGAATGCACCTTCTAATAAGGCCTCCAAGGTATTTATTTCACTTTTTACTTTACTAAGAACCTTACTTTGAGCATGTATAGGAATCAATTCTTTTATGGTTGTCAAATGCCTTTTTTCTAATTCTGATAAACCTATCTTATAATCACCATCTTGATTTGAAGCTAAATGTGCTGTTTGCAATAGCGTATCGGTTACTCCACCGAAGGCAGAAACTACCACAATGGTTTTATCTGCTTTTTCATTTGAAACGATTGCTTTTACAAGTGCTATGTTCTGAGCGTTGGCAACTGAAGTGCCCCCGAATTTTAAGACTTTCATGATACTGATGTTAAAATAAATTTTTGAAACAAGTGCCCAAATAGGCAGAACGGACGAATATTATGAAATAATTTACCCCAAAGGGGTCGTGGTGGCAGTCGTAAAGCTGTAGCCATTTGTTGTAGAAAAAAGTGTTGCTATGTCCGTTTTTTGAAAAAGCATACGTCTATTAAAGTGGTAAAAGTAGTACTTTTGAGTGGCTAAACAAACCTCCGTTATTATTTTTACAGAATTGTCAGAAAACGTTATTAAAAATCATAAAATCTAGAGGTGCCGTTTGCCCTTTAGCCGAACCATTCTAAAATAAAGTATCATTTATGAAAATTTTTTCTGCGGAGCAAGTTTACGCTGCTGACAAATTTACTATTGAAAAACAGAAGATTACGAGCGATGAACTGATGGAGCGTTCTGCTATTCAGATTTTCAATTGGATTCATACGCGTATGCAGGGTGCGCCTGTGAAAATACATTTATTCTGCGGTATTGGTAATAATGGAGGTGATGGTATTGCACTTGCGCGCCATCTACAAGAACATGGGTATAACATTGGGGTCTATGTTGTTAATTACAGCAAAACACGCTCAAAAGATTTTTTAATTAATCTCGAGAGATTAAAAGACCGTAAAATATGGCCTGAGTTTTTAGATGTTGATAGTAAGTTTCCTGAAATTGGACGTGACGATATTATCGTTGATGCTATTTTTGGTATTGGATTAAACCGAGAACCAGATGTTTGGGTGGTAAAATTGATGAATTACTTGCACAAAACGGAGGCCTTTATTCTTTCCGTAGATATTCCGTCAGGGTTATTTACAAATAGATTGCCTGCGAATGCAAATGCTGTGATTAAGTCGAATTATGTATTGAGTTTTCAAGCTCCGAAGTTGGTGTTTTTTCTTCCACAAACCGGCATATACAGTAATCAATGGGAAGTATTAGATATTGGATTAGATCTTGAGTTTTTAATGGCTGCAGAAACATCCTATGAACTTATTGGAAAGCATGAAGTGTTGCCATTCTACATTCCTAGAGAAAAGTTTTCTCATAAAGGTACCCATGGACACTCACTCATCATAGGAGGAAGTAAAGGTAAGATAGGAGCTATTCAGTTAGCGGCTAGGGCATGTTTGAACGCTGGTAGCGGTTTGGTTACGGCGTATATTCCGGAATGTGGTTTTGTGCCGATGCAAACTGCGTTGCCAGAAGCAATGGTTATTACCAAAGGCGAGCATATAATTTCAAAAATTGATTTTAATATCGCTCCTGATGTTATCGGAGTTGGAGTTGGATTAGGTACCGATGATGTTACGGCAAAAGCGTTTGTAGATTTCTTGGGAAAAAATAAAACTCCTTTGGTTATTGATGCTGATGGATTGAATATTCTTGCAGAGAAAAAAATGGCGTTGAAAAAACTTCCATCGCAGACAATTTTGACACCCCATCCTAAAGAACTAGAGCGATTAATAGGAAAATGGAAAGATGATTTTGACAAACTTGAAAAAACGAAAGCCTTTTCAAAAAAGTACGATTGCATTGTGGTGCTAAAAGGGGCCCATACCATAACTATTTATAACGATAAAGCTCATATCAACACAACTGGAAATCCTGGAATGGCAAGTGCAGGAAGTGGTGATGTTCTGACAGGAGTAATAACCGGATTGATTGCTCAAGGTTATGAACCGCTAAAAGCTGCCATTTTCGGAGTTTATCTTCATGGGAAGGCAGGTGATATAGCCGTCGAACAAACAGGTTATCAATCGCTAACAGCTTCGAAAATTATACAAGGATTAGGAATGGCATTTATTGATTTATTTAAAATGCCCGAACCTCCACAAGTTCAGGAGGAGCAGGTACAATAGATGCAAAAAGATGAATGAAAAGAAAAAGGAACCTTTATTTAAGGTCCCTTTTTTTTGTGTTTTTTTTCGGTGATTTATTTATTTTAATCTTCGCTTCACCCAAGTCAGAGCATTGTCAAATTCAATAAAGAACTTCATTGGCTTTTTATAAAATAATTTTTCAATTTTGAAATTGTGCATATCAATTTCTTTCACCGAAACAATTGCAAAAGCCTTTAAATTGTCAAGCCCTCTGATATAGGTATAAACTGTTGGATCTACAGCATACGAATTCTTACGTAAACTAATATAACCAAAGTTTTTATCTCTAAAATGAATTTCTGCAATACCCAGTATTTGATAAGCTCTTTCTAAAGTTAATGTAGCTCCCTCTTCAAATAATGATACCATATAATTATCATATACCTGAACGATGCCGATTTCTAGTTGATATTCTCGAACAATAACTGTCTTCTTCGTTTGTCCCACTCTCATTTCACGTGATTTATAGTGTCTTAAACGAAAGTATCGCTACATAGCGCGAAAGGGAAAAATATTAGATGAATAGCGAAAATATCGTGTATACTACTTACGGCACTAAATAGACGTGTTTTATTTCTTACTGACGACAGCTTTAGAAATAAAAAAAGGAGTCATTTAGTATGACTCCTTTTGTATTAAATTCCTACGAAAATTAGGTTTTTGTGGATTTCTGAGCCTTTTTAATTTTGATAGTTAGCTCCTCTTTTTTCTTATCTAGGTCCATATGAATACTATCACCCTCTTCTAGTTTTGAATTCACAATTTCCTCGGCTAGAGAATCTTCAATATATTTTTGTATGGCTCTCTTTAGCGGTCGGGCCCCGTATTGTTTGTCAAAACCTTTTTCAGCAATGTAATCTTTTGCTGATTTGCTAAGAGATAATTCATAACCGATATCTTTTATTCTTGCAAACAATTTAGCAAGTTCAATATCTATGATTTTATGTATGTCTTCTCTTTCCAAAGGATTGAACACGATAACATCATCTATTCTATTCAAAAATTCAGGCGCAAATGCCTTTTTTAAAGCATTTTCTATAACTCCTTTTTGGTGTGAATCTGCTTGAGATTTTTTGGCCGATGTACCGAAACCTACGCCTTGACCAAAATCTTTCAATTGACGTGCGCCAATATTGGATGTCATAATGATAATAGAATTTCTAAAATCAATTTTGCGACCTAAACTATCTGTGAGATAACCATCATCTAAAACCTGAAGTAACATATTAAAGACATCAGGATGCGCTTTTTCAACTTCATCTAACAAAATAACGGAGTAGGGCTTGCGCCGTACTTTTTCAGTCAACTGTCCACCTTCTTCATAACCAACATAACCTGGAGGTGCACCTACCAAACGTGAGATAGCAAACTTCTCCATGTATTCGCTCATGTCAATGCGAATAAGAGCATCTTCTGAATCAAAGAGTTCTTTGGCCAATACCTTAGCCAATTGGGTTTTACCCACACCTGTCTGTCCTAAGAAAATAAAGGAACCAATAGGCTTATTAGGGTCTTTTAAACCTGCTCTATTTCTTTGAATGGCTTTAGCAACTTTCGCAACCGCTTCATCTTGCCCAATAACATTGGCTTTAATCAAATCTGGTAATTCTGCCAATTTATTACTTTCTGTCTGGGCAATTCTATTTACAGGAATACCACTCATCATAGAAACAACATCTGCTACATTATCTTCAGAAACTGTTTCCTTATGCAATTTACTATCGTCTTCCCACTTTTCTTGAGCGACTGATAATTCTTTTTCTAAGCGTTTTTCATCATCACGAAGTTTGGCTGCTTCCTCATACTTTTGCTTCTTAACAACGCTATTTTTTAGTTCTCGAACATCTTCTAATTGCTTTTCAAGTTCTACAATCTGTTTAGGAACATCCATATTAACGATATGCACGCGAGAGCCCGCTTCATCTAAAGCATCTATTGCTTTGTCTGGAAGGAATCTGTCCGTCATGTACCGATTGGTCAACTTTACACAAGCAACAATCGCTTCATCAGTATATGCCACATTGTGGTGATCTTCGTATTTACTTTTAATATTTTGCAATATTTCAATAGTCTCTTCTACCGTTGTTGGCTCAACAATCACTTTTTGAAAGCGACGTTCTAATGCACCATCTTTTTCTATGTACTGGCGGTACTCATCTAGGGTAGTAGCTCCAATACATTGAATCTCCCCTCGGGCTAAGGCCGGTTTAAACATGTTAGAAGCATCTAAACTTCCTGTTGCTCCACCAGCTCCTACAATGGTATGTATTTCATCAATAAATAAAATTACATCATCATTCTTCTCCAATTCGTTCATGACCGCTTTCATACGTTCTTCGAATTGCCCTCTATACTTAGTTCCCGCCACTAAAGAAGCCAGATCTAAGGTGACCACACGTTTTCCATAAAGAATTCGTGATACTTTCTTATTGATTATCCGTAGTGCAAGTCCTTCAGCGATAGCACTCTTACCTACACCAGGCTCGCCAATCAGCAAGGGATTGTTCTTTTTTCTTCTACTTAAAATTTGCGAAACGCGTTCAATTTCTTTTTCACGCCCAACAACAGGATCTAATTTGTTCTCTTCGGCCATGGCTGTTAAATCTCGACCAAAATTATCTAAAACCGGAGTTTTTGATTTCTTATTACCTTTCTGATTCGAGGTTCCGCCAAAAGTACTTTCCTTGCTTTCGTTGGCATCCTCATTATCACTCGGAAAAGACTCTGAAGTTGGTGCATCGACAATATCATCATCACTTGTGATCATAAACTTGAATTGCTCCTTAACACCATCATAATCTACTTTCAATTTGTGTAGTAGTTTCGTAGTGGGATCGTTTTCGTTTCTCAAAATGCAAAGTAGTAGGTGTGCCGTATTGATTGAAGAACTCTGAAAAAGTTTAGCTTCTAAAAAAGTAGTTTTTAAAGCTCGTTCTGCTTGTCTTGTCAAATGCAGATTTTTTTTATCCTTCTGCACACTACTCGGGTTCGGATTTGACGGACTCAGAATTTCTACTTTGCGTCGTAAGTGATCTAAGTCTACATCAAGTGCATCAAGAATGCTTATCGCTTTTCCATTACCATCTCGTAATAGTCCAAGCATAAGGTGTTCAGTTCCAATAAAATCATGGCCCAACCTTAATGCCTCCTCTTTACTGAAAGCGATTACATCTTTAACTCTTGGGGAAAAATTATCATCCATAAATTCTGCGTATCAGCATTAAAATTAGTAAATCTCAAGCAATCTAAGGCAAATACTGTACCTGAATTCGATTAACTAGTTCGAAATGACGAAAAAAGGAACTATTTACAAAATAATTAACAATGTTATTATTAACTAACTACAACGCAAAAAGTGTTAATAAATTGTTGAAGAAACTAATTGATGTATGCATTGAAGGTGTCGATTTTACGTATATTGGCATACTTTTTTAACGAATAAAGAACCTTAAGATTTTAAAATGGCAGAAGGCGAAAAATTGATACCTATTAACATTGAAGATGAAATGAAATCTGCCTACATTGATTATTCAATGTCGGTCATTGTGTCACGTGCACTACCAGATGTCAGAGACGGCCTGAAACCGGTTCATCGAAGAGTCCTTTATGGTATGTACGAATTAGGAGTTCGATCTAATAGCTCACATAAGAAGTCAGCGCGTATCGTAGGAGAAGTTTTAGGTAAGTATCACCCCCACGGTGATACTTCTGTTTATGATTCTATGGTGCGTATGGCCCAAGAGTGGAGCTTACGTTATATGCTGGTAGACGGGCAAGGTAACTTTGGGTCCGTAGATGGTGATAGTCCGGCAGCAATGCGTTATACCGAGGCGCGCATGCGCAAGATTGCAGATGACATGTTGGCTGATATTGATAAAGATACGGTAGATCATCAACTAAATTTTGATGATTCTTTAGAGGAACCAAAAGTGCTTCCAGCAAGAGTCCCAAATTTATTAGTCAATGGAGCATCTGGTATTGCTGTTGGTATGGCAACCAATATGCCGCCACATAATCTTTCTGAGGTTATCGATGGTACTATAGCCTACATTGAAAATAATGATATTGAAATAGATGAGTTAATTACACATATTAAAGCACCTGATTTTCCAACAGGTGGAATTATATACGGGTATGATGGTGTAAAAGAAGCTTTTCATACAGGTCGTGGTCGTGTAGTAATGCGTGCTAAGGCAACTTTTGAAGAGGTTCAGGGCAAAGAATGTATTATCGTTACTGAAATACCATATCAGGTGAATAAAGCCGATATGATCAAAAAGACAGCCGACGCTGTAAATGAAAAGAAGATAGATGGTATTTCAAGCATTCGTGATGAATCGGATAGAAATGGAATGCGGATTGTATATATCTTAAAAAGAGACGCTATACCAAATATAGTGTTGAACACACTTTATAAATATACGGCTCTGCAATCTTCATTCAGCGTTAATAATATTGCTTTGGTCAACGGAAGACCTCAATTATTGAACGTGAAAGAAATGATTCACTATTTTGTGGAGCACCGTCATGAAGTTGTGGTAAGGCGTACGCAGTTTGAGTTGAAAAAAGCTGAAGACCGAGCACACATTTTAGAAGGACTCATTATTGCATCTGATAATATAGATGAGGTTATTAAAATTATTAGAGCTTCTTCTAATGCCGACGAAGCAAGAAACAATTTAATTGAACGCTTTAAACTTTCTGAAATTCAGGCTAAGGCTATCGTAGAAATGCGATTACGTCAATTAACTGGCTTAGAACAGGATAAACTACGCGACGAGTTTGATGAAATAGTTAAAACAATAGCAGACCTTAAAGATATTTTAGCGCGTAAAGAGCGAAGAATGGATATCATTAAAGAAGAACTCCACGAAGTAAAAGATAAATATGGCGATGAACGTCGCTCAGAAATTAACTTCGCCGGCGGAGATCTAAGCATGGAGGATATGATTCCGAATGAGCAGGTAGTTATCACCATATCTCATGCGGGTTATATTAAAAGAACACCCCTGACCGAATATAAAACTCAAAATAGAGGTGGCGTAGGTCAAAAAGCCTCATCTACCAGAAATGAAGATTTCTTAGAACATTTATTTGTTGGTACAAATCACCAATATATGTTGTTCTTCACTCAAAAAGGAAAATGTTTCTGGATGCGTGTTTATGAAATTCCAGAAGGGAGTAAAACATCAAAGGGAAGGGCAATACAAAACCTAATAAATATTGAGAACGATGATAAGGTAAAAGCATTTATCTGTACTCAAGATTTAAAAGATGAAGAGTATGTAAATAGCCATTATGTGATTATGGCTACCAAAAAGGGTACTGTTAAAAAGACTTCTTTAGAGCAATATTCTAGACCGCGTCAAAACGGTATTAATGCTATAGGAATTCGCGAAGACGATGAACTTCTAGAAGCTAAATTAACTACAGGAACTAGTCAAATATTTTTAGGTCTTAAATCTGGTAAAGCAATTCGTTTTGAGGAAAGTAAAACCAGACCTATGGGAAGAAATGCTTCTGGTGTACGTGGTATTACTTTAGCTCATGATGATGATGAGGTAATAGGAATGGTAACTGTACATAACTTTGAAGATGAGCTTCTAGTAGTTTCTGAAAATGGTTATGGTAAACGTTCTAGTATAGACGATTATAGAGTAACTAACCGTGGAGGTAAAGGTGTTAAAACCATATCTATTACAGATAAAACAGGAGGTTTAGTGGCTATTAAAAACGTTACAGATTCAGATGATTTAATGATTATAAATAAGTCTGGTATCGCAATTCGTATGGCGGTAGAAGATTTAAGAGTTATGGGTAGAGCTACGCAAGGAGTTAAGCTAATTAATATAAAAGGACAAGATTCTATAGCTGCAGTTGCTAAGGTAATGAAGGATGAAGATGAGATTGACGAATCTGAAATAACTGATTTAGAGGTGAATGCAGAAGATGGCACGGCAATTGATAAGGATAGTTCGGATGCTAGCACAGACGATAATACTGAAGAAACAAAAGAGTAATTTACTAACACTAATATTTAATTAAATTAAAAAATGAAACAAAAAAACGAAAGCATTCACAACAATTATTCAAATAAAAAACCTAATAAATTACAACCACGTTTTAACAAGGTTCCTGGGAGGCTTATATTTCAGAAGAAAAAAAATTTCAAGAAAATATGAAGGGGTAAATTATTCTGGTGATTTTAAACGGGTGGTTATTTGTCAAATATTTCTTTATATGTGTATTCCGTAGTATGGAAATTATTATTTAAAAACTTGGGTCATATAATGTAAGATTGGCTATAGAATTTAGACTAAATAAAATTAAAAGCAATACTATAAAATTCTTTCTCATGATAAATTGTTTATACTAGAAATTAACTAATTACTCTTCCACAGTAATCGATACATAGTTCACATTTCCATTAATAGGAGGATTTATTTTTTTAATTTCGATTTTAGCTTTTATAACTAAAAATGATTCCTCTTTAAATCTAGCTAAAATACGGTAACCAACTGTTTCTATAAGCTTAGAGCGAATAGCCATCTCCTCCTCTACAATTCGATTAACAATTACATAATTTATAGTTTTAGTTAAGTCATCTTCCATTGCAGATTCCTTAAAATCAGTCACTAACTCTACATCAATAATATAATCGTTACCAATTTTTGCTTCTTCATCTAAACAACCATGATAGGCAAAAGCCTTAATTCCTATAACCGATACTTTATTCATTATTATTTCTTATTAAATACCTTTTTCATTTTTTTGAAAGGGTTAGACGACTTTCTCATTTTAGCGATATTCAGCTCAAATGATAGTGAATCCATTGTTATTTGATCCAAATTAGAAGGATTAATTCTATAGAAATTTATTAATGAATCCAATATTTCTGGATAAGTAAGTGTTGTGTCATACTCTACAAAATTCTTCAAGCTGTCAAGCTCCAATAACTGAGTAAATTGTATAAATGACATGGGTTTGATTGGTGTAATATCTTTTAGTTTTTCTAACTCATAGCTGGCACTGTCTGCAGCCCTTTGGGTTAGTTCTTTATATTGATCAGTTAAAATGTAGTAATCTTGGTTTTCCTTAAATGTAGTGTAAGTTATGTTGTATTTTTCAAAAAGGCCTTTGTACAACTGCATTGCAGTGTCTTTAAACTCGAATTGGTTCATGTTAAAGTTTTCCAAACCACCCTCAAGAACATTAATATCATAAACTATCTGCATAAATTTATCAGACTCAATAAACTTAGCCGGTTTATTATCCATACTATTCTCTGATTTACATCCAAAAACGAATGCAATAAGTACCATTATATATAGGATTGATTTTCTCATCTATCTATCAAACGAAAGTCTTTGCCCATTAGTACCTTCAACTAGTTTCCCGTTATTCCAAACTATGTTTCCACTTACAATTGTCGTTTCTATTTTCGAATTAAACTCCTGTCCTTCAAAAGGTGACCAGCCACATTTATATTCCAGCTGTTCCTTAGTAACCCGCCATTTTTTATTCGCATCAAAAATAACCACATCCGCCCACGCCCCTTCATCTAGATAACCACGATTGGCAACTCGAAAACAATCGGCTGGCGCATGACACATTTTTTCTACAATCCGCTCCAGACTTATTTTCTCCTGATGATAAAATTCCAGCATCACATTAAAGGCGTGTTGCACAAGCGGTACACCCGATGGTGCTTCAAAATAAGAGCCTTGCTTCTCCTGCCAGGTGTGCGGCGCATGATCGGTAGCGATAATATCCAGTCGATTATCGAGGAGTGCAGGGAACAGGGCTTCCTGATGGTCGCTAGTCTTAATAGCGGGATTGCATTTTATTTGGGTACCAAAACGTTCGTAATCTGCTTTATTAAAGTACAAATGATGGACACAAACTTCGGAGGTAATTCTCTTTTCTTTTAATGGAATGGCATTGGTAAATAAATCTAACTCGTCTTTGGTAGAAATATGTAAAATGTGTAATCGGGTATTGTGACGCTTCGCTAAACCCACTGCAAAGGAAGAGGATTTTAGACAGCCTTCCACATTTCGAATTTCAGGATGACAGGCAATCGGTACATTTTCTCCATACTTTTTACGATACGCTTCCATATTATTTCGGATCGTATCTTCATCCTCACAATG
>ENA-ORXM01004822-ORXM01004822.1-marine-metagenome-genome-assembly--contig:-NODE-4822-length-11380-cov-4.796957_pt1 | contig 11380 bp, 10 predicted proteins | sample MGYA00237867_ERZ511480 | MGnify/ENA primary metagenome ERZ511480 (study PRJEB26309, sample SAMN06266103) | marine metagenome | isolation source: Algal blade | place: United Kingdom:Sidmouth, United... | reverse complement strand
CATAAAAACACCAAAAATAGCCTCTTTAATGATAGATGATGTCATTTTTGATTTACCTCTTACTCTGTCCCGAAAAATAATGGAAACTTCTTCAATCTTATAATTCTTAAGATAGGCCCTAAATTTCATTTCTATCTGAAACGCATACCCAACAAAACGAACAGAATCTAAGTTAATATTTTCTAAGACATGACGTTTATAGGCCACAAAACCAGCGGTTGGATCATGCACTCTCATACCTGTAATCATCTTTACATAAAAGGACGCTCCGTAAGAGAGCAACACCCTGTAAAGAGGCCAATCTACCACATTCACTCCCTTTTTATAACGTGAGCCCACCGCTACATCCGCACCATTGGCACATGCCCTATATAACCTTATAAGGTCCTGTGGGTTATGGGAAAAATCAGCATCCATCTCAAAAATATAACCATACTTTTTTGCAATCGCCCATTTAAAACCATGAATGTACGCCGTACCTAAACCAGATTTCTCTTGCCGCACTTCCAAAAACAAACGTTCAGGAAATTCTTGTTGTAACTCCATTACTTTTGCAGAAGTACCATCAGGAGAATTATCATCAACTATTAAAACATGAAAATCCTTTGGAAGAGCAAAGACAGCTCTTATTATAGCTTCAATATTCTCTATCTCATTATAAGTGGGGATAATAACTAGACTGTCTGACACGTAGTTGCTTGAATTTTGACAAAAATAGCATTTTAAAGGTCACCGGAAAATGACAACTATCGAATTGTGAAATTTTTAAAGTTTAGCTATCTATCAGAATTCGTAATTTTGAACGTTGTAAATATAATAGGCCCAGCCACAATTTGAGATACTGACTAAATAATGAAGTCCAAACTGCCCCGAATTTTTATTATCTTACTAGGTATTGGTTTTTTGATAAACCTACTTCAATCCTATTTCACTCCTCTTATTTTTGATGAAGCATACTACTGGCATTTTGCAGAAAATATGTCTTGGGGATATTTTGACCACCCTCCTATGGTGGCTTTGCTCATTAAAATTAGCAGCTTCTTTTTTGACGGTGAATTAGGAATTCGCTTTATGAGTTGCATACTCTCTACAGCCACACTTTTTATTCTTTGGAAAACTATAGATAACCCTAAAAAGAAAGATTATGTAGTACACTTTTTTGTACTTGCTTACTCTATGACGCTATTGAACGCTTATGGATTTTTTACACTTCCGGACACACCCCTTCTCTTCTTTACCGCCCTTTTACTCTATGTATACAAGCGGTTTATAGAGAAGCCCACTTTGTTCTGGGGGCTAATTATGGGTATTACCATGGCTGGGCTTATGTATAGCAAGTACCATGCTGCGCTGGTAATCATTTTTATCCTATTATCTAACCTGAAATTGGTTTTCAACAAATACGCATGGCTTTCCGTTTTTGTTGCTCTACTTTGTTATATACCTCATTTTATATGGCTTTCCCAAAATGAGTTTGTTACTATAAACTACCATCTATTTGACCGCCCTAACGACCCTTATGACTTTAAAAAGTATACGCTTGGTTATTTTGTGAATCTTGTAGCCTTATTCGGTTTGACATTTCCTTGGGTATATTGGGCTCTTTTCAAAACAAAAGCCAACGATAAATTTACCAGAGCGCTTTTATTTTTAGTGTACGGTGTTTTAATTTTCTTCTTTATATCAAGTTTTAACCGAAGAATACAGACACAGTGGATTATTGTTATCTCCATTCCCCTTATCGTTATCGTTTTCAGATTTATGATGGAAAACGAAATTGTAAAAAAGTGGATTTATAGAATGGGACTGGTAAATATTGCCATTATTCTTTATCTAAGAATTGGTTTGGTGTACGAGCCTATGTCTCCTATTTATTATGAAACTCACGGAAATATAGAACTTGCAAAAGACGTAAAAGATAGGGTTGGCGATATGCCTTTAGTTTTTGAAAACTCATATAGAAGGGCACCTATGTTCGCTTTTTATTCCGGTAATAACACGTATTCCTTGAATAATGAAAGCTATAGACTTAATCAATATTCTATTGATGACTCCGAATCTAAAGTACAGCATCAAAGAATACTGTATTTATCAGGTCGTGCTTCAGATGCGGACGAGACCTTTACCAAAAGTGATGGTGGTAATATGTACGGCAGATACATAGATAATTTTGAGTCCTTTAGAAAATTAAAGACCCTAATGGAAGAACCTGTTGATTTTAAAGTGGGCCAAGAGCAAATCTTTCAATTATACAATCCTTATGATTTTCCAATTGATCTGAATAAGCTAAAATTTAATGTGGCCTATATGACCGATTTTAAAATTGTGAGAGACAAATTACCCATTAAACCAAGCTTAAAGAACCCTACTATTACCAGCATTGGCGCTAAGGACACACTTACTTATACTTTTAAATTTCCTAAACCTGTAGAATTAAAAGATCCTAAATACGTTAGAATAGGTGTAATGGAAAATGGAATGAACTACGGAATTAACGGAAAAAATGCAAAAATAAAGTAATGGAGCCCATACTACGAACTGCCGGCACAGCCGATTGGATTACCATTATACTCATTGGCAGTATAGTTTTCTTGGTACTTGCCAAGAGCTTGTTCTATAGTCGGTTTTTGAATTTTATTATCCTACCGTTCAACAATAAGTACATCTTTATGTACAACAAAAAAGAAAAGTTGATGAACTGGTTTCATATGTTTTTCACCATTTTTCAGGTCATTAATTTTTCGCTGTTCGTTTTCTTGGCCAGGGAAATTTTGAGAGGAGACACTAATGATGCTTATCCGTTCATGTATCCTATAATTTTAGCTTGTATTTTAGGTTTTATTGTCGTAAAAATACTCTTACAGATGGGCAACGGCTTCATTTTTGGATCAGCTAAGACCATTAGCGAGCTTATTTTTAAAAAATTATCGTATTTAAATTATAGCGGTATTATCATGTTTCTTGCCAACGTTGTACTGTCTTACGTGGCCCAGGGCTCGGAGATTGTCGTATATATTGCCATCCTATTAATATTACTTATAAATGTAATTGGATGGGTAACAGTGTTAAGGAATCACCAAAAATTTATCACCTCCTACTTTTTCTATTTTATTTTGTACCTTTGCGCTCTCGAAATTTCCCCGTTTGTAATCATTGGCAGTTATCTTAAACAATAGGTTTATATGAAAGTAAAGACGATTTTGGTCTCTCAACCAGAACCGAAGATGGAGAACTCACCGTATTCGAAACTGATAGATAAGGAAAAAGTTAAAGTTGACTTCAGACCCTTTATACATGTGGAAGGTGTTGATGCAAAGGATGTGCGCCAACAAAAGATAGACTTAAACAACTATACAGCAATCATTCTTACCAGCAGAAATGCGGTTGACCATTTTTTCAGAATAGCTGAAGAAATGCGTTTCAAGGTGCCCGATTCAATGAAATACTTCTGCCAGTCAGAAGCAGTAGCTTACTACCTACAGAAATATGTAGTTTACCGTAAACGTAAGATTTATGTTGGTAAACGTAATTTCATAGAATTAGTTCCTTTATTCAAAAAATATAAAGGAGAGAAATTTCTATTGCCTTCCTCGGATGCATTGAAACCAGTGATTCCTGAAATTTTGGACGGATTAGACATTGAATGGAAACGAGCTGTTTTTTACAAAACAGTAATCAGTGATTTATCTGACTTAAGAGATGTTTATTATGATATCTTGGTGTTCTTTAGCCCATCAGGCATTGAATCCTTATTACAGAACTTCCCTGATTTTGAGCAAAATGATACCAGAATCGCTGTATTTGGAAATTCTACTATCAATGCCGCCACAGATGCTGGTCTACGTATAGATATTAAGGCGCCTACTCCTGAAACCCCATCTATGACCATGGCACTCCAGAAATACATAAATTCAGCAAACAAGAAGTAAGATTAATATTTTAAGAATAATAAAAAACCCTTTGTTCATGATTTTGAACAAAGGGTTTTTTATTGGTATTATATTCTTTAGAAATTAGAAGGCATAACGTTGTGGACCACCACGGCGAATCTCCTCACTAGCGTAAGCTTCAAATTTTTTGAAATTCTCCCTAAAGGCATTCGTTAATTTAAAGGCAGTGGTATAATAGGCCTGATCATCGTTCCATGTAGCTCTTGGGCTCAATACTTTTGTTGGTACACCAGGACATTCCCTAGGTTGCGCCACTCCAAAAACGGAATGAATATGGTAATCATCATAATTGTATAACCCTAGGTCGCCATTAAGGACCGCATTGATCATAGCTCGTGTATACTTAAGTTTCATTCGGGTTCCCACTCCGTAAGGACCTCCGGTCCAACCAGTATTTACCAACCAAACGTTTACCCCTGCATCTTGCATTTTTTTACTTAACATTTCTGCATATTTAGCAGGATGTAACGGCATAAATGGTGCGCCAAAGCAAGCGGAAAAAGAAGGAATGGGCTCTACAACCCCCGCTTCCGTACCTGCTACCTTAGCTGTATAACCAGATATAAAGTGGTAAGCTGCTTGGCTTGGTGTTAATTTAGATATGGGAGGAAGCACCCCAAAAGCATCCGCTGTTAAAAAGAATATATTTTTTGGGTTCTTCCCTATGGAAGGTCGCTTTACATTTTCAATATGGTATATAGGGTAACTTACCCTTGTATTTTGCGTAATAGAAGTATCGGAAAAATCTACATTTCCGGCTTCGTCCATAACAACATTCTCTAAAATTGCACCTTTCTTGATGGCACCAAAGATTTCAGGCTCGTTTTCTTGAGAGAGGTTTATAACCTTGGCATAACAGCCCCCCTCAAAATTAAATACCGCATTTTCATTGTTCCAACCATGCTCATCATCGCCTATAAGTTTACGTGAAGCATCTGTAGACAATGTAGTTTTCCCTGTTCCGGAAAGACCAAAAAATATAGCCGTGTCCCCATTCTTTCCTACATTTGCAGAACAATGCATTGGCATTGTATTCTTCTCTACCGGAAGAATAAAATTTAAGGCAGAAAAAATTCCTTTTTTTATTTCACCTGTGTATCCTGTCCCTCCTATTAATGCAATTTTTCTAGTAAAGTTCAAAATAGCAAAATTATGCTGTCTTGTACCGTCTACCTCGGCATTTGCCATAAAACCAGGAGCGTTTATGACCGTCCACTCGGGATCAAAGTTCTTTAGCTCTTCCTCCGTAGGACGGATGAACATGTTATATGCAAACTGATTAGACCAAGGATATTCGTTAATAACCCTAATATCCATTCGGTAATTGTGGTCTGCACAGGCATAACAGTCACGAACAAATAATTCTTTTTCGTTTAGATATGCTATAACCTTCTTATAAAGGGCATCAAATTTAGCAGGTTCAAACGGAAGATTTATATCGCCCCACCACACCTTTTCGTCGGTAATGGCGTCTTTAACGATAAACCGGTCTTTAGGAGACCTCCCCGTAAATTCACCTGTGTTAACGGCCAAAGCGCCAGAAGATGCCTTTTTACCCATCTTCTTCTCTAGAGTAATGGTTTCTAATTCGGAAGGCGATAACTGATAATGCAGATTCTCGTGCGTGATACCGTACGATTTTAAAGAAATAGATTTTTCCATTTTTTAAAGAATTGTTAGTTGAGAGTTTATTTAAGACACCAAAATTATCAAAATAATAACTTTATACAGTTATAAATGAGAATTTATTAGCCAAAATGTTTATAAACTCGATAGCCGAATATTCCCCAGCCAATAATAAGCAGGGTTCCACCAAGTGGGGTTACCATACCTATGACCCTAAAGTCAAAAGCAAATAAACTGTTTGTTGCCAATAAATAAATAGAGAATGAAAAACAGCAAATACCAACCAATAGGAAATAGTAAACTAACTTTTTACTAGCTTCGGGCAATTGTTTCATACTACCTAACACCAATAAAAGCAAGGCATGGTACATTTGGTATTTTACTCCTGTCTCAAATGTTTGGATGGCATCTGCATCTATAACCTTTTCCAGTCCGTGAGCACCAAAAGCCCCTAAAATAACAGCAGTTGCTCCTAATACTATTCCTGTAAGAAATATTGTTTTGTTCATAACTTATACTGTCTATTTTTTTATAAATATAACAATCACTACCTTAGTCACTCGTTACAACTACTAAAAGTACAAAACTAAATGCCGCGAAATATACTTGTTATTGGAGCTGGAAAATCTACCTCTTACCTTTTGGATTATTTTCTTGAGAAATCGGATAAAGAGCAATTGCATCTTACAATTGGTGACTTAAGACCTGATACCATTTCGCAAGATATCAGTAATCATAAGAATTGCACGGTAATTAAACTGGACATTCAAAATGAAGCCGATAGACAGAGAGCAATCGCGAAAAGTGATATTGTAGTTTCCATGCTTCCCGCGTTTTTACATAGTAAAGTTGCGGTAGACTGTATAGCTCTGAGCAAGCATTTAGTTACAGCCTCCTATGTAAGCGATGAATTGAGGAATTTAGACCAGGCCGTAAAGAAAAAGGGACTTGTATTTATGAATGAGGTTGGTCTAGACCCTGGTATAGACCACATGAGTGCCATGCAGATTATTGATAGAATCAGGGATAAAGGTGGTAACATACTTTTATTCGAGTCTTTTTGTGGTGGATTGGTAGCGCCCGAGAGCGATAACAATCTATGGAATTACAAATTTACCTGGAACCCAAGAAACGTGGTACTGGCCGGACAAGGTGGTGCCGCCAAATTCATTCAGGAAGGCACATATAAATACGTACCCTACCACAAACTATTCCGCCGTACGGAGTTTTTTGATATAGAAGGCTATGGTCGTTTTGAAGGGTATGCCAACCGTGATTCATTAAACTATAGAGAGGCATATGGCCTGGAAGATGTTCTTACGCTATACCGCGGCACAATGCGAAGAACCGGATTTTCAAAAGCCTGGAACATGTTCGTACAATTAGGTATGACAGATGATAGTTATACTATCGAGAATTCCAAAAATATGTCTTATCGTGAATTCACAAATCTTTTTCTACCCTATTCCCCAACAGATTCCGTTGAACTAAAACTAAGACATTATCTAAAAATTGATCAGGACGATAGAATGTGGGAGAAGGTAATGGAACTGAACCTCTTTGATTATAATAAAACCATTCCACTCGTGGATGCTACTCCCGCACAGATACTGCAGCATATTCTTGAAGATAGCTGGACCTTGGCAGATTCTGATAAGGACATGATTGTTATGTACCACAAATTTGGGTATGAATTAAATGGAAAAAAGCTTCAGATCGATGCCAATATGGTAGTTATAGGCGAAAATAGAACGTATACCGCCATGGCAAAAACCGTGGGTCTTCCGGTTGCCATAGCTACTCTGGCCATTCTCAATAAAAAGATAACCACACCTGGGGTACAGATTCCAATTAAAAAAGAGGTATACGAACCCATATTGTCCGAACTTAAATCTTACGACATAGATTTTAAAGAATATGATGTTCCTTATTTAGGGTACAACCCTAATTCTGTATCCAATGGAGATTAATAATTGTTCTTATTCTATCTTGAAAGCCATTACTAGCTGCTATACAATTAAAACTATAAAAGCTACTTTTACCATCAATTTGAAACTAAGCACATGAAACTAGGTAACGATAAAGTTAAAATTGACGGTATTGACAAGAAAATTCTTAGGTACCTGATGGAAGATGCCAGAAAGCCTATACTTGAAATAGCCAGAAATATTGGCATATCTGGTGCAGCTATACACCAGCGATTAAGAAAACTAGAGTCTTCGGGGCTATTGGCCGGTTCTAAATTTATCATCAACCCTAAAATAATGGGTTTTCATACCATGGCCTATATTGGTATCTATTTAGATAAAGCCATGAGTAATCCCGTTGCCGTAAAACAGTTAGAAAAAATCCCTGAAGTGCTGGAATGCCATTACACAACCGGGAACTGGTCTATTCTAATAAAAGTACTATGTAGAGATAACGAGCACTTAATGCACGTCTTGAACAAGGACATTCAACAAATTGAAGGCGTTTCCCGAACAGAGACCTTTATTTCTTTGGCCCAGCAAATAGACCGACAAATTCAGATATAATATTTGTATTAAATCTAAATAAGGATTATTTTTGTTGTTAATGGAACGTATTCATTCATCTCAATATTACACATTCTTTCAGTCTGATAAGGAAAGATGCTTTTATATAGACCTTGGCCAGAAGCTAGTACGTTTATCATTTTGCCAATTACTGGCGCTTAGGCAAAAAGTTTGGAGCATAAATATTGAAGAACATTTTAATAATGATGCCAATCCACACGGATTTGAAATTCTTTCTCTTTGCAATAAGGAACATCTTTTTATTTTAAACACACTTGAAGTTCTTGATCTTAAAGAGTTACTTACCGGAGCGTTTTTCTTACTTGATATTGCTGCCCAAACGCCTTTAATTTCCTCTAGAACTTAGTTTTTATTATTTTTAATCAGTCTAAAATCAGTTATAATTAGGTTAATGACCTAGTTACACGTACTCTTTTGTAATAACTTTACGTTAATTAAAGAAAAAGACAATGAAAGATATAGCAAGACAACAAATGAGTATTAAAATAGAAAGCATGGATATGCTTAATGCTCAAATACAAATGGAAGGCAAAGCATCTGCTTCATATTTGGCCATGGCGTCTTGGTGCGACCAACGCGGTTATATTCAAAGTGCGGATTTTATGTACAAGCAGGCTGCCGAAGAAAGAGAACACATGATGAAAATCTTTAAGTTCGTAAATGATTGTGGCGGCAATGCCCTTTCTCCTGAAATAGTGAACATAGCTCATGACTTCTCCTCCTTAGAAGAAGTTTTTGAAACTGCTTTGAGCCAAGAAATAGAAGTGACTAAATCTATTAACAATATAGTTGCGGAAGCAAAAAAGAACAAGGATTTTGGAGTTGAAAACTTTTTACAATGGTTCGTGACCGAGCAATTGGAAGAAGAAAAAACTATGCGAGATATACTTGACCTTTTTGAAATCATGGGTCGCGACGGTATCGCGCTAAAGTTTATCGACGAACGAATAGGTGCGGAAGAGTAAACAATTTTCATGCTAACTCAAGCAAAAAAGGCTGTCTAGATATACTTAGACAGCCTTTTTAAGTTATATAGTTCCTGTAAAATTAATCTCTTCCCCCCAATACTTGCATACCCCAGTAAACCAGGGTTGCCAATGAACCGATCGCCGCAACCAAATAGGTTCGCGCAGCCCATTTTAAAGCATCCTCTGAACCTTTATATTCTTCTGGTGTTACTATATGTTTTGCCTTTAACCATGCCAATGCGCGATTACTAGCATCATATTCTACCGGTAGAGTTACAAAACTGAACAACGTAGCCATACCCATCATTACCAGACCGGCTACTGCCACCCAGTAACCAAAACCTACACCAGCCGCGGCACCCAGCATTAGTCCACCAAAAACAACCCACATAGACATTCCTGAAGTAACACTCACTACAGGAACTAGTTTTGAGCGTAAGGTTAACCATTGGTAGGCTTGCGCATGTTGTACCGCATGGCCACATTCGTGCGCTGCTACTGCGGCTGCAGATGCATTTCTTTGGTTATAAACACCTTCACTTAGGTTGACGGTTTTGTTCTTTGGATTATAATGATCCGTAAGCATACCGGCAGTAGAAACTACCTTTACATCACGAATACCGTGATCTGCCAACATTTTTTCGGCAATCTCTGCACCGCTCATCCCATTGCTCAAATGTACTTTGGAATAATACTTAAACTTACTCTTCAATTTATTACTTACCAACCAGCTTACTAAAGCAATGGCTCCGATTAATATATAATATCCCATCATAACTTTATTCTTTTTTAAGATTTGAATTTAAAGATAATCAAAAGTGCTTCACTTTGGCAGCCCACTTCGTCCACGCTCCCCTAGACTGAGCTTGGTGAGGCTTGAGGTACTACCTAATAACAACGTTTGATTATCCGTATTATTTGAAAAGCAAAAACCTAGCCAAGTTATAAATAGCTTGTTTATAGGGAGTACCCCTGCCAAATTGTCTTTTGACCTACCGGTACTTGAATTTTAAGACCAGCATAAAGAAAAGGAGACAGGCGGTTATAGAATTGGCCATTATAACAGGCAAACTAGTTATAAAGACTCCGTAAATGAGCCATAAAACAACACCTAAGAACAAAACGAGATAGGTAGTAAGGGAAATATCTTTTACGGATTTGTCCTTCCATGTTTTGTATACCTGAGGTACATAGCCTGCTGTGGTCAAAATAGCGGCCAACATTCCAATAATCTCAATATAGTCCATTTAGTATATGTGATCGCTACCCGAATAATTCACTAATTACCCTACAATATTTATGATTTTACCGGGCACTACAATTACCTTCTTAGGCGTACGCCCCTGTAATTGCTTTTCTGTTTTTTCGTGTGCCATTACCGCTGCTTCAATTTCGTCTTTGCTTAAATCTAAAGGAAGCTCTAGTTTAAATCGCATTTTTCCATTGAAGGAAACCGGATATTCCTTACTGCTTTCCACCAAGTATTTTTCCTCAAATTTTGGGAAGGCCACCGTCGAAATAGAACCTTTATGACCCAATTTGCTCCAAAGTTCTTCAGCGATATGCGGGGCGTAAGGAGAAACCAAGATAGCCAAAGCCTCCAATACTTCCCGACTGTTGCACTTTTGTGAGCTTAATTCGTTTACAGCGATCATAAAAGTAGATACCGAAGTATTGAAACTAAAGTTCTCTATATCGTCTTCTACTTTCTTTATGGTCTTATGTAACGTCTTGTAACTGTCTTTTGACGGTTCTGTTTCAGACACCTCAAAAGCGCCCTCTGCACCCGAATGGTACAAACGCCATAGTTTTTTCAAGAAACCATGAGCCCCTGTAATACCTGCGGTGTTCCAAGGCTTGGACTGCTCCAAAGGCCCCAAGAACATTTCATACAAACGCAATGAATCTGCTCCGTACTCCTCACAAATGGCATCTGGATTTACAACGTTGTATTTGGACTTGGACATTTTTTCTACCTCGCGGGAAACCAAAACTAGTTCTCTAGAGGTGCCAACAATATCTGAAAATTCACCATAAGTGTATGGAGGATAATCAATAGTATCCGGTCCAATAATAAATATTGCATTCTCAAACTCACTCCTCCAATTACGTAAATAACCTGTTTTTAGTTGATCGGAAGAATTCACTAAGGATACATCTACATGAATATTTCTAACAATTGGCGCTATTTGTACCTCTACATGATTCCTTTTAAATTTCTTCGATATTTCCTTTTCATAAAAATTTTCCAACTCTTCTACTCTTGGAGTAATATCTTTAG
>ENA-ORXM01004821-ORXM01004821.1-marine-metagenome-genome-assembly--contig:-NODE-4821-length-11381-cov-4.134643_pt1 | contig 11381 bp, 9 predicted proteins | sample MGYA00237867_ERZ511480 | MGnify/ENA primary metagenome ERZ511480 (study PRJEB26309, sample SAMN06266103) | marine metagenome | isolation source: Algal blade | place: United Kingdom:Sidmouth, United... | reverse complement strand
TCCCTTTATCCCGCCTGAATTTGTAGGGCTCGAGGTCAACGAAAACGCGCGCGTCAACCAAAGTATCGACCTTTATGACAACTTTGAAACCGAGGACATCGACTGGCGCTTGAGTTATCGCACGACTTTAAACCCTGAACTCAAAGATGGTCTGGGTGGGTTTGAACAAACAGGGCTCGAGTTTCGTATTCAAGCGCTTAACTTAGCAACGGGTCCCTCACAGTTTGGCGTTGAGTTTTTAACCAAATGGCGGCTTATGGACGACACGCTAGACCGAACCTTTTTAGACGAAATGAACCTTACCCTCCTCGGCAGTTTTTACGGGGTTGTTGGTGTCCAGGGCAGTTTGGGCTACAACGGCAACTATACAACGGGCGCGGAAGAGCTGTCGCAAAGTCGCTTAACGATTGACGACCTGGCCTTTACCGTAAAACTTTACAACGAGGTCTATATTTCAGCTATTTTCAATGATGTTTGGGACTTTACCAATACAGACCCAGAAGAGACACCTTACAACTTCCAACCCGAAATCCTCGTCACCTGGGACCGCTGCTGCTGGGCGCTTTATGGCAGTTGGGATACGAAAGAAGGCGCTATTTCAATTACCTTAACGACACCTGGCGCAACGCAAGGCTTTGGTCGAGAGTTTCCGTCACCCTTTATCATTCCCAGACGCGCACCCGCTGAAACTGAGGAGGCAAGCCCGTGATGAAGCAACTATTCAAGCCCCATTTGAGCTGTTTGGTTACAGGTATTCTTGTTCTTTTTCTCGCTGCTTGCACCGGTTCAGAAGAAGAGCGGGCACCCACCTTACTCGCTGTCGGGCTGGTTGAAAATAATCAACCTCAAGTCGCCCTAATTTCAACGGAGTTGAATGGCGACTATACTTTCTTAGAAGAAAGTCGCCAGGAACTACCCGCCGTTGCCCAGGACTTTAGCGTGACCGGCAGACGCGGCGAACGCGGTGAGCTTGTCGTACTAAGCCGCGCCGAAGACGATGACAACGAAAGCTATCTGGATTTTTTCGCCCTGCGCGGTATCGACCCAAGCAACCCGGTCAACTTTCGACCTGTAGCCAATAAACCTCGCCTAGTTATAAGTACCTTCGAAGACGCTGACGGTAGCTTTTGTGGCGAATCGCTACAGATAAGCAGTACGGGTCGCTACGCGAGTATTTATAACGGTACGACGTGCGACGGCGTCGATGAGCCCACGATTGACGTTCTCGACCTGCAAGAGGAGCGTGTACTCGAGCGCATTACGGGCGGCACTTTTGGACTTGTAAGAGCCACACCCTATATCGACCAGCAAAGCGACACCCTTTACTATATGACTGAGGGCGTTAACGAGGCAAGTCTCATTCGCCTAAACCTATCTAATTTAAACCAAGATATCTTTACCACCTTCAATACTGAAAACGAAAACGATCTTACAAACTACGCCGCAGACATCTCGCGTCAAGACAACAATTTACTCATCCTTCGCCCAGCGGAAATCCTCGCGGTGCCTTTAGGCGCACCAGCAACCCCTATCACGCTGGCGACAAGCTCTAACTCGAGACGCTTTATTGACAACTTAACAAGGAGCACAGATATTCTCACCCTGACGACGTCGACCTTAACGGTCCACCGCTCGTTACAAGATGAAACGGAGGGTACAGCGCAGTTAAGCGCCACAGCGGGAACCCTCGAGGCTGCCGAAGGCTTTGCTTATTTTCCTGTTGAGGGCGGGGTTACCCGCTTCGATTTGCTCCGCTACCAGAGGTCCAGTGTAGAGGTCTCGAGCTTGCTACGAACCTTTTCTGTAACCGAACTTACCAAGCCGGGGCCCATTGTTTACCTTAAAGGCATCTTGCCCGAAACACCTACGCCGTAACGGTTTCTAAACGTTCTAAGTCTGCCGTAATTTTACCGACTAAATCGGCCTCAACTAACACCTGCGCATTTTTGAGCGCGTTCTTCACAGCGCGTTCGTCTGACGAACCATGACCAATAAATGCGTAGCCCCTGACCCCTAGAAGCGGCTGCGCCCCAATTTCAGCCGGGTCCATACGGTCGGCTAACTGCTTGAGGATGGGCTTGACAAGCTTGGCCCCGAGTTTGGTCACAGGACCACTCGCCATAATTTTTTCACGCAGCCAGCCGAAAATAAACCGCGCTTCTCCCTCAGCAAGTTTCAAGACAACGTTGCCCGTAAAGCCGTCGGTGACGTAAACATCTGTCGTTGCCTTGAACAGGTCACGCCCTTCGACGTTGCCGTAAAAGTTGATACTAGGGGTTTCTTTTAAAAGGGTGTAGGCTTCGCGTGTCAACTCGTTACCCTTGCCCTCTTCTTCCCCAATGGACATAAGCCCTACTGTGGGTTCGACCTTTTCGTAAAAGGTCTTCGCGTAAGCGCTGCCCATGATGGCAAACTGCTGCAAGTGCGCCGGGCGGCAGTCGGCATTTGCGCCCGCATCTATCAGGGCGACGTAACCCTCGGTAACAGGCATATTGGCAAGAATGGCTGGGCGCTCAATGCCTTTGATACGGCCTAACACCAGCAGCGCCGCCGCCATCGTCGCGCCCGAATGTCCCATCGACACGCAAGCTGACGCCGCGCCCTCTTTAACTAAGCTCATTGCCTGCATAATACTGCTGTCTCTGCGCCTGCGCACGTCGCTCGCATGGTCGTCCATCCCCATAACATCGCCCGCATGGTGAATCTCGAGACTGCCACCTTGTTTACTCAGTTCTGCTTTTAGGGTCGGTTCATCACCAATGAGAATGACAGGAATACCTGCTTGAGCTGCTTGTAGCGCTCCCTTGACCGCCGCTCCCGGCATCTGATCGCCGCCCATCGCGTCTAATGCAATTGGTTTCATGGGGGCTAGTATACGCTTGGGAAAGCGCTAGGGAAGCATCTTTTTAGCTCAGCCGAGAAGAGGGGGTGAGGGGGAGAAGGGGTGAAAGGGAGAAAAATCACCCCCTCACCCTCTCTCATTTTCTCCCTATCCTTCTCTTTCGTAACCAACCCCACACCTCCTTATTTCACAGTAAACTAACCCCTGTGGACTTTAAAACCTTCGATGCACCCCGGGGCGAACGGCTCGATGTTGCAATTGCCCAGGCACTTACGCTTTCTCGTACCCACGCAAAAACGCTTGTTGATGAGGGCTACGTGCAACTGGACGGGCGTCCGGTGGGTAAACCTTCGCACAAACTCAAAGGCGAAGAGATTGTCACAGTGATGTTGCCGCCGCCCCGACCCATGATGGTGGAGCCTGAAGATATTCCGCTCGACATTATTTATCAGGACCAGTTTTTAGCAACGATTAACAAGCCCCCTTTTCTTATTGCCCACCCCACGTCAACAGTACGTACGGGTACGGTGGTGAACGCGCTGCTCGGGCGTATCCAACTGTCTAAAGACAACCTGTTCGATCCCAAAGAGGACGATTACCGTCCGGGCATTGTCCACCGCCTCGACAAAGATACGTCAGGCGTAATGGTGATTGCCAAAAGCGACGAGGCCCACCGCCACTTAGCCGCCTCTTTCAAAAAGCGGCTTACAGAAAAAAACTATATCGCTATTGCAGTAGGTGATATTGATGACGACGTTCATTTGGACGCCCCTATCGGCAGGCATCCGGTCAACCGGCAAAAGATGACCGTGGGCGGCACACAGCCGCGCAACGCCTCAACCTTTTTCCGCGTACTGGCACGTTTGCCAGGCTATGTGCTGGTCAAAGCCAAGCCGCACTCGGGGCGTACCCACCAGATACGTGTGCATTTGGCGCATTTGGGCGCGAGTGTTCTGGGCGACGAGACCTATGGTCGCCCCTCAAGCGCCATCAACCGTCAGGCCCTTCACGCTTACCAGCTCAGTTTGCCACACCCGCGTGATAACGAGGCGATTACGTTTACCGCGCAAGTACCTGTTGATATGGTCGAGGCTTGGCTGAAACTCGGCGGCAGTTGGCCGCCACCTGACGCTGAAATGCTTTGATCCTCACCTTTGTTTCATAGGGAGAATGTTACGCTTAAAGTCTCCCGTCCTTTCCCTAAAGGTGGAAAGGCAACGCATGTCGCAGTCAGATTTACCGCATTGGCAGCTCTCGAGCATCTTCCCAGGTCTCGAATCCAGTGCCTATGAAACAGCTAAGCTCGAGCTTCAAACAAAGTTGAACGCTCTCGAAACCCTTATGAACGAGCAAGGGTTGGGCTCGGGTAGGCAAGCATCCCTATCTCCTGCAACCATTCCTCTTCTTGAAAGTCTCTTAACAGACTTGAACAAACTCAGCGATGAGCTGATTGACCTGCTGTCCTATGTCACCGGCTTTACCGCGACGAATGCGTTTGACAGCGCGGCGCAGGCAGAAGCCTCTAGCTTAAAACCGTTACGGGGTCAGTTATCGATTTTGAAAACACGCTTTACAGCCTGGCTGGGAACTTTCAATACTAATGAGTTCATAGAGGACTCTGCGCAAGCTCACGCGCACTTCCTAAGAAAGGCTCGTGTCATCGCCCAGCACCTTATGACGGACGACGCTGAGGCCCTAGCAGCGCGTTTAGACGAAAGTGGCGCTAGTGCCTGGTCCAAACTGCACACCGACCTAGTAAGTCGCACGACGATTCAACGTGACTTACCGGGTCGAGAAACCGCTGAATACAGTTTGGCAGAGTTGAAGAACTTACAAAGCAGCGCTGATTCGGCGCTGCGCAGGGCTGCTTTTGAAGCCGAACTCGAGCTTTTGTCACAAAACGAGGTGGCCTTTGCAGCCGCTATGAACAGTATCAAGGGTCAGGTCAATATCCTATGCGAAAGCCGCGGCTGGCCCTCTGCCTTGGCGCAGTCGCTCGTGCAAAATAACATCAGTGCTAAAAGTTTGAACGCGCTGCAAACCGCCTGCCTGGAAACCTTCCCTGACTTTCGCCGTTATTTACGGGCAAAGGCCAAAGCGTTTGGTAAAGACACCCTCGCCTGGTACGACCTGGCGGCGCCCCTTGCATCTGGGCAAGAGCGTCACTTCAGCTGGGATGAGGCAAAAGCCTATGTCATAACGCACTTTCGTAGCTATTCAGATGACTTAGCAGCGTTCGCCGAACACGTTTTCAGCGAGGGATGGTGCGATGTGCCGCCGCGTAAAGGCAAGCGCAACGGCGCATTTTGCATGGGCATACCAGGTCGCAAAGAGTCGAGAATCCTGCTCAATTTTGGTCACACACTCGACGACGTGTTCACCCTTGCGCACGAACTCGGGCACGCCCACCACAATGAACAGCTTTACCGGGCAGGGCGCACGGCGCTGCAAAGTGACACGCCCATGCTCTTGGCAGAAACCGCCAGTATTTTCTGTGAAACGATTGTTCTCAACGCGGCGCTCGCCGAAGCAAATGACGCTGAAAGACTTGCTATTTTAGCACAGGACCTACTCAGTACCACAGGGCTTGTCGTCGATATCTATTCACGTTTTATCTTTGAAGAAAGTGTTTTCGAGCGCCGCAAGCTCAGGGAACTCTCAGTTGCTGAGCTAAACGAAATCATGCTCAACGCCCAAGCGGCAACCTACGGAAGCGCTCTGAGTGAAGCCGAGCGCCATCCGCTTATGTGGGCACATAAAGGGCACTATTACAACTCGGCGCGCAGCTATTACAACTACCCCTATACCTTTGGCTATCTGTTCGGTTTAGGTCTTTATAATGTCTATCAAAACGAACCAGAGGGCTTTCATGAGCGCTACGACACGCTACTCTCGAGCACAGGTATGGCGGACGCTGCGACTCTGGCACGCGGCTTTGGCATTAACATTGAAAGCGCCGACTTTTGGCGCGGCAGCTTAGACCTTATAGGGGAGCGCAGCCGACAGTTTGAAGCTTTGATAGACTAGGTCGCATGATCTATGAAAAACTATTTGATTTAAGCGGCAAGCGCGCCCTAGTCATCGGCGCGGGCTCCGGCATTGGCGCCGCCGCCGCTGAGGGTCTTGCCGCGTTTGGCGCGTCGGTACTTTGCGCCGACCTCGATGTAGAAGCTGCTATGCGTACACAAACAACAGTGGGCGAACGCGCCGAGGTCGCTCGTATAGATATCACCAATCAGAACAGTGTCGATGAAGTTGTGGGCGTAATGGAACGCATAGACGTTCTCGTTTGTACGCCGTCGGTCAACGTGCGTAAACCGCTACTCGAGCTTTCAAGCGAAGACTTCGATAAAGTCGTCAACCTCAACTTAAAGGGCAGCTTTTTCGCCCTGCAAGCCGCAGGCAAACGCATGGCGGCGCAGGGCAGCGGTAGCATCATTCTGTTTTCCTCAATTCGCTCACAAGTGGTTGAGCCAGGTCAGGGCGTGTACGCTGCAACCAAGGCAGGTACACTGCAAATGGTCCGCGCCCTCGCCGCCGAACTTGGGCCGAGAAACGTGCGGGTCAACGCGATTGCGCCTGGTGTTGTTGAAACGCCCCTGACCGAACAAATCAAAAAACAGCCCGACTGGTACAACGCATACGCCCAAAAAAGCGCCCTGGGTCGCTGGGCACAGCCAAGCGAAATGGTCGGCGCGGTGGTTTATTTGGCGAGTGATGCGGCGTCATTTGTTACCGGAGGTTTGACACTGGTCGATGGCGGCTGGACGGCGGTTGATGGGCGGTTTACACCGCCACTATAGAAGAAAGAAGGAAGATAAAAGATAAGGGCCGGAGAATCAGTGAATAGAAAGCCAAATTGACCCAGACGGTAATAAGGAGAAGGCAGTGGACATACCCAAAACGACAGAGTTCAGCACCTATCAAACCGAGTCTCGCAAAACGGCAAGCCGCATCTATACCGACCATCCTATCGTTTATCCTACGCTTGGCTTGACGAATGAAGCGGGCGAGCTAGCGGGCAAAGTCAAGAAAATTTTTCGTGACAAGGGTGGGGAAATTTCCGAGGAAGATAGACAAGCTTTAAAAGGCGAACTCGGCGACGTCCTCTGGTATCTCACCCAAATTTGTACCGAACTTGATTTGACGCTGGAAGAGGTCGCGGCGCACAACCTCGAGAAACTCTTTTCGCGCAAAGAGCGCGACCAGATAAAGGGCGAGGGCGATAACCGTTAGCACCGATAATCTTAGTACCGACGACCTTGCTAAACGGGCCGCCGAGGCAGTAGATGCCGACTATGTCGTGCAGCTAGCACAGCGCCTTGTACAAATTCGCAGCGTCTATGAACCTAAACAGGGTAATACCGAAGCTGAGGCCGCGCAGTTTGTCGCCCAGGTTTTTAGAGATTTGGGACTCGAGCCCACCCTAGAAGACGCCGCCCCAAACCGCCCTAATGTTATTGCTGACTGGCAGGGCTCGAGCTTTGATCCCGCAAAGCACAAAACGCTGATGTTTGAAGGCCACACCGACGTCGTAACTGAGGGCGACGCTGAACTATGGACGCATCCACCCTTTGTTGGACATATTGAGGGCGGCAAACTCTACGGACGCGGTAGCGCTGATATGAAGGGCGGTATCGCCGCCGCGATAGGCGCACTGGCTGCCCTAAAAAAAGTCGCACCTGACCTGCCAGGTCGTATTCGCATGGGCATTGTCGCTGACGAAGAGGGCATGATGCTCGGCATCAAGCATTTTATTGAACAGGGCTGGGCTGATGAGGTCTCGGGCGCAATTATTTGCGAGCCGGAGGAAAACGAACTGTGTTTGTTTCAAAAGGGCGCGTTGCGGGTTGCTGTGACGTTTACTGGGATGATGTCGCACGGCGCGATGCCTTATGCAGGTGTTAATCCCATTAAGGCAATGAGCAAATTTATCGAAAAAGTGGGTGGACTCGAGACCCGTGAACAAACTCGCTTAGGTGAACACGAACACCTCGGACTACCCTGGTTCACCCCGACGATTGCTCGAGCCCCGGCGGAGGGTGAAGCGCAACTCAATGTCATGCCCGAAAAAGCTTACTTAACGCTCGATATTCGCACGGTGCCGGGACAGAATCATGATGAGATTGTTGGGGAACTCGAGACGTTCGCAAGAAACCTCGAGGCTGCTACTCCAAACCTCAGCATTGAGGTCAATACGTTCGAATCACGTCCCTGGACTGAGACAGCACAAGATGATCCACTTGTAACCGCCTTGGAGAGCGCCTACCCCCTCATTTTTAAGGAGCAAGCACGCTACGGCGGCGTGCCTGGTGCCACCGACGGAACCTTCCTGAGTGCATGGGCAAATATTCCCATCGTAACAGTCGGACCAGGTGACCGCACTATTCCGCATCAGCGTGATGAATTTGTCCGTATTGATGACATGGTTGCCTCGGCGCGACTGTACGCCGCGGCTGCCATTTACTTTCTAAGCGAAAAATGAAGTTTAAATCGCCCGTATCACGGTAAAATAGTTTTTAAGGAGGAAAAGATGCGTTTTACTTTACTTTTACTCGCCCTGTTAGGGCTCAGCTTTGGCTGGTCACAGGACGCTCCCGAGCCTGTTTCTGGTGGCACGATTACCGTCGCTATTACGGCGGAGCCCCCAGGCTGGGACCCATCAGCCTCGACCTCGCAAGAAATTGCCAGGGTTATGTATAACAATGTTTTCGAGGGACTCGTGAAGTTCAATGAAAGTGGCGAAATTGTTCCTGCTTTAGCAACGGACTGGACCGTGTCCGACGACGGCCTTACCTGGACCTTTACGGTGCGTGAAGGCATTAAGTTTCACGATGGCAGCGACCTGACATTAGATGACATTATCGCCAAATTTGAGCGCGCGCAGGATGAAGAGTCAGGCCACACCCACCCCGAATACTACGCGGCAATTGAGAGCATTACGGCGGGTGAGGGAAACACGATAACCTTTCAGCTTTCTGAGCCAAGCTCGAGCCTCCTGTACAACTTAGCCCGACCCGATTCGGTGATTTACCCTGCTGCTAAGGCTGAAACGCAGCGCAGTGAGCCTATTGGTACAGGCCCCTTCGTTTTCGCGGATTATATAGAAGGTAGTGAGGTTCGCCTAGAAAAGTTCGCGGATTATTATCTCGAGGGCGTACCGTACTTAGACAGCGCCACCTTCAAAATCATCCCCGACCCCAACACGCGCTTTGCAGCGCTGCAAGCGGGCGATATTGACTTAACGGGCGTTGCCCCCGAGCAATATATTCAACTGGATGACCTCTCCTTTTTGAAAGGAGCCGAAGGCTCGGCAACCGCTGAGATTACGCTAGCAATGAATAACACTCGAGGGCCCCTTGCCGACCCACTCGTACGCCAGGCCATCACCCACGCGATTAACAAAGAAGCTATTGTTCAGGGCGCTATGTTCGGACTTGGCACTGTTATTGGCACACACATGAGCCCGTCAGAGTCGTATTACACCGACCTCAACCCCTACCCCTACGACCCTGAACAAGCCAAGGCCCTTTTAACCGAGGCAGGCTATCCCGATGGGTTTGAAATAAGCTTTGAGTTGCCCGAGCCCTACAACAACGAACGCCGCTCGGGTCAGGTCATCGCGCAACAACTCGCTGAGGTTGGCATTGACGTTGACCTGAGCGTGGTCGAGTGGGGCACCTGGATTCAGCGGATTTTCTTAGGTAGCGACTATGACATGACCATTATCGGTCACTCAGAGCCCAGAGATATCAACGTTTACGGCAACCCCGACTATTATTATCAGTACGACAACCAGGAAATCCGCGACTTACTTGCCGAAATAGAACTCACTACGGACGAAGCCGAGCAAAACGCCCTGTACGGGCAAGTTGCTGAGATTATTGCTAACGATGCGGTGAATGTTTGGGTCTTTAGCGCACCTGCGCTGTGGGGTGCTCAGGCAGATGTTTACGGTTTTTGGGCCAATCAGCCGACACCCACCATTGATGTAACTGGTGTTTACCGCGCCGCGAATTAAAACCCGCACTTGGCGAATCAGGGCAGCCACGTGGGGCTGCCCCTACATTCATGCACGGTATCCAATTAGGAAAACACCAAAATGTCCATAGGTTTTAATCTTCAATCTTTAATCTTCAATCTTTAATCGCCTTATCAATGCTTGCCTACCTGACTCGCCGTTTTCTTACTGCCCTCATCACCGTTTTCTTAGCGGCGGTGCTCGTTTTTTGCGCTCTACTTGCCGTACCAGGTGACCCTGCGGAAATTATCCTGGGCATCAATGCAAGCCCGCAATCGTTAGCGGCTCTACGCAATAGACTAGGGCTAAATGAACCACCCGTCACGCGCTTTTTCAGCTGGTTGGGTGGCATTGTCACAGGTGATTTTGGCGAATCCCTCAATTATCAAAAACCCGTCTGGGGGCTGATTGCTGCCAGGTTGGGCGTGTCTCTCCCGCTAGCATTTGGTGCGGCGCTTCTCGCTTGTCTTATAGCTTTGCCGCTGGGGATTTACGCAGCTTTAAAAAAAGGCAGTCTTACCGACCCGCTCGTCATTATCGGTTCTCAGGTCGGGGCAGCTATACCCTCTTTTTGGCTGGGGCTTATGCTTATTTTACTTTTTAGCGTTGAGTTGCGCTGGTTGCCTGCTGCTGGGTTTACGACCTGGGAACGCAGTCCACTAGGGTTTCTGCGTAGTTTGCTGTTACCCGTGCTAGCTCTTGGATTGGGGCAAGCTGCTGTCATGACGCGGATGACCAGAGCGGCAATGCTCGAGGTCTTAGACCAGGACTACATTCGCACTGCCAGGGCCAAAGGCTTAAAAGGAATGTATGTTGTCTGGAAACACGCCCTGCGCAACGCCCTCGTCACCCTCGTGACCATTTTAGGCTTGAGTTTATCCAACTTGGTTATTGGCTCAATCGTCATAGAGCGCGTTTTCTCGCTACCTGGCCTCGGTCAACTCGCCCTAAAAGCCATCAAAGACCGCGACTATCCTCTGTTACAGGGTGAGGTCTTGGTCTACGCCACCGCCATCGTACTGATAAATTTTTTGGTCGATATGTCGTACAGCTTTTTGGACCCTAGGATTCGGTATTCATGATATGGCAGAAGCAAGAAGTAAGAAGTAAGAAGCAAGAAGAGGCTTACCCAAACTCAAAGCTAAGTTTTCAATCACCCTCATATTTTTTAATTTTTAATTTTCGATTTTCGATTTTTAATCTTCAATCTTCAATCTTCAATCATTCTTCATCTTCATGAAACGCCTCAACCTAACCATTGGTCTCAGCTTCATCGGCCTAACTGTATTTGCGGCGCTTTTAAGCTTTGTCTGGTTACCCCACGACCCCAATGTGAGTGATTGGGCGGCGCAACTTTCAGGACCGAGCAGGGCGCACTGGCTCGGTACGGATGAGTTGGGACGTGACCTGTTTAGCAGGCTTCTGGTGGGGGCAAGGGCGGCGCTTTATGTCGGCTTTATCGCTGTAGGTATAGCACTTTCGCTGGGCTGTCTTATCGGCGCAGTCTCAGGTTACGCA
>ENA-ORXM01004819-ORXM01004819.1-marine-metagenome-genome-assembly--contig:-NODE-4819-length-11384-cov-6.274432_pt1 | contig 11384 bp, 11 predicted proteins | sample MGYA00237867_ERZ511480 | MGnify/ENA primary metagenome ERZ511480 (study PRJEB26309, sample SAMN06266103) | marine metagenome | isolation source: Algal blade | place: United Kingdom:Sidmouth, United... | reverse complement strand
GATGTACGCCGAAGAGAAGCTCAAGGCAGAGATCGTCAGAGAGGCACTTGAAAAAAAGTGGTGAAGCCCGCTCGGCGACGTGAAATTGCCATCCGAGCCGTTACCGAGCGTGGCTTAAAGATCAGGACCGTTTGCGGAGCATTTGGTATTAGCGAGCGCTGCTACCGCTACAAAGCCAAACTCAGCGATGAAAATGCAGAAATAGCCGATTGGCTTCTAAGGCTGACTCAGTGGCAACGCAACTGGGGGTTCGGGTTGTGTTTTCTGTACTTGCGTAACGTGAAAGGCTATGGCTGGAACCACAAGCGCGTCTACCGTATTTACAGAGAACTGGAGCTCAACATGCGTATCAAACCAAAGAAACGCATCGTGCGTGAAAAACCGGAGCCGTTGTCAGTGCCGACAGTGAGTAATGAAGCATGGTCCATGGATTTTATGCGCGGACGGCCAGTTATCATGAGCTCGATGATGGTCGTAGCTTTCGGCTGCTCAATATCAACGATGACTTTAATCGCGAAGCACTGGCCATTGAAGTCGACTTTTCTTTACCTTCTGAGCGGACTACTCGTGTACTTGATCAAGTCATCGAATGGCGTGGCAAACCCATGCGTATCAGGTGCGACAACGAGCTACCTTCCGAGTCAAGTTTTTTCCGGCGTAGTTCAACCCGCCGCATCTACTGATACAGTATAGTTGTTGTCACTCATCAAGCTAAATAAATGTGCTTACCATAATAAACAGGGGTCCAGTAATTGAGCTGGCCCGATCAAGCTTCACACAGCATTTTTAAAAAGCCATGGGCGTCAACATTATCTACTGGGTCGCTAATGCGCCCTGACGGCCCTAAGACTCACGTCCCATGACTAACCTCGTAAAACCCTTGATAATTTGTATTGGTTTTGACTAATGCATGTGCCACTCTGGCCATCTTTGCTGCTACAGCTACGCGGCCTTTGCGACAAAGATCCTTGTTTTCAGGATCCTTTTTAATATATCGCGCGTACTTTTCTCGGAATGAATTTTCACGCATTTTGATTGCGGTGGAGGCAGCCAGCCAAAAGGCATATCGCAGCCTGCTGTTGCCACGTTTGCTAAGACGATATTGACCCGGTCGAGCACCACTTTGCTGCGCTGAGAGGTTGAATCCACAGAAATTGAGATACTGACGGTGATGCCCAAATCGAGATAAATCGCCGCTTTCAGCAATGATCATCAGAGCGATAACAGGACCAATGCCAGGGAGGGTTCGCAGGCGTTGGTAGTCAGGTCGAGTCGACAGGAAGTCATCTGCCTTTGCTTCCAATGCCACTCGCTGCTGAGTGAGTGTCAAAAAGCGATTGATCTGCAGCTTGTATGTCTCTATCGCTTGGCAATTCAGTTCTACCGGAAGGCCAACAGACTGGCTTGCTGTGGCGTAAATATCTCGCAGCAGGCGATCTTTAGCAACTTTTCTACCCACTACAGTCCAGGCCCTTCTGATGAAGGTCTCTTCTCGATAGCGGGTGATGTATGAAGGGGTTGGAAACTTCAAGAGGAAGCGACAAAACCACTCGGAGCGCGAGCTGTAAAAAAGCGCTCGATCTCTGGAAAGTACAGCGTGATGTAATGGTTGAACAGGCTATTCATGCATCGTGTACGCGCTAAGGAAATTTGATGGTAGGTGTTGCAGATCTCTTGAATATCGAACGTCCCATTGTGTAGAGGATCATAAAATGGCTGCATAATTCCTTGCTCCATCAAGTAGAGCAAAACCTTAGCGTCCTTTCTGTCACTCTTATCCCAGCTGTTGTAGAGCATCTCTCGGGCTCTAGCGCATGAGACTGAAGAGATCAAAAAGCACTCTCCCCCTTGTTGTGACAGCCAAAAAGCTATATTGCGATGGTAGTCAGCTGTTGGTTCAAAACCAACTCGTATATCGTACTGATCTGGCAGGCATCGATCCCATAGCAGCTGATATCCTTGGAGAGAGTTCTGGACTTTCATGGTTATCCGCTTTCCATTGGGAAACATGACAACCGCGTCGTGAGATCGCTTGGCTATGTCTAAAGCCACTAAAACAGTTTTACTCGCACTCAGGTTGGGGTCGCTCATAACAGACTTCCTCATCATTGGATTCACAGTGACTATGTAAACCAGATAGGGCTTGATTTTACAATGAGTTCAGAAGGTATTACGGGCCTGAGTACATTGCCCACAACATGATCGCGTGGGCTGAAAGAAATGGCATTACGCTGGATTATATTCAGCCTGGCAACCCGCAGCAAAATGCTTATATCGAACGCTACAACCGAACTGTTCGCTATGATTGGCTCAACCACCACCTGTGGGAAAGCATTGAACAAGTACAGGACTTCGCAACCGAATGGATGTGGATATACAATCACGAACGGCCTAACATGGCACTGGGCGGATACACACCAAAACAGCGGCTAGCTATGGCGGCATAACTCTCTACTTTTGGGTGCAACCAAAAATGGGGGGATTACCTATATACCTTGCATTATTTTATGGCTTTCTCTATTTATTTTTGGCATTTTAAAAAAGAGACTGAAAAGGGAGCGTCTCTCGGGTTTCGGTCGGTAGCAATTACTGGCAATTTTTACTACCCCCCAAAACGCGTATTGCGGAGTGATTCTAGAGTGTATATGTTTAAAGAATCTTCCGAGTGAAAGCAGAAACGACTCTATGCAAACGAAAATAGTAGTGTGCACCATGTTGCTGTGCTCTCTTTTGATCACTGGGTGCGGTGATGGCAGTGATTCATCCACTGCCAGTAGTGACTCTGGCTCTGATGCAGAGGGTAGTGCTTCGGGAGCCGGCGATGCGATAACTCTCGATGAGTCAATCAAGCCTATGTACAGTCTTGAAGGTGCAGAAGCTGGGCTAAAAGGGTGTTTGAATCGCGGTTTGTATGTCAATGGGCCGCATACTATATCCATTAAATCCTACAAGTCGTCGATTCAGCCGTATTGGGATACCAGTTCAGATGATACGAACACGTATGAATACAGACATGACGTCATTGAAGTGAGTGACAGTGGAGAAGCGCAAGTTGATGTAACAACAACTTTGACGAGTAGTTTGGGAAACTCATCTACTACATTTGTCTCCCCTTATGCACTCGAAGGCTATCAATTACGTGTCGTTGGTCAAAGTCGAGCCACACCTAACCCAAATGCATATGTTCGTCATTTTGATTTAGAAGAAGGTGAGAGTATTCCGCAAACAATTAATGCAGGCTCGGATGCTGTCCCAATTTATTACACCTACATAGATACCTACGTCGGTCGAGAAGATGTCGGCACAGGTATCAATACTTTAAAAGCCTGCCGAGTCGATACATTGGTGACTCAGGAAACTGATCAACCGGAGTTTAGGCGTCGTAGCCTTATATCAAATTGGTATGCTGTAGGCACTGGGCTAAATATAAAAACTGAATCAGTGTTCTATCCGGATAGCGAACAAGATGAACTATTGGAGTCAAGACACATGACTTCAGCTGAAATCAACGGTGTGAAAATATTCTGAGGATTTAAACCCAGAGGAAACTAGGGGTCTAGATGGAGGTGGGCTCTGGGCGCACAAGCCTTCACCAATACTGTTTTAGCGGAATGACGAGGCGTGTTTAAGCAATGTAACATGCCACATGTGTGACGCAATCACTGTTACGTGGCCACGTCAGTTTATTCGAATGGTAGATACATTTACCGCGCGACTCTGTTTATTCAAAGCCAAAGTCAAAGCCTCAACTTGGGCTTTGACTATTTCATAGGCTACTGGCTTTTTTCCAGCACGTGATTGGCGAAGCCGCGTCCGACATCGGCGTAGACATTGAAGGTGATGCAATCGAGCTCTTGTAGTTCTTGCTGTTGATCAGCAAAACGACTCGCGACGGCGATTTGACCACTGAAGCCCATTTCTCGTGCCAAATTGACAACGTATATGTTTTCTCGGTGGTTAGACAGACAGAGCATCAGCAGTTGCCGTTCAGCGAGTTTGGTGTCAAGCCAAAAATCATAATCTGTAGCGTCTCCTGATATGCAGTGAATGCCCGATTCGACCAGAGCTTGTGCTTTACTAGTGCTCTCTTCCACACCCACCACCACAGCTCCTTTTTGCTGGCGCACCTCTTGGTATGCGCCTAAACCCACTCGGCCCATGCCTAGAATAACGACGGACACCTGATCGCCTATGTGAGCAGCACGTTCGTTTTTAAATCGTTTGGGGCGTTCAAAGCGGCGCAACTGATCGGCGTAGCGCGCATACAGAATGTGCACGCGTGTGTTAACCGGTGTGGCGATAAAAAACGACAGCACCATTGCCAACGATACGGTGGTTAGCCATGCTTGCGATAATAAACCTGTACTCATGGCGATGGCTGTAACAATAAGCCCGAACTCGGAGTAGTTGAATAGAGACAATCCCGTGATAAAAGCTGTGCGTGTGCGAAACCCAAAAACCGCGAGTAGGGCGAAGTAGATCAGCGGGCGCAAAACAATGAGAGCGGAGAGCAATAAGGCGACAACCAGCATTTCACCGCTGGGTAATCCGTAGTAGCCAATCTGCAGAAAAAAGCCTAGCAGCAGCAAGTCTTTCAGCGAGATCAGGCTCTTGTAGAGTTCGCTGGATTTATTGCTGCGACCAATCAACACACCGGCCACCAGCGCTCCCAGCCCACCTTTTAGGTGTAACCATTCGAATAACTCGTAGGTGCCTAAGGCCACTGCGATACCAAAAAGAACCAGCAACTCACCGTGGCCGACGTGGTTTAGGACGGAATTTAACAACGGGCGTGTCAGCGGTAAGGCCAGTAGCGCAAGAGCCCACGGGCTGGGCGGATAGTCTGCGGATAGCACTAAGAAGCTGACGGCAAATAGATCTTGTATGACTAAAATACCGATGGCCAACGTTGCGTGCAAAGCGGCATTTTCGCCACGTTCGTCGAACATTTTTACGGCAAACACGGTACTCGAAAACGATAGCGCAAAAGCCAATGTCCAGGCGCTGCTTGATGAGGGCAAGGAGAGCGAGGGGAAGAGTTGGCCTATGAGCATAATGACAGGCATGGTCAGCAGGCCAACCAACACCATGTGTGCCAACGCGGAACCCCAAACCGGCAGCTGCGCCAGCTCGCGCAAGTCGAGCTTTAGCCCGATGGTGAAAAGCAGCAGCGTCACGCCTACGTCCGCGATGGTGGCGATAATTGCCGAGTCACCCATGCCCAGTTCCGCGGCGGTAAAGCCCGCAAGTAGGTAGCCCAGCAGTGGTGGGTATCCCAGCTGTCGAGACAGCAAGCCCAGTAGAAAGGCAACAACAATGATGAGGGCGTCCATGCTCTCCGCGCTCCGGTTCAATACCTGATTGTAGTTGAAAGGGGCCTGGGGCTTAAAGGTACTTTGTTAGCCGTTAGAGAAATGACGGCTCAGGTGAAAAACGGTATCCGTTTTCAACTCGCGCCATTGTTTGGGTATAAAAGCAGGCACGCATTTAAGCAGGTGCTGTGTGATTCTGGTTGGCGGTTAAGCCTTTGATTTAACGCGTCTCTTGAGCCCCTGTCTCTGACTGGTTCAGCTGTAGCTCAAGCTATCGGCTTCGGAAAGCTGGGAACTGTACTCATTTGAGTAGTCCCGGACGGCCCCATAGAAACTCTTGTAAAAAGCATTGCCGTCCAATAGCTTGTAGATATCAGGCATCCTATTTTGAAGGCTGGGCTGGTTTGTTTTCAGCAGCGACATAAAGACTTCATCGCCGTATTTGTTACCGCCACCCCACATCGGGTTTATTTCTAGAAAGTAGACAGCGCCATCCTTGTAAATGAAGTCTATGGCGGTCATACCCGGACCAAGGCAGTCGACAGCCTTGAGAATCTGCGAGCGGAAGGGCTCTTTGTAGAATTGAGGGGTGAGTGTTTCGTTCATGGTGACGAATTCATCAAAGTCCTCGGCACCCATGCTTTTTGCATGCACATTGTTGTGTTTGCCGGTTATGCAGCGTGTGCAGACTATTTGTTGCCCGACACAATAGGCGCGACACAAATATTGGTATTCGCTGCTGCGAAGGTCGCCAATATATTCGACAGCCATCATTCTGCTGTCGGGTTTCGTTTTTTTGTTCTCAGATATACAAGCCATGCACTCTTTCACTATTTCAGTGATCTGCTCGAGGCTCATTTCTTGGTGAAGGAAAAACATACCCACACCGCTTTCATCGTTTGTCGTGCGTAGTATGGTAGAAGGATACTTTGACATGAAATCCGAAACAGTTTCGGTGAGCGCTTGCTCGGTGTCATAGGCGTCGAGAGTTTTAAAAGCAGGCACGGATACGCCGTTTTTTTTCCAGACTGCAAATGTGGTGTCTTTGGAGTTATATTGCTCAAAATATTTTATATCGTTGAGGATAAGTTTTTTTGAACGAAACTTGCCAATACGGCGTTCTATGTTTTCTACGTCGCTGGGCCCAGTGTAATCTTGGCTATTGCGCACAAAAATGACATCGGCATTGGCAGGCGAGTAGGTGCGGGTGATGCCTTGGGCAGCTTTAAAACCGTCCAGCTCTCCGTGTCGCTGCCTTTCCAGTTTCCATGGGCGGGCACGCAATGGAATAACGCCATGTCTTCGGCCAATAAAAAAAAGTTTAACTTCTTGTGTCATTTTTCGGTGTCTTGAATGCAGTAGGGCAAAGTTGCTGCAAAATGAAATCAGGGCCTGCTATTGCCGGTTAAATGGTTCCGCTCTGATTGCTTTGAGGGTTGCTCTGTTTTTGATTTGTGTTGATTTCTTCCGCTGTACCCCGTTGCAGCGTTGCAACTGCCGCCATAGCAATGCATTAGCGCAGGGTCTATCCAGAATCATCTTGTGTTCTGGCCATTATAGCGGTTAACAGATAGCCAGAATAGCCTCTATCTGCGATGTATATCGGGATTCTGGCGCCGATTTCCAGTGATAAGTTCTGCTTACAAGAAACCTCGATGTTTGATAAAACACTCGGTGTAATTGTTTGAGCACGTACGTTATTCTAACTTGCAGCTCGCCCGTTGTTTCGGCACACGATTGTTAGAATTATCCGGCATTGAACGGGCATTAAAAACTTGCTGCGCCGCATTTAGGCTTGGTGTCAGTCGTTTTGGTGTACCAAAAAGCAAGCGTAATAGCTCCGGCATCCGCCCAGTTGGGTATTGCTAAGAAGAGATAGCCCTCCGCACGGCCATCCTAAAAGGCCAATATACCGGGCGGAGCTTCGAGGGTCCGCAGAGGTTGCAGCATGGTGGTTTTCCTAGAGGAAAGACATAGCGCCTACGAATACAAGGTTGAGCTAGGGTTTCAAGACCATTGATCCACCACCCATTCGACTCTCTAAAGTTTTGTGCGCCTTAGCGGCGTCTTTCAATTCGAACTGCTGCGGCAGGGCATCGGCACGAAGAACCCCTTGTGCAAAAGCATCGAGCGCTGTTTTGGCCATTGCGTGATAACGCGAAGGCTCGTCTAAATAGTGAAACAAAATTGGTCTCGATACAGTCAGTGATTTTGCAGCCAAATCACTCATTAATAGTGGCTGAACTGGGCCAGAGGATTGCCCAAAGTTGACCAGGTGACCGCATTTGGCCAATGAAGCAATTGAGCTTTCGAAGGTGTCAGCGCCGACCGAATCGTAAACCACATCGACACCTGTACCCTGGGTGATTTCATTCACCGCCTCAACAACATTTGTTTCTCGGTACAGCACGGTATGCTGACATCCAGCTTGACGAGCGCTATCGGCTTTTTCGGCTGAGCCCACAGTTCCAATCACGGTTGCGCCCTGATGCGTTGCCCACTGGCAGAGCAAGCGGCCCATGCCTCCAGCTGCCGCGTGCACGAGGATCGTCATGCCAGGCTTGATCAGCCGTACTTGGCACATCAACATTTCCACGGTCATGGCGCGCAATAACGAGCTTGCGGCCAAGTTATCACTGATGTTGTTGTCCAGCTTGAGTGCGAGGTGAGCAGGCAGAGTGCGTTCACTTGCGTAGGCGCCATAGCTGGCAGTGACGTAGGCAACCCTGTCACCAACAGAGAAGCCACGAACATCCTCTCCTATCTGCTCGACGACGCCTGTGGCTTCGCAGCCAGGTGTGCCGGGCAGGGGGAGAGTCTTATACAAGCCAGAGCGCACGTAGACATCGTGGAAATTCACCCCAATAGCGGTTTGCCGGATGCGAAGTTCGTCCTGTGCCGGCGAGGGCACGCTCACGTCTTCGAGTTGTAGTGCGTCGGCGTCACCGTAGTTCCGAATGACAATGGCTTGTGGCATGAGGGTTTCCTTTTGTGTTTAGCTTGCAGGTGTTGGCGCTGGTATAAAAATCTAATACTGCAACGAGGGTTGCATCTTGCGCTTACAGTTTAGGGTCGGGGTCTGCTGTATTACTTCCGCCTTCTTGCAATAACAGATAGTGCATGGTGGAGGAGGCGTGACGAAATTTCATAGCGTACTCATAGTCTGGGTCCGCGAACCAGGCTTCGACATCCTGCTTTGAGGGGAATTCCAGCAACACCAGACGGCCTTCGTAGGTTTGGCCTTCAACACAGGTAATCTCCTCGCCACGGGTGAGGAATTTCCCACCGTATTTTTTTACAATCGACGGGGTTCGATCCGTGTATTGCTTGTAGGTTTCTGGGTCATTGATACTCATCATCGAGACGACATATGCTGGCATGTTAATACTCCGTCGTTAGCTAAAGTGTGTAGAAACATCAAATATGAGTTTGTCTGAGTAATGGTGTTGTACGGCTACTTTCAGTCGTGCCAAGATACAACCCTCGAAACTCAGCCAAAAAAAATAGCGCAAAACAGCTTAGCTTCGCAGTGTTTTTTGCGGGCTCTAGCCGTGCTTTCCGGAGCACCTTGTCGGGTTGGTGCGCCTGTGTTTTTCAGCGGATTGGGCTTCTACTTAAGTTGCCTGCGCTTCAGATATTCTCTGCACAGCGATTGCATCCGCAACCTCCGACGCAGGCTTGTCCTCAGCTTCGGCTTTGCTTAGTATCTCTGTGATACTTTGCTGTAGCTTGTGGATTCGCTGAATCGATAGCTCGCGTGTCGTGGGTTCGTAAATCACCGACGATGCGCCAATCATACCCCCGGCATTGACCACGTAATCAGGCACATAGGTGATACCCTTTTTATGCAAGGCTGCCCCATGCCGCTGTTCGGCTAGCTGGTTGTTGGCTAAGCCACAAACCGCTCTGGCACGAATTTCCGTCAATGTGTCATCGTTGATTACCGCGCCCATGGCACAGGGAGAAAAAATATCAACATCTTGGGCGTGGATAACATCGGGGGAGGCGACCTTCGCGCCAGTTTGTTGCACAATCGCCTCCACGGCGGCGGCATTGACGTCCGCCACTACCAGCTCAGCGCCAGATTCATGTAGTTGCTTCGCCAGCTCTGACCCTGTCGCGCCGAGCCCCTGGATGGCCACTCGTAAACCCACTAAATTTTCTCGTGCCCACAGTTGAGCCGCAGTGGCTATAATGCCGACGTAGCCGCCGAGTGCGGTGAAGTATGATGGATTGAAACCGTCTTCATATTGACTGGCCCGTGCGAAAATAAAATCACACTGTTCGGCTAACACGTCGGCATCTTGTGGACCAACGCCAACGTCTATCGCGGTCCAGTAGCGCCCATTCAGAGATTGAACATGGCGCGAGAAGGCGCGCAACAGCTGTTGTTTATTGTCGCTTGCGGGGTCGGCGATGATCACGCATTTGCCGCCGCCCAAGGGCAAACCGGCAAGCGCGTTTTTGTAGCTCATGCCTTTGGAGAGTCGCAGTACATCGGCTACGGCATCGGCTTCACTGGCGTAGGGTTGCATCCGGCAGCCACCGGCCGCTGGCCCCAAGGCCGTCGAGTGGAGCGCGATAATCGCCTTCAGGCCTACGGAAGGGTCACTGCAGTAGATCAACTGCTCGTGTTGGTCGTAGTCTTGGTGTTCGAAAATCGACATGTCTAGTCCTCTAAGCAATAGACAATAGTGTGCCTAAATCGCTGGAGTTTTATCATGCTATGTTGCGTACAAAAACCTAAATGCGTAGAGTTATTCACTCAATATTCTCAAATATATAGTGAATATGGCTAATTTTCAGCTAGATCAGATAGATCGCCGTATTATCGCCGTGTTGCAGCGCGAAGGGCGTATCTCCACCTTAGAGCTGGCAGAAAAAGTCGGTCTATCGGCTACTCCTTGTAGTCGGCGTATCAAACGATTGGAGGAAACCGGCGCCATCACTGGTTACAGTGCACGTATCAACCCAGCCGCCTTGGGCTGTGGAATTCGGGTGATTGTGAACGTGCGGCTGGCCAGCCAAACGCCCAAAGACATAGAACAGTTTCTCCATGCGGTGCATCGTTTGCCCGAGATCACGGAGTGCTTGTTGGTGACCGGAGATCTCGATTACGTTTTGAAAGTGCAAACAACCGATGTGGAGGCTTTGCGAGACTTTGTTTTGACCGAGGTGAAAAGTATTCCGTGCGTCTCCGAGACGTCAACCCACTTGATTTTAGAGTCGGTCAAGACGGTGAACTAATGTGTGGTTCGGCTTTCACTATAGATATTGCAGAAGATTGATAGTTCAGTACTTGTATTTTGAGATCCGATGCGCGCCTGATTAAAACGATTGCTCCTAATTTTTCATGCGCTAATAAAAGGAGTGCAGCTCTGCCTTCAAAACTTTGTTTGAGCACAAGAGCTGACACACTCAACTGGCTAGTCCGTCTTCAAGGCCGCAGCCAACGGGCAGCTCTGTGGTCTTTCAGCACCGTTGCGATAATCGTTTAGTAGCTGCTTGGAGCGCTTGGCCAATTGTTTGCGCACTTCGCGGCGCTGGCCTTTGACCCGAGGAATAACCATATCGTCGTAGGCAGTTGTCTGATGCCGCATCCACGCAATGGTTGCCGCTTCTGCGCGTTGCTCGATCGAGATGCGTTTTGTGCGTGCAACGGTGCCGCTACCAACAGGGGTGGCGTGTGCGGCAATGTGTTTGGCCATTTCATCCGCAAGCTCTGCATAGGCGGGGGCAAAGGACAAGTAGTCTCGTACTGAACTTTCAAAATCTGCGGCGTAGGCGACTTGTTCTTTTTCGCGCCGAGCCCGTCCGGCGTGCAATCGAGGATGCTGGCGAAAGACCAGCGTGGCAACGAGAGCGATCGCGGCGAGGGCGGCACCGACGAGAGAAACCGACAGGCGGCGCGACGGTGATCGGCGAGCGGTCGGCATCAAGTCGTCGAGATCGAGCGCCTCCGGTTCGTCGACCGGAACGAACACCAACTCCGGGTCGGCACCCGGGCGCCAGATCGCGTCCCTGTCGTCACTCATACGAGGCGCCTCGCGCTGATCGGTCGCATACGATCCA
>ENA-ORXM01004818-ORXM01004818.1-marine-metagenome-genome-assembly--contig:-NODE-4818-length-11389-cov-3.621729_pt1 | contig 11389 bp, 9 predicted proteins | sample MGYA00237867_ERZ511480 | MGnify/ENA primary metagenome ERZ511480 (study PRJEB26309, sample SAMN06266103) | marine metagenome | isolation source: Algal blade | place: United Kingdom:Sidmouth, United... | reverse complement strand
AATTGCAGAGTTAGCTGGTTTACCTTTTGTAACGGCTGAAAATAAATTTGAAGCTCTAGCTGCACACGATGCGATTGTGGAGTCGCATGGGGCTTTAAAAACTGCCGCAGTATCTTTGATGAAGATTGCCAATGACATTCGTATGTTGGCTTCTGGTCCTCGTTGTGGGATTGGGGAGTATATTATTCCTGCCAATGAGCCTGGGTCTTCTATTATGCCAGGGAAAGTGAACCCAACACAGGCAGAAGCTATGACGATGGCTATGGCACAGGTGGCTGGAAACGATGTTGCGATTAATATTGGTGGAATGACAGGACAGTTTCAGTTGAATGTCTTCAAACCAATGATGATTTATAACTTTTTGATGTCTGCTCAGTTGATTGGTGATGCTTGTGTTAGTTTTAATGAGAACTGTGCGACGGGATTAGAGCCTAATTATGAAGCTATTAAAGAAAATTTGAACAATTCTTTGATGTTGGTTACTGCTTTGAATACTAAAATTGGTTATGACAAAGCTTCAGAAATAGCTAAAAAGGCATACAAAGAAGGAACAACTTTGAAAGCCGCTGGTTTGAGTTTAGGATATTTGACAGAAGAAGAATTTGACCAATGGGTACGCCCAGAAGATATGATTGGTAGCTTGTAAGCAAGTTTATAATCTACTTACCTTATAAATAAGATCCTCTCAATTCATTTGTGGAGGGTCTTTTTTCTTTGTTAAAATAGGAAAATCACTGTATTGGGTTAGGGGATTTCCCTATCTCGTTTCGGGAATGTACTAGTTGTCTAATTTGAGGAAAGAGGCTATCTTTATACCCCATAATTATTCATTTTTTGTAGTTTTTTTTGATAACTTAAGAAATGTGTTTTACTAGGCTAAATATATTTTTATGAACCGTCCCCACGCATACTTGTCCCTATTTTTTCTTTGTATAATTTCTGTCTTGTCAATGGCACAAGACACTGAGAATTCTAAAGAAGCACACTTTAAAGAAGTATATAATAAAGCGATAACTTATCAAGAGGAAAGAAATTATAAAGCCAGTAATCAAGCATTAGTGGAAGCCATGGAAATAGGCTTTGAAATATATGGCACTAAAGATTTACGTTATTTAGACGTCTTGATTCGATTGGCAGATTTAAAAATAGATCAAGGCGACTTTGAAACAGCTAAAGCGAATTTGTTGGAAGTGGAAACGCTTTCTACAAAGCTAGATTCTCTAAGTTTTAAATTTCAGAATAATTTGTTTAAATCTTTTGCAACCTTGTATTGGTATGGTGGAGGTTATGAGCAATCTGAGGTTTATTATCTAAAGAATAAAAACTTATTAGAGCAGAATGGACGTGCTGAATCGGAAGATTATGGTAGTTTACTTAGTAATATGGCAGTGCTATATTGGGGCTTGGGAGATTTGGTGCAAATGGAAGCTTATTTGCTAGAATCTAGAGATCTGTTGGCAGAAGTTGTTGGTCGAGATGCTAGAGCTTATGCGAATGTTATTAATAACCTAGCCATTTTTTATAGTAGTACTAATCAATATCAAAAGGCAGAACCTCTGTATGAAGAGTCGCAAACGGTCTTGAAAAAGTTAGTAGGAACAGAACATCCCGCTTATGCAAGTGTGCGGAATAATTTAGCTCTGTTGTACGTTGATTTGAAAAAATATAATAAAGCACAACAGCTTTACAAGGACGCTTTGGAAGCAATAGAAAATACAATTGGTCGCCAAACAGAGGATTATGCGCGAACGCTACAAAACTTAGCAGCAGTAAACGTTAAACTCAAGGCATATCAGTTAGCAACAAAACGCTATAAGGAAGCTTTAGGGATTCAAGAAAGGTTATTTGGATTGTCTCATATTGAATACGTTAGAACCTTAGGCAATTATTCTAAATTACTGCTTATTGAAAAAAAATATGAACTGCTAAACTGTACTTTAGAACAGGCTAATTCTTATTGGGATACCCATGAAAAAGGCAGTTTGGATCATCTGTCTGTTTTAGAAAAACTGGGAACAGCTAAGGTCTTGGTGAATGCTTTGGATACTGCCTTGATTTTGTGTAAAGAAGGGTATGAATTAAATGGTTTTGAAGAAGCTAAGAAGCTAGAAATCGCCACTTTAATTTCAAAGTTGCCCAATCAAGTTTTTCGTTTTGAAGATTATGGGGTTTCACAAACCGAGTTATTATTAAAAATTTGTGCTGCTCATTATCAAAAAACAAAAGCCAAAATTTGGTTAGTACATCAACAGGCAATTTCTGTTGCCATATTGGAATATATAAGTCGAGCGAAGGCAAATTATTCTACAGAAGAAGACCTTTTAGTCTTGTTAGAGAATAGCACTGTTTTTGTAGAAAACACTTGTGCAACGGCTTTGTTAATTGATGATTCTGAACGGATTAAAATAGCATTTGAAAATAGTGAAAAAAATAAAGCCATCCTTTTATCAAGTGCTTTAAAGTCTCAGCGTGCTAAAAGTTTTGGAAATTTACCAGATAGTATTGTTCAAAAAGAGCGTTTATTGAAGGAACAATTAAATGCTTTGAAAAAAGAATTAGCGGTTGCTGAAAAAGAGAAAAAAGGAGCTTTGAATACGACTTTAAACGATTTAAACGTCACTATAGATGCTTTTAATGAAAGTTTGAAAACAAAATATCCTAATTATTATCAACTCAAATATGCTTCCTCAAAGATTGATGTTCAAGAACTACAAGCCTGTTTAGAGAAAGAGGCTTTGTTGATTGAATATGTAGTAGGGAAAGACTCTGTTTATGCTTTTGGATTAACGAAAAATGGTATTCAATTGCACGTTTTGGACGTTTCTAAGAAGGAATTGACAGGGCAAATTCGAAAAATGCGTAAAGCATTGAGTAACTACGGTTTTATCTTAAAAGAAAAAAATAAAGCCTATCAATTGTATACACAAACAGCTTATTGGTTTTATCAGAAAATGATGGAGCCTATACTTAAGAATCAGAAAGATATTCGCCAATTAATTTTAATTCCCGATGGAGAGCTGGCATATTTGCCTTTTGAGGCATTTTTAACCAAAAACGCAGCACAATCTAATACAGGGTATCAGAATTTGGATTATTTGATGAGAAATTATGCCATCAATTATAACTATTCTGCAAGTCTTTGGAAAGAAAATAAACAGGCAAAAGAGTTTCGGAATAATGGTAAAATGTTAGCTTTTGCTGCTGCTTATGAACCCGAAAAAACGAATGAATCAGATCGAGCACCGCATTTGAGAAAACTACGTAAAGGACTGATAGATTTGCCTGCTGTACAGGCTGAAGTTCAACAATTGGAAGCTACTTTTGAAGGTGATTTTCTATACGGAGAAAACGCAACAGAGCACAATTTTAAGGAAATAGCAGGAGGCTATGCAATCTTGCATTTGGCAATGCACGGGATCTTGAATACACAGTATCCAATTTTATCTTCTATGGCATTTACAGAAGATAAGGATAGTTTGGAAGACAATTTTTTGGAAGCACACGAAATTTCAAACTTATCTCTTCAAGCTGAATTAGTGGTTTTGTCTGCTTGTGAAACAGGCTATGGTAAATTTAAGCAAGGGGAAGGCGTTTTGTCTTTGGCGAGATCTTTTATGTATAGTGGTGTGCCTTCTTTGGTGGTAAGTTTGTGGCAAGTAAATGATGGAAGTACGTCAATTATAATGCAGCTTTTTTATCAAAACTTACAAGCAGGAATGAACAAGGCAGAAGCCTTGAATAAAGCTAAATTAGCTTATATTGAGCAAGCAGCAGGGGCAAGTGCACATCCTGCTTTTTGGGCACCTTTTATTCAATTAGGAGATAGCCAACCTATTCATTTTTCTACAGGCAAAAAGAGAACTTTTTTCTGGATAGGCGTTCTTGTTGTCGTTGCTTTGTTTGTTCTTGTAGGTTTTATTATAAAAAAAGAGCCCGATGATTTGAAGATTTGAAAATGTTATTACAATTATTTTCAAATCTTCAAATTATTTAACCTAGTTGCTCAGACAAGTCCCATACTGTTAATTCAAGCCAGTTATTGGGCCAGTTTCTTAATTGCTGTTGTTGTGATTTGATGCTATTTTGAACTAATAACTGATACAAATCAGAAGAACTCAAACCACCCATGCCATCATTATCCTGCAAGATGTTTTTGAAAACAGTGTTGTTACAAATCTCTTGTCTAGTTCGATTAATGTTTGCCAGATGTTGAACCAGTAGTATATTTAGTTTTTGAAAACTCATAGCGATTAGATTTTGGATTAGAATACTAAATCATTATAGTTTAAAAAACGTCCTTCAATGACAGATGGTTTGTTGTACTTGGTCTTATTGTTTTGTTAAGAAGGGAAGGTAATTAAATTTCTAAAGCAATTTCCACCATTTCACTCAAGGTTTCTTGTCTTTCTTGTGCGGTAGATTCGATTCCAGTAACTAACTCATCAGAAATGGTTAATATAGTCAAGGCTTGTACACCAAACTTAGCAGCTAAAGTATAAATAGCAGCAGTTTCCATTTCTACACAAAGAACACCATATTTTGCCCAGTGTTTGTATGCTTCAAAGTTGTCATTATAAAATTCATCAGCAGAGAGAATATTTCCAGCTTTTACTTGAATTCCTTTGGCTTCAGCAGCACGAACAGCATTCATGAATAATCCAAAATCAGCAGTGGGGGCGAAGTCCATGCCATTAAATCTCCTTCTATTAATACCAGAATCAGTTGAAGCAGACATAGCTAGAACTACATCTCTAACTTTTAAGTCTGCTTGATAAGAACCCGCTGTTCCAATTCGAATCAGTTGCTTGGCACCATAGCTAGAGATCAATTCATTGACATAAATAGAGGTAGAAGGAATACCCATACCTGTTCCTTGAACCGAAACTTTTTTTCCTTTGTAAGTGCCTGTATATCCGTTCATCCCTCTAACAGTGTTGTAACAAAAGGCATCTTCTAAGAAGGTTTCTGCTACCCATTTTGCTCGAAGAGGATCGCCAGGTAATAATACTTTTTCTGCAATTTCGCCCTCTTTGGCTCCAATATGTAAACTCATAAATTTGGTTTTAAAATAAATAAAAGGCACTTTAGTTGTTTGTAACTATCTTTGCCCCTCTACTTAATAATCAAATAAAATGCTTCTCTTCGATGGTTTCTCAGATACACTTGAGATAAAGCTAAAATCTTGGACAAGCTATCTAAGTTAAAAAACTTTGAGAGATATTTCCAGTTAAAATGAAAAAGTATGGAAATAATAGGCTCTTTTTAGCAAGTGTTTCGTTTGCATATACGTTGTTTTAAGTTTTATTTGAATTGAAATAGTTCTCTTTTTTTGTGTCGTTTTTATGCTTAAAAAAGAATATCTTGTAGATCCTATATTTTACAATTCATGTGAAATTATATTTGGTGACCCCCATTACCATTAAAATATTTTATTGCTAACAACTAATAACTAATTATGAAATGTTTAAACTTATGTCTAATGCTTTTGGTAGCATTGGGAACTGTGCAGCTTGCAAATGCACAGTGTGCAGCAGGCGAAACAGAGATTTTATTTAATCTAGTACCTGATAATTATGGTTCGGAAACAACTTGGAACTTTACAGCACCAGGGGGAGGTACAGTTTATGCTTCGGGGGGACCTTATACAGATGGAAATACCACACCTGTCAATGCAAGTGTTTGTGTGCCAACAGGGAGTCAAGTTGTTTTTACCATTACAGACAGTTATGGTGATGGAATTTGTTGTGCAAATGGAAATGGTTCTTATACGGTTAGTATTAGCGGTGTAACTGTCGCCACAGGCGGTTCTTTTAGTACTTCTGAAAGCGCTACATTTTTTGCACCTCTATTGTCTTACGATATTATGATGGGAACCATCAAAAGCCCATTTCCTTTAGTGGGAAGTGATGAGAACGTAGAGGTAAAAAGCTCTCTAACTAATACAAGTGCTACTACTATAACAGAATTGAGTATTAGTTATCAAGCAGGAACAGAACCGGTTGTAACAGAAACTTCTTCTGCTTTGAATATTCCAACAGCAGAAAAATATAGCATTGACTTTGCTACTTTGTGGACTCCTCAAATGGTGGGACCTCAACAGTTGAGAGTTTGGGTCAATAGTATTAATAATGGAAATGCAGATCAATTTCCAACTAATGATACAACTAGTATACAGTTAGATGTTTATCAAGGGACCGTAATTCCTAATATTATGGATGATTTCTTGACTGGAACACCTGTCTATTCAACAATTGTTACAAGTGCAAATCAAGTTAATAAACCAACAGATTTAGATTTTCATACGATTCTAAGCCGAAAAGAGCTTTGGGTATTGAATGAGAATATAGAAAATTCAGGTGGTTCTACCGTGACGGTTTCAGATGCGGGTTTGCCAACACAATCTAGTCTTTGGTTGAGAGATGGAAATGCTTGGCATTTCATGTCTTTGCCTACAGGATTAGCATTTGGTACCAATGGAAATTGGGGAACTTCTCCTGGGGTGTATGATGCTAATCATGATGGTGGAGCGCCATTTACAGGACCAAGTCTGTGGTCAAGTGATATGTCTATTTATGCACAAAATGCAGGTCCAGGAACAAATGGAAGTCATCTAGATATGTTGCATGAAACACCTTATGGAATGGGAATCGCTCATCACAAAGACAATGCTTATTGGTTGTTTGATGGAAATGCTAGTAATATTGTTTATTATGATTTTGTAGAGGATCATGGACCAGGACAATCCTATCATGGAGATGCGATTATTCGTCGTTATTCAGAAGTTATAGTTGCTAAAGATGGAGATGTTCCTAGTCACCTTATTTTAGATAAATCTACAGGATGGTTGTACATTATAGACACTGGAAATGATCGTGTATTGCGTATGAACACCAATACAGGTAATGTCAAAAATCCATTGAGTCCAATTGAGACGGTAGTAGAATATTCTCAAATGGAAAATGTAGTTTCTGAAACAGTGATTGATACAGGTTTAACAAGACCTTGTGGAATTGATTTAATTGAGGATCGCTTGATTGTAGGAGATTATACGACAGGAGATATTCGTTTTTATGATATAAGTGCTAACCCAGCAGTTTATTTAGGAAAAATAGCGACAGGTGCAGCAGGTCTAACAGGTATTAAGGTTGGTCCAGAAGGAAATATCTGGTTTACTAATCGTTTGACCAATATGGTTCAAAAAGTAGAACCATCAGTAACTACTAGCATTACTGCTACAGCGAAAGAGGAAGTACTAAGTATTTATCCAAATCCAGCAAGTAGTCAAGTTACGATACAGATTCCTTCTACAGTAGGTGCTGATGCACAAGTGAGTGTGACCGATGCATTAGGAAGAGTTGTTATGACTAGTGAATTAAATAACCGAACAACAATAAACTTCAATACGTCTAATTGGGCGAACGGAGTATACTTATTAAATGTTCAGAGTTCAACTTATAAAGAGAGCAAGATGATTCAGATTCGTAAATAATTGAATGTAGATGCTTAATTTGGAAGCCATAAGTTCTGTAAAAGAACTTATGGCTTCTTCTTTTATATAAACTCTTTGTAACGGTCAAAATCAATCAATAGTTCTAATGGGTGACTAGAAACCCAACAGTTTTTTTTGAATTGTTGATGAAATGTGTCAATAGCATGTTTAGATTTTTGAGCTATTTCTCCAGCTTTTTCTACATCTAAGACTTTCATGAAATAAATTAGATAATCGGCATCATCGGCTCGATCTAAAAAAACAGTTTCAAGATAAACACCTTCATCTCTGAGTGTTTCCATAGCTTCTTTGATTCGGTTGTTTAATTCTAGTGCCCAAGCCTTTACTTCTATTAAAGCATCCTTCTTGAGTTTAATTTTGACACCAATTGTTTTTAAATTTTTTTTCATCTTAGTTTGTGGAATTGTAAAGTTGAGAATATAGGAGAACTTAGGCGAAATAAAAAAACAACTGTCTCTTTAGAGAAACAGCTGTTTGCTTTTTATTTTATAGGAATGGCTTTTAACTGAATACCGCCCAAAAACCATTGAATTTTAAAACTGGAATTCCTTCTTTACTCTTGTCGATGATAAATTTTAAAAACTCAACATCAGGAAGCATATTTTTGTCCTTATTAGCAAAATCTTTCTCTTTCTTTTCCTTTGCGGTATCTTTGGGAGGATCAATAATAACCACTTGAGTAGAATTATTTTTAGCATTGTGAATTACAATACGTTTTTTTTGAATGTCCGTTTTTTGTACAAAATCCTCATTTAAAAGCATCGTTTGATTATTCAAAAACAAGTAAGAATAACCACTTGTAAAACAAACTATTGGTAAACAAAGATATTTGAAGAGAAAAATTTTCATATTTTGAGTGTGAAGTGGGACATTTCAAAAATTATGGCTATAATCTATAAATATAAGTACAAAGAATTAAACTAAAAAGTTTATTTAAAACTTTAATGTAAGTTTAACTTTTTTGTTAGGTAGCCATTTGAAGTGTCTAGTATTCGACTTCGTTAGCTGCCTCTATTAGTAGTTCTATATTAGCTAAAGCTCGTTTATAGTCTTTAGTGTATATAGGTTCTGTTTCGATAACGTTAAGTTGTTCTTCAAAGAAAGGTAGAACAGTTTCTAGTTTTTGTTGATTATCCAGAGTTGTTTCAAAAACAATTTCTTTGAGTGCTTCTACATCTTCTGGAGAATTGATTTCAATAATTCCAGCATCAATAGCACGCTTTAGTCTGGGTTCATTGAGTCCTTCAATAAAAACTGTAAATTCGTCTAAAGTGACGATGACTAAACTAAAGGCATAAGGGCTACGCAAATCATTTTGGCGCACCTTTTTCCAAAAAATAGGTTTAGCTTGGCTTAAATCTTGTTTATAGCCTAAAGGGAACAACAATTGTTCTAGTTTATTTATGCCCAAATCAACATCCATGTGACTCAAAAAGTTTCTATATTAGACTTCAAATAACAAAAATAATAAATGAATTGTACTTACTTATTACGCATAGAAGATGCAAAAGTTTTGTGTAAGACCAAAATTATAATAAAAAAATGTACATTTAGTAGTAATGATTCATAGTTTTTCGTTTTTCTATAGAAAAACGAACTAAAATGACAGATTATGTAACTTCTTAGCCTAATTTTGAGTTTCTAAAATTTAGAAATGCCTAAAATTAATTGAAGTATACTTGTTAAGTATTTCTTTACCTCTAAGTTCTATAAATTCACGTGAAGCTACTTTTATCTTTATTTTTTCTTCTTTTAATACAAGAGATTGTATGGGCGCAAGTGCAATTGTCTACGCCTTTGGAAATCCTAACTTTCATGGAAGCATCACCAACAAAATATGAATTGGAGCAATTATATGGAGAAGTGCCCCCCAAAGAGCGTAGAGTATTACCTCATGGTACTTATATCAAGGAAATAGACGGGAGAGAGCATCAGTTAGAATATAAAGATACAGAAACCTTGGAAGAAGTAGAGTGGAGGACAGCAGCAAGAGATTTGGTAAGTGTCGAGAATCCAAATTATGAAAAAGCTCGACGCTATTATCATAAAATTTTAAAGAAAAACCCAACACATGCGCAAGCCTGTACTTGGATAGGAGAGAGTTACTACGAAGAAAAGAATTACAAAAAAGCAATGGGGTGGTTGAATAAGGGATTAGAATTAAACCCTATTGATTACTTAGCTCGATGGCTTTCGGCAGAAATATTCTTGCAAAACGGGCAGATAGATACAGCACTTTATACCCTAACCCTCGCACATATTTATAACAGAAATCATCCCCGATTAATTAAGCGTTTGGTTGAGGTTTATCAACAGCAAGAACAAATCTATTACAGAAATTGGGGCTTTGATCCCTTGATGTATGTTTATAAAGATGGAGAAACAGTTGTGGTTACAGCAGAAGGGATTTGGTTGACTTATGGAATGTATAAGGCCGTTTGGAACTATGATACGGATTATTTATACATAAAAGAGCAACAAGAAGTAACAGACTACTTATTTCAGCAAGAAATGGAAGCTATTATAGGAACTTACATGACCTACACAAATTTAAAGAAAGATGATAAACGGAATTATCCAGTGATGAATGCTTTTGGTTTGTGTTTAGACCATACAATGGTGGAGGAATTTGTTTTGTATGAAATTCTTTTAGTTGACAAACCGTCTTTAGCACATCATATTACCCCTGCATTTATGGCTCGAGTCATTCAGTATATTTCAAAAATACGTTCTATTGATTATGTTATAGATGAAGATTAAAAATGGCTGCCCCAACATTTGTTGAGACAGCCACTATTATAGTTGTTGTTCTTATAAATTATTAAGCCGTTCTTCCTAAAACATGTTTGTAATTTGTCAAAACAGCTTTCTTTAATTCTTTGCGGGCAAAGAAAATGCGACTTTTAATCGTTCCTAAAGGCAAATCCAATTGCTCTGCAATTTCTTGGTATTTATATCCGTAATAATGCATCATAAAAGGAACTCGAATACTGTCTTCTAATTTGTTTATCAACTCTTGCAATTCGTTCATCATGATAGATGAATTGGCGTCATTTAAGATTACAGGGCCACCAGAATTGAGATAAAATTGATTGTCTGTAGAGTCTAGAATTGTATTGCGCTTAATTTTCTTACGATAATTGTTAATAAAAATATTACGCATCATCGTGAATAACCATGCTTTTAGGTTGGTTCCTACTCTAAATTTCGACTGATTCACTAAAGCTCTATAAGCTGTTTCTTGATAAAGATCTTTAGAATCTTCTCTGTTTTTAGTTAACTTAAATGCAAAATTACTCAATGCACTTTCTAGGTTCGAAATTTCTCTACTAAAATTGATTGTTGACATAATGTATTTTTTTAAGTATGAACTATTGTATCACTCCGTTTGTTTAAGTAAAGGTATGAAAAGGTTATACAAAAAGCAAGTTTTGTAGAAGAAAAAAAACTAGTAAGCTAAACAACTAAAAAATAAAAAATATTTTTTAGTTGTTTAATGACTTGATAATCAATGGTTTTTTATTTTGATTAACTTTTGTTAAACAAATAGTAGTTTGATCTTTATTCTAAGTTTTATAAGTTTTTTTAGGAAAGAAAAATTATAAACGTATTAAGTATTATTCTACAAAAGAAACAGGAGTCATCTCTTAAGTCGAGGGGGGCATTTTTTTTGGTGCGTACATTCCTATATTTTGAAGGATAGTACTATTGTACTACTAAGCTGGTCTTCCTAGTGTATCATTATAATTTAGGAATACAGCATTCTTTAACTCTTTACGAGCAAAGAAAATACGGCTTTTGATTGTTCCCAAAGGTAGATTTAATTCTTTTGCGATTTCCTGGTATTTATACCCATAATAATGCATTAAAAAAGGAACA
>ENA-ORXM01004817-ORXM01004817.1-marine-metagenome-genome-assembly--contig:-NODE-4817-length-11392-cov-6.184711_pt1 | contig 11392 bp, 11 predicted proteins | sample MGYA00237867_ERZ511480 | MGnify/ENA primary metagenome ERZ511480 (study PRJEB26309, sample SAMN06266103) | marine metagenome | isolation source: Algal blade | place: United Kingdom:Sidmouth, United... | reverse complement strand
ACAACGATTGGGTTCTATAAGTGAAGTGACTGGTGACGAGTGACTGGTGACTGGTGACTGGTGACTGGTGACTGGTGACTAATCAGTTCATTATCAAATCTTTACAATATTTTCCATAAAAAACAAACTGTGTGACTATTTCTTATATTCATCACTTTAATTTTGCTATTATGTGCATTTGCAGACTATGCAGGACATCATATTGAATTGAAAATCAAAACAATTGATGGACAATGCATTCAGGCATTCGAGTATAAATAAATGGTCTATCGAAAAGACCAATCAATGGATTACAAAAGTTTTCTCTAACACAATTACCAAACTTTTTTAGCCGACAATGACTCCCTATCTTATTATGAAAATTGCATACAATATGACTATAAAACATCATCAAACGACAGCCTTTATATCTTAAAATTAATCAGCAAAAAAACAATTGCCAATACAACGATACAGTCTATCGAAGTTCTGGATATAAGACGATTTTCTTATGCAATAAACATCAGTACACCTTTGACACTTGAAGACAGGGAATGGCTACAAACGAAACCAGTACAAACCTATGAAACTGGTGGCATATTTTGTAACCACCAAATCTTCCTCCACGAACAAAACAAAAAGACAACCAAAATCATTACAGAATTAAACCGCACAGAACAAGCCTATTACCAAAAAGTCAAGGACTTAAAAGAACAAATGAAATACTCCGATGGCGAACTTTATCACGAAGCCCAAACATTTATATCCAAACTCGACGATGAAATTGACTCGAAAATTCTTGGTAAATTTAATGGTTTAAAAGTTGTTATTATTTCTATGTGTAGTTGTTGATTGGGTGGGCTTGTAAGGATATTTCACGCTCTCCGTCCATCCCAAATCAGCCCAAAAGCCAACCTCTTTACCTGCAAATGAATGGTAATCCTACCTATTCTATTAGTTTATACATCAAACGTTTACTAAATACTAAATAAATCTGCGTCAAAGTTTGTTGTTGGTAATTTTTTCATATATTTGGCATTAATATTGTATTGATATATCATAATGACTACGTAAAACATCGGTAATAGTCTTAGATTTTTGTATTAATAAAAGACACAAACAAACATTAATGAAAAAAATCAATATCCTAAAACTTTTTTTTGACCTACCTCTAAAACCTTGGATGCTTCCTGCTTTTAGAGGGGCAATTGTTGAAAAGGTAGGTAAACAACATGATTTATTCCACAATCATTGTCGTATGAGTAATTCATCGTATGGCGTATTGTATCGCTATCCGCTCATTCAATACAAATGTCTTCATGGAAAAGCGGCAATTATTTGCTTAGAACAAGGAACAAAAGACATCCATCATTTATTGGGGCAAGGAGACTGGGATATTACGATGATGAAACAACCCTACACTTTAGAGATAGATAATCTGAAAATGAGTCCTTTTGAGTTAAAAAAGGAAGATAGATGGATGCATTATCGCCTGTATCATTGGATTGCCTTAAATGCAGAAAACTATGAGAAATATCAAGCCTTAGATTCTATGATTGAGCGTATACAATTGTTAGAAAGGGTTTTAACAGCCCATATACTCTCCTTTGCGGCAGGAGTTGGATGGAATATTGAGGAAAAATTTGAAGTCAAAATTGTAGATGTAGCGGGATATGATTGGGTAACTTGGAAAGATGTGGAACTTATGGCATTTAAATTGGAGTTCAAGACTAATTTAGCACTGCCCTATAACATTGGATTGGGTAAAGCTGTGAGTCATGGATATGGATTATTACATCCAATGAGAAAGAAAATAAGACAGAATATTAAAAATGATGAAAGTGGAAATAATTCCAAAGAAACGGATATTATTGAACAAATTCTCGAAAAATAATGGTAGTTTTGGTACAAACATGCCTTGCTATTAACGCACTTAAACATCAGATTCTTTAATGTTTATACACATGCATGTAATAGGAATTATTATCCATTTTAATAAGGATAAAAAAAAGAGGGCTTTTCAGCCCTCTTTTAAAATCAACTCATCATTGATTCTTTTTTTGTGTGAGTAAAAATGGTAATACTCAAAATCTGCATTGTTAGTAACAACCATAAAATAAACTGTTGTGCAAAATGTGCACTTACTATAAAAAGTGCTGCTGTTACTATAGAAAAAATTAGGTTCTGTAATGATTTAGAACTCATGCTTGTAAAAAAAATTTCAACTGCTATCATGGCTTAAAAATTTTGATGTGAAATAAAATATATACATAATTTGATTTTTTTGCTTAATTAAATAGATGAAAACTACCTGAAAGACACAAGTATAACTATTATCAACAATAATTGCAAATAATATTATAAAAAATATACATATATTAAGTTTCAATAAAAATTTACTCTATATATAATTACTTCATTAATTGAATTTTATATAAAAACATTAATATCAATGAATACCCCTTCATATATCCAAATTCTCTTACACAGTACAGGTTTAACAGATAATGATGTAGTTGGTTCTGATACAAAATCAATTATAAATAAAGCCAGAGCATACATTGGCGAAAATGTAGAACATGGTTTACACTACAGTAAACTACATCCCATTTTACCTACCATAGGACAAGAGAATTTTAATCATAACAAAGTCTTTAGAGCGGAGAGATTGAATAATAAGGAAGCTGTTTTTGCAACAAATGACCAAGAAATTCAACTAAAAGGCTTATTAGATGTCTTAAAAAAAGAGATTAACACCTTGATAACTTATGAGGACGACGATTTTCTCAAAGAATATACCGCTTATCATCTTTTATATGCCTACGGAAGCCGTATGTCTTTAGGACAAAAACCATCTGTAATCAGCCTATTTGACCGCAATCGTATTTTAGCAGCCGTCGCCAACTGTCTTTGTGATAAAAATGGTAATGAATATACCCTTGATAAAGACAATCCTTTTATCCTTATCAAAGGAGCTATATCAGGCATCCAAGAGTTTATCTACAATGATATTGATAAGTCGGAGGTTGGTAATACTCGACAATTAGCAAAAAAATTAAGGGGGCGGTCTTCTTATGTGGGCTTACTTACAGATATAGTTGTAGAACAACTTGCTGAAAAATTAGGCTTGGAAATGGCAAATGTCATCTTTTCAGGAGGCGGTAACTTCAATCTTGTTGTACCCAATATTCCCGAAAATGAAACCATTATCAATGATTTCATTGAAGCGACGAATAAGATGCTACAAGCAAAAATAGGCAATAGAATCAGCTTATTGATTGCTTCTGAGCTTTGTGGAGACGACTTGTTTACAAAAACCAGTAAATACTATCAACAAATCAATGATAGTGTAGAGCGTCGTAAAACTCAAAAACATTTAAACTATCTTGACTTCATTTTTAACAACGCTCACAAAGCAACAAACTTTAGTGATGATTTGATAATTGGCGACTTATTACCCAAAGCCGATTTTTTGATTGAGATAAAAACAAAAACGCCTTTACCCAAAAAAACTTATAGTGACATTGCACTCGCTTTTAATGAGTGGAATCTATACTATTTAGCTCCGAAAATTCAAATAACAGAAGATATAAGTGAGGTAAAAAGAAAAATAACAAAGGCATTAAAGAAATATGAAAATCAAATAGAATATTGTAAAGTCATTGCCTTAAACAATACAGTAGTTTTCTCAAAATTGTATGATATTCAAGCAGCTTTCACCTTTCCTATTGGGTTTGGTTTTAAGTTTATGGGTAAATCCACTCCTAAAACAGAAGAAGATGATGTCTTATCTTTTGAAGAATTAGCTACTTTAGATTATAAACAAAAGGGGGAGAATGACGAAATTTTATTAGAAAAATGGCAAACTTTAGAATTTCATCAACTGGCAGTTATGCGATGGGATATTGATGATTTAGGCAGTTTGTTTGCGTTTGGGTTAGAAACACCAGATTTCCCACATATTGCTACTTTTAGTCGAGAAATCCATCTCTTTTTTAGTGGGTATATAAATATTTTAGCAGAAAAATATCAACTCTATACAGTGTATTCTGGTGGCGATGATGCCTTTATTATCGGTTCTTGGTACAATGTATTGCATTTTGCCAGAGAATTACACAAGAAATTTCAAGAATTTACTTGTAACAATACCACAATTGGATACAGTGCAGGAATTTTTATGTGCAATCCCAAATACCCTGTTGCTCGTTTTGCCGATGATGCTAAAATTTTAGAAGAGAAATCTAAAGACTTTTTTTTTGAGGATATACGAGGTATTCAGCAAGATAAAAATTCGGTATCTCTTTTCAATCATACACTATCTTGGCAAGATTTTGAAAATATGATGCAATTTGCAGACACTTTGTTAAAACATACTCATGAAGGTGGACATATAAAAGACCGTAATAAATTGGCTCGCTCAATGGTACATCGCCTATTACGCATTATACAATCCTGTTATGATGACAATGGAATGAGTATCAATACCCAAAAAGTACATCGCAATATATCTCGCCTAAAATATTTATTAGCTCGACACGGTTTTGATTATAAAGCTATTGAAAGGGCTGAAAGTGAGCTTATTAAAAGTGTTATTTCAGTTATTATCAAAAACTTTTCTGAAGAAAAATTGATTAAAAATTATAGTATTCCTTTACAATATGTTCTTTTAAAAACTCGAAAAATATAATAATTCATGAATAAACAAATACTAAAAAAGCTAGATGATGCTGATATTAAAGATTTAGTAGACATAGCTGAGGAGGAAGCAAAGCAACTGGTTAAAGATCAACTAAAAACCAATCAAATTCGTAATTTTTATGCAGCCGTTTCAAAAATGAAGATTGATTATGAAAAAAAGCCAACGTATGAGGCGATTAAAATGGATTTGATTATGCTCAAACCTAAATTAGCCTACGCAGCAGGAAGACAAAAATCAGTAAAAAAGTTCTATTATTTGATGAATGATGCCATACAAGGCGTAGAAGCATCAACAGACAAACCTAAAGCCATTGAAAACTTTTTTGCACTAATTGAAAGCGTTGTTGCTTATCACAAATATTACGGAGGAAATTAAAAACCAAATAAATTATGAGTAAAAAAATTGAATTTAAAGGCAATTTCATTCTAAAAGGAAAAATAGAATGTCTTACAGGATTGCATATTGGGGGAAGCAAAGATAAATTAGAAATTGGTGGCGTAGATTCTCCTGTTTTGCGAAATCCCCAAACCAAACAACCTTATATTCCAGGAAGTTCTCTTAAAGGTAAGCTTCGACACTTATTAGAGTATAGTACAGGAGCTATTACCAATCCTGTAGATGATGTTTTGGGCAGTGTCTCCAAATCAGAGCATATTGTACGGCTTTTTGGAATTGGAGCTAATGACAAAGAAGCTGTTTTTAAAAAAATATTTGAAGCTCGTAAAAATCGAGAAGAAGGTAAACCAATAGCACCTATTAAGGAACAATATTTAGGGGAAATGGGTGTAACAAGGTTAATTTTTCGAGATGCAATACCTGATAAAGAAACAGTCAAAATGTGGGATAAAATGGATTCAGAGTTGTTATATACCGAATATAAACCTGAGAATACCATAGATCGCTTAACGGCTGCTGCCAATCCTCGTTTTATTGAAAGAGTCGTTGCTGGTTCTTGTTTTAATTTTGAAATCATCTATGGCGTTTATGATATGGGAAAAGAAGATGACAAAGAAAAAAGCCAGAACGATTTGAATAATTTGTTAGAAGCATTGCGTTTATTAGAAGATGCTACTTTAGGAAAATCTGGTTCAAGAGGTTACGGACACATTCGTTTTTTAGTCAATGATCCTATTTGGGTTGGAACAAGAGATTATCGTGATAATACAGATGCATATACCACCAGTAAAAAAAGTGGAGCAGATACAATTAAATTCAACTACCTTTCTGAAATTGATTTAAAATTACCTGATGGATTATGGACAGAATAGTTTATTTAAAACCTAAAAGTGCCTTTCGGAATCCATTGCGTTCTGATACGCTTTGGGGCGCATTATGTTGGGCAATTAGAATGGTAGAAGGCAATAAGCAGTTGGAAAAATTTATTCAACAGTATGAAGAAAAACCACCCATTGTTATTAGTTCTTGTTTCCCATACAAGCAAATAGGAACAGATAAAATACCATATTTCCCAATTCCCATGCGCCCAAAACCGCCTTTCAAATTGATTGAAAAGGTGTCTCTTCAAGAAGGACAAAAAGCCTTGCGGAATAAGAAAAAACGAAAGAAGATAACTTATCTAAGCAAAGAAGTTTACGAGTCTTTTCTAAAGGGTGATAATATTGATCCTGATAAAATACAAGATTTTATTGCACAACCACCTAAAATCAAAACAGAAGCCATTACACACAATACAATCAACCGTATTACCAATGGCTCTGATAAAATCACAGGTTGGAAAAAGGTTAAAGTTATAGATGAATATACAGGCAAACATACAGGACAAGAAGTATATGAAGCTATAACCACAGGACAACTATTTCACATTGAAGAAAATTTTCTGATAGATCCAACCAATCTTACACAAGCACAAGACAATGTTGGCTTATATTTTTTAGTAAAAGGGGATATGAAATGGATTGAGGGTGCATTGCGTTACTTAGAAGATACAGGTATTGGTGGGGATAGAGGTACCGGCAAAGGGCATTTTGAAATTAGCCATGAGCCTTTCAACTTAAATGTCCCTCAAGATGGAAATGCTTGGACAAATTTGTCCTTGTACCATCCTACAGATACAGAAATCAATACCATCAAAGGCGATACAACCAACAATTACAAATTAGAAGTAAGGCAAGGAACTTATGGTTTTATGCACACAATGACCTGGAAAAAACCACAAATAATGTTCTTTAAAGAAGGAAGCGTCTTTTCTGATAAAATCAGTCGCAATTCCCATTCAGGTTTCAATCCTATTGTTTTGCCTAAAGGCTCAAAACCACAACTTGACCATGATGTCTATCAGTATGGAACTGCCTTTATGGTCAAAATGAAGATTTAGTAAATTCTTTTTATTAAAAATATGGAGAGAATAGACAGCAGCTTCGTCGTGACGGAACTCCCTGCTATCCGTTCTTATAGCAAGCCTTACAAAACAATGCCATGCAAATTGCTATACCACTCCTATCAGGTCTATTTTTCAGGGAGTGTACCGCTATCAACAGTTGATGAACGTACAGACCATTTAAGATAGACCCGATAGTAGTGGTTGGAAGCAGCGTGGCTGCCTTTTTCGGTTCATATGCGAAAATGAAAGGCATTTTGGAAATGCCTTCCAAGACGGTACAAGACTTGAGCAAATGAAAGGCATCTTGGAGATGCCTTCCATTAACGGATAGCGGGACCAGACGTAACGATGAAAGACAAACCGTTCTCTCCTAAAAATATAAGATATGAAATCTCTAATCACAACACTAATAATATTCTTTATATTCTCTTTAAATGCAATGTCCTTTAATCTATCAGATAGTACAGCCTTAAAAAATGTAAAAACAAGAATTGAACAAATAGAAGGTTTCCAACAAAACTCTACTGACAATATTGATAACAAATTCAATGAAGCATCTTTCAAATTAAAAGAGGAATACAAAAAAATATCTGACAAATTAGAAGATGACTACCAATTAATTAAATGGTTATCAATAATTGGTTTCTCAACGACACTTGTTACACTACTTGGAATCCTTTGGAAATTCAAAAAATATGTTGATCAAAAATTAAAAGAGAAATTTGATACAATTATTGATGAAAAAGAAGCAACTATTTTACAGGTAATAGAAACACAAGATAAAGAGAAAAACATACTTCAAAATAAAAAAATATTGGTAATTACAGGAGAAAATGGAGATGATACATTTTTGAGAAATTTTTTAAAAAAAAGAGGGTTTCAGCGAGAAAATATTACCTATCAAAAAGTAAATAGCTATCAAAACATTAACGAAAATTATGATGCTATTTTTGCCAACAATGATAAAGAGAATTTGGATGAAAATCTAACAGATCAATACTTTGAAAATAGTAATGACAAAACGGTTCTATTCTATTATAATACCACTCGAGAACCCTATAAAACAACTAATGACAAAGTACTACAAAAGTTAAGTTTTGCCAATAGTCCAACACAGATTTATGGAAATCTGATTGATTTATTCAGACATCAAGAAATCTTATAATCCATATTTAAAATTTAGTACGATCAAAAAAGTATAAATTATGCAATTGCAATTAAAAACCATCACTCCTATACATATTGGCAATGGCGAAGAATTAAGCCCTTTAGATTACATATTTGATGGTAAATTTTACTATCGTATTACGCAAAATCAATTTGTAGAATTTATCAAAGATATACCTGAAGGAGTCGAAAAATTTGTAGAATGGGCAGAGGAAAGAGCCAAAGAAATCATTGCATTACAAAACAGAGAAAGGGAATTTAGCAAAAACAGAAGAGACTACAATCAAGAATTGTCTTACTTAAAAGAATCCTTTAACTACCTCAAATTTGCTGAATTACATGGGCAAGAATCAGCGTTTATAGAATACTTACAAAATAACACAGACATTCCCAAAGTACCCTTTAAAGGCAAAGAAATAAAAGGACAAGTAAGGGGCGCAATGAAGACCGCAACCCAACAAGTTTACCTTCCAGGAACAAGCCTAAAAGGAGCGATTCGTACTGCCCTACTTTATCACTTCTTGCAAAATAAAGCAGACCAAAATACCATCAAAGAGATTTTAGAAAGAAACCTCCAAAAAGCAAAAGCTTCCATACAAAAAGGTGGAAAAACTCGAAAAATACAGGCAAATTTTGCAGATGAATTGGAGCAATTAGCCTTTTATGGAGCTTGGTACAATCCTGATGATAAAAAAAGACCAGATAAGATAAAACGCAATGACGAAAAATTCGACATTATGAAATTCTTATTTGTAAGTGATGGACGTATTGCAAAAGCCAAAGAAGCCTTAGGCATCGAAAAAGTAGGTTTGTTTTTGGTCGCAAAACAACCACAAAGAGGACGAAAAGGCACAGTATTACAAGCGACCCAACAAGGACAAACGCCCTTTGTTGAAACCATCAATCAAAACACCTCCATAGAAAGTCGAATTCAATTTAACATAGACTTTTTTCTACAAATAAAAGACCAAATCCAAGACGATGCGATTCATATCAAAAAAGAAAAAGTATGGATGGGCTTAAAAGCAAAGTCCAAAAATATTTTCAATTTAGACATAGATACGCTGACGCCCGAAAACGCCAAAACCAAACAAAAAGAAGTCTATCAACACATCGTACAATGCCTACAAACCTTTAGCCAACGCCAAATCAAACAAGATAAATTGTGGCAAGAAGATTTCTTAGACTATGCCAATAGACAAAGGCAAAAATATAGCCATCTCCTACAACAAGGATTTAGAGATTTAGCCACAAAAGAACAAAGCACCTTACTGCATTTAGGCTACGGCACAGGATTTGGAGGCATCACAGAATTTCTACACCTCGTAGACAATGAAGACTTAAAAAAACTCTATAAAGAAATAATGGAATTGTTCTTGATAGGCGACAAACCAGGTTCAGAGCGAAGAAGGCAAGAAGAAGCCCGCAAAAAAAATGCACCTAAACAAAGCTACGTTGCCAATCCAGACCTATTCCCAAAATCCAGAAGACTCTTAACAAGTGATGATTATATGCAAGCAATGGGCTGGATAGAAATCTTGAACATAGATTTACCCTCTACCCAACCAAGAGGAGCTACATCAGGCACTGCTGCACCGACATCCGAACCATCAAAAATCCAAGAACCCGAATATTTCAACAAACCCCTCAATCCCAAAAAAGCGAACACCTATCAAATCAAAGCCATCGTCACCCATTCAGGCAAACCTAACAAAGTACGAATATGGGTAACAGAAGACTACACACCTGAATTAGACCTTGATAACTGTAGAAATCCTTTGCCTTTGAATACAGTTGTTTTCATAAAACCTAATATTGATAAGAAAAAACAAATCCGTCAAGTAAGTTTGATAAAAATAGATAAATAAACGATCTTAAAATAAACATTATGGAATTAAAAACCTTAAAAGAAGAACTCCAAGATTTAATTGGAGGTAATAAAGTAAAAGCAGCTTTTTCTTTTCTCAAACAAGAATTGAATAGAGATGGTGATAAATATGATATGTTTGTAACAATTAGTAGAAGTTACGAAGAAATTATAGAACAAAAAATGACCTATATTATTGATTACAATACCTCAAATGTAGAAATGAATCGTATTTCAAAGTCATTATTAAGTTTTATAAAAACTATAAAAAAATCTGATATAAATACCATTGAAAAACTAAATACAACTTCCACAGATACATTTATTCATAAACAAGTAGAGAACCAAATTCTTATTTTTACTGAATATGAAAAACCAGAGGTACAAGATTTTTTCAATCAACTCAATTTTACTAATGTTCAAATAAAAACAGCAGATAATTTAGATAATATTAACTTTAATGAATTTGATTTAATTATTTTTGACAATAGAGACCTACCAATATGCCGTGAAGAATCTGATATTGAAAAACTAAATAATGAGAAACAAAAGAGCATTATTCAAAGAGTAGAACAAATGAAATATGTAATCAATAATTCCTCAAAATTTATCATCCATTATGGACATAATCTCTACTGGATTAATCATAATAGAAAAAGAGTGCAAGCAGCCAATTCCCAATTTTCATTATATGCAAGAATCATAGAAGTACTTGGATTTATAAATACGTATAAAGTTTAAAAAACAAATCACCCTTCAATCACTATTTTCGTTGAAAAAAGGCCCGTTCATTGACATATTGGCAAAAAAACAAACCAAAAAGAAATATATTTCCATCAAAACGAGGAACCAAAAGCCACAAAGGTTAATGGGAAAGGTATGTCTAAAATAATCTAAAAGAAGAAACTTATCACTTTGAAAAAAAAGCAGAAGGTGTATGGCTCAATAGTAAAGGGAAACAACTCATTATTCCTGCTTTCAAAAAATGGATGAAAGAAAAAGTGGTTTTTGAGCATAAAAACAGTACTCGTTTTAACCACATTCACAATTTTGCTGCACAATTGGCAAAAGAAATAGATAAAACCATCAACTAATGGCACAAATACTTTTCTATGATATAGAAACAGACAAGCTAAGAAGCAAAATTGCAGACAAAGTACTGCGAATAGGATTTGAACGCATACAATATTCCGTTTTTGTTGGATTATTAGACAAAAAAAGGCTAACTTTACTAATGGAGGAGTTAAGTAGGTTGATAGATCCCCAAAAATATCCCAATGACAAATTATATGTCATAGAAGTTCCTGTTGAACGCATACAAAAGATGAAAATGCTTGGA
>ENA-ORXM01004816-ORXM01004816.1-marine-metagenome-genome-assembly--contig:-NODE-4816-length-11393-cov-3.442471_pt1 | contig 11393 bp, 13 predicted proteins | sample MGYA00237867_ERZ511480 | MGnify/ENA primary metagenome ERZ511480 (study PRJEB26309, sample SAMN06266103) | marine metagenome | isolation source: Algal blade | place: United Kingdom:Sidmouth, United... | reverse complement strand
TAAAGGTAAAAAGGATTGTATATATTGCCCCCGTGATGGCGACATTATAGAGGATGTTAAAAGAGGCGTATTTTATAAAGTAAGTTATGTTTTTACAGGAGGCTTACACAAAAATAAAGAGCACAAAAAAGAAAGTGTTGTTAAACTATTAAACGATGAAAAATTTTACCCCGTACGGGATATAAATAATTTAATACCCTTATAATATGGCAAAAAGAATATTTAAGAAAAAATGTTACATTGATATTGATAAGCAGGTTAAAAAAGGATTGGATAAGTTAGGAGATGAAGCGGTTAGAATAATGCGACCAATAATGAATAAAGACACGGGAGATTTAAGAGCTAGCACTCACAAACACGTTAGAGAGGATACACCCAAAAAAATAATAATGGGTATTGGGCACGATTTAAAAAAAGCGCCTTACGGAAAGTATCCTTTTTACGGATATAATAGGTGGGGTAAAACTAGCAAAGGCCCGAACAATTGGATTAAAAAAACAGAAAAAAGAGTACGCCCTATTGCTAAAAATTTTTTTAAAAATATATAATGTTAAGAAGATGTGATTTACAAACTTTAATAATACAAAACATAATAAGAAGCGACTGCGTTTTGGGTTGGTTTAATAAATATGAAAAGGGCAAAGGTACTAATGCAGACGGAACTTGGAAACCCGAAGATTTATTAAACGGATATGTTAAAGAAACAGGCACACCAACAAGCAGTGATAATTTAAAATTTCCCGCAATTAGATATGATTTAGTAGAGTTTACACCTTTGGACGATTGTTGCGACGGTTGCGGTTGTTATGTAGATGTATCTTTTTCTATACATATAGATTGGAGAGGTAAGGATTGGAAAGATTTTAATAGCGGGGCAATTACAAGTTTAATGGACGAATTACAGTATCATTTTACAGGTAAGAATTGCGAGGAACATATTGGTTGTTTAAGTGATGACCCCGATTGGAAACAAATGGTTTGCCCAATTAACGAGGAAAGCACGCCCGAGGAAATAGAAGAACATAACGACGTAAGGAGAGTACACGCGCACAAAGTTAAATTATATGATAGTGATTATTTTAGTATAGGAGGCGATGCAACTAGCGGGGGAACGGGTAGAAACGGCACTGCGGGTTGTAATTATACGGCCAATTTATTTTTTAAAGGTAGATTTGCCCCAAAACCTGACGCTTAGTTGTCAATACTTTTTTAAATGATATAATACAACTACGAAACCAAAGGGTTTAAACAAGTATGTGATATTTGTTTAAGCCCTTTTTTTATTACCTATTTACTTACGTTATGAGTTTATCCAATTTAATAACAGATTTAAAAAATGTTATTAATAAACGATACCGATACGAGTTACACGACAGCCAAATTGAAAATTTAGCAAAACTATTGCATAGCGATGCTATTGCAAAAGGAAAAGACAAGTATGTAAGTTATCAACATACAAATGAAAGTTTTGATATTTTACTCAATATTACAAAAAAAGCTGACTTTAAAATGGCGGAAAAAATAAACGGAAATTTAGTTTATATTTTTGGTTCGATTTACGGAATTATAGGAAAAGAGTTGGCTCAACTGAAAAGTGAGCTAAAAGAAAAAGATAGTAAAAAAGAAATTTTTACTAAACTACAAAAATTAGAAATTAAGTTAATTAAAAGTATAAGGGAAAAATGGAAAATTCTTGAAAAAGAACAAAAAGAAGGCTTATACGAATTAATGACAAAAACAAAGTAATATGAAAACAGTATATAAATACGAGGATATAAGAACTGGCGCAACTTATGAAACTTTGCCAAAATATATTTTCCCAAGTGGTAACTTGGTTAAATATGCAAGATTGGTAAAGTTTACGGAAAACGAAAAAGGCGTTTTGGTTAGAACTGATAAACCAGTAAAAACAAGACGAAGAATTGACGGCGCCAAAAAATTAGAAGAACTTAGTAAATTAAAGAAAGAGGAAGTATCAAAAAAAGATGCCCCAAATTCAAAAAATAAATAAAAATGTTAGCAAGTTGTGGAATTAAAAGTACTTACGCTTACGAGGGCGAAGGACAATTATTAACAGTATTAAGAACAAAAGATAACCCGTGCGCTTGTCATTTCAATGGTGAGAGTATTGCAGGTTGGACAGCACACAGCGGGAGTGCAACACCAGTTATAAAACCCGAATATACAATAGACGGGCAACCTTACAGTATCTTAATTGACGGTAGTGTTGCAAATAATGGGGCCGATTATGTATATGAAAACCCTATCGATATTACTGCTATTTGTGAGGTAAATTATTACAAACTTTGTTTGTTTAGTTTAGTAACTGGAAAAATAGCTTTAGAATTTCAAAGTGATGACGGTACAACTCAAGGGCAACACAGTGTTACAAAAAAAGTTGTAGCGGGTTCAAAAAATTGTATTGAATTTAATTTACAAGATTATATTGATAACGGTGTTGATTTTACAAATATTAAAAAGATTAATGTACTTGCAAAAAGTGCGCTTGGAGATGTTTGGTTACAAAAAGGTAGCTTTTACACTAACGAGTTAGATATGGGTAAAGAGGTACCAGTTTGCGCAGGTTGTACAGGTAGTATTGATGTAGAGTTTGAAAATGATAAAAAAGAATTAGAATGTGCAGAGGGTACACAGGCAATTATATTTAAACCACGAAAAATGACGTTTAGTGCTGAAATGAAAGTATTTAGACCAAAAGTATTAGCAAGTATTGGAGGTGGAACTTTAGAAGACGGAGCAAACTTAATTAAACAAGAAACCTTAACAGTATCAAAAACACCAAACGCAGACGGTTGTTATACGGCTACTTTAACAAATGGCGGAACTTTGATTTATGATGAAGATTTATACAGCCTTTTTGTTGTAGACGATTGCGGGGATACTTTTGATATTAGTTGCGACCCAAACGACATAGGGCTTAACGAGGTTTATATTGATAGTTTAAACGGTGAGCTTTTATTTAACGAAGCCAATAACGGAAAAGAGTTTAAAGTTAAATATTTCTACTATCTAGCTACAGGAAAAAGTTATACAATTACAGGTAGAAACGAAACAAACGAATTATCTTTTTATATGAACTTAAGAGGTTCAAACAAAGAAACATCAAATTTGTTTATACCAAGAGTTGTAACAAATATAACTGGCTTTAGTTTTGCAGACCCAACAGATGACGACTTTGCTACTTGGGAATTTGAGGGAGAAGCCTTGTACAGTGAAAAAATAGACGGTTTGGCAAAATTAAACTTTCCAAGCTAATAGCTTAAAAGGGCGGTAGCAATAGAGCTACCGCTCACTTTACTAATTTTAATAGTTATATGTAATAAATACATATAATTATAATTTACTTATTTATGAAAGTTACAACATTAAAAAACGTAACAAGTGTATTGGCAAATCTACATTTAGATGATGTCAACAAACTAAAAACTACAACCTTTGATATTAGAGGTTCAAAATATTCTATAACTCCAAGCGGTAAAAAAAAGGAAAGCATTAAACCTTTGAGCAAAAAAGATTTTGAAAAATTACAAGAAACAAATTTTAAAATAGAGGGTAACAATTATTCACTTAAAGAGTTAAGTATTACCCAAGAATTTGAAATAGCCGAGGGTATGTTTGACATTATGCAAGTTGTTGGAGATGATACTAAACTTGGAGATTTCGACAACAATAACCTTAAAATGACCGATTATGTAAAAATACTTAAAAAGAGTAATACTAACAATTTACAAAAAATTAAAATTTGTTTTGGTATTGAGTTGGAGCTATTGCAAAAAGTTACAGGTAGGGTTTACGAAGAAATGGAGGAAATCGCAAATAAGGCGTACAGCAATGACAGGTTAACGGAAAAATTCTTCGCCCAGTAACATACTTAGGTATTGAATTACGAACGAATAGGAAAGGGCGGGAGAAAAGAAACGGTTATAGCAGGCCTTTGTTTGATTGGACAAAACGTATTGGAGGCCTACAAGTAGACTGGGGAGAGGCTTTTTATTTTGTATGTAGGCAATACAAATATACTTTGGAGTATGTTAATACATTAAAGTTTGAGGATTTTGTTGGTTTATTTGTATATGCTAAAAATGAGGAACATATTGACCTACAACAAACGGATATGCACTTTTGGAGTATGAACGCCAAGAAAGGGGCAAAATATCCTTTTATTGATGTACCTTACCAAAACAAAAGGCAGGAAAAAAGAATAGTAAATGATTTAAGCAAATTTAATTAAAAATGGCACAGGGAAATATAAGATTAGATATTGAAATAAATAAGAAGTATAAACAAGGCTTAGTTGTTGCCGAAAAAGACGCCCAAAAAACCAGTAAAAAAATAAACACCACCTTAAGAAAAGCAGGAGTTGGCGACGCGCTGACCCAAAAGACAGAACGTTTTAGGGATAGAATTAAAAGTATTTTAGATAGGATTAAAAAAAGGTTTGTTAGGTTTGGGCAAAGTATTAAAAAAGTTTTTAGTAAATTTAGTTTTAGCAATATAAAAAACACTTTCTCAAATATTGGTAATAGTATGCGTAATGCTATGAGCAACGTTAATACAAATGTACGGGGCGGTTTAAGTAAGGCCCGAAAAAAATTCTCCACGTTCTCGCGTATAGTAGGAAAAACCCTTTTAGGAATAGGAGGTATTGCCCTCGGCGGTTTTTTCGCCCTTAGTAGTAGAGTAGATAATTTTGTACCTCCAGTATTAAAACAAGCTATACAATCAGAAGTAAACGGTATTGCAAGAACTGTTGCTAAAAATTTAAACTTGGGTACGGGTTCGGTTAATGTACTAACAAGGCTTTTAGAGTTTATAAGAAAACATAGGGAAACTATTATTAATTTTTTTACTAATATAGGGCAAGGAATAAAAGATTTTGTAAGTAGTGAAAACTTTAAAAAGTTTATAGAAATTGTAAAAGACGGTTTTAACTTTATGATTGAAAAAAAGGATTTAGTTATTGGCGCAATTCTAGGTATTGCAGTTGCTTTCGGAGTACTAAAAGCGGTTGCAGTTATTGGTAATGTTGCAAGTGCAATTGCTTTCCTTATTAGCCCTATAGGTTTGGTTTTAGCGGGTATAGTATTGCTTGCATTAGCTTGGTATAACAATTGGGGAGGTATACAGGAAAAAACAAAAAAGTACGCTCCAATTATTATTGAAAAACTTAAAAGAGTTGGGGAGTGGCTACTTAATGCAAAAGATAAAGTTTTTGATTTTTTTGAGGGGTTTAAAAATGGTTATAATAAAATAAAAGATATTTTAACAAAAATAGGTAACTTCTTTTCAAACCCTTTTGAAAATTTTAAAAACCCACTTGCAGGCCTTTTTGGTGGAGGTGATAAAAAAGACGAAAACGAGCAGGGCGGTAATGGTGTTACTACTGCGGGTATATTTAGCGGAGGCGGTAAAGGCGCTTTATTACCTTTTTTAAAAGCCAAGGCAACATTGCTACAAGGTGAGAAATTAGTTAAAGAAACTTACGAAAAAATAAAAACTAATTTGACCGCTTTACTAAACGGAGATGTATTTTCTAATCTACTAACCCAAGGCTTAGGGCTAGAGGAAAACAGCGCAGTAGTACAGCGGTTGATTGGTTTTAGGGATTTAATTATAAATACCTTTCAAAGTCTATTTACAGGTATTGCAACGCTACTACAAACGGCCTCGGTAGGTATTGGGGTATTTTTTACAAACTTATTTGCAACAATAATACCAGTATTACAGGCGTCATTTGCGGGTATTTTAGCAGTAATAAACGGTTTAATTACAGGTATTACTTTGATATTTCAAACTGGATTTATAATATTAACAGGTATATTACAATTTTTTATTGAGGATTTTATTTTATTAGTTACAAGTTTAACAAATATTGTAGTTACAACATTAACCTTTTTATGGGAAACTATAGCGCTAATATTTACAACAGGTATTGATTTAGTAAAAAATATTATAAAACTAGGTTTGGCAATTATTACACTAGATTTTGTTACAGCTTGGGATACTATAAAAGCAATAACCTCGGAGGGTTGGAATGCTTTTAAGCAGTTAATGCAAAACGGTTTATCTTATATTTTAAGTATACAAAATACAATAGTAACTTACTTATATACACCTTTCCAACGTGCATATGATAAAATTAAAAGTATAGCCGATAAAATAAGGGGCGCTATACGAAGCGCTTTCGATGTTAACAAAAGAAATAGCCCGAGTATTGCGGACACTTTAAAGAAGTTGGTTAGTACTGCAAATGTTTATTTAGAGGAATTGCAAACTCCAAAACCTTTTAGCGGTGAGTTTGCGAATGATGTTAATAGAGCTTTAAGCGTTGGTAGTAACACAGACCGCTCGAGCACTGCAAACACTTTTAATGTAAATGTCGCAAGCGTAAACGCAAACAGCCAAGGAAGTTTAAACAGATTTGTTAATAGCGCAACCGACCAAATAAGTAGCAAGTTACGGCAACAGGGTTATATTAGTAATTAATATGAAAAAAAAATTAATACAGTTTGGGGATAAATTTGATAAGGGGGTTTTTATAATACCGCCTTACCAAAACAGTATGTCAACAGAGTTGGAGCACAGCGATAATGACGTAATGACAAGCGCAGGCGGTAGCTTTTATATTGATTGCGGGGATAAACAAATTACAAAAAGAACTTTCGAGCTCGAAACAACACTTTATAGCAAAGGTTTACAAGATGAGTATCAAAATAATAAATGTTGTAATGACCATAATAAGGACGAAAACCCAACGGCCTCGCTACTTTGGGATAGTATGGTTAGAGGTTTACGGGGCGGTGTTAAAAAACTATTTGCACAAATGGAAGACGGCTCAATTAAATATACTTACGCAAAGGCTTACGCTCCAAGTTACTCTATTGATAAAGACGAAGAGTGCACGCCTTGGACAAATGTAAATATAAAATTTGAAAGTGTAGACCCGTATTGGTATAACGATTTTAAGGATACATTTTTTTTCGATGATATACCTTATAGCGCTATGCTAAACAATTGTGTCGATTTAGTTGGTTTTGTACCTTTGTACCAAATGACTAGCGCCCAAAAATTAAAAAAGAAATGCGATTACAGAGGTGTAATATTATGCGACCCGAGTGTATACGATAAATTTCCGAGTTTAAACCCCGCCAATAATTTTAGTTTAAAAATGCAAAGTGGTATTTGTGCGCGTAATAAAATTAATAAAAATGTTTGTGTTGCAGGTAGTACAGGGGGGCGCTTATGTATACGTTTTACAGGGCACTACAACAACCCAACTTTTACAAATGTAACTACGGGGGCAATAGTTAAATATAACGGGCAAATAACTGGCAGGGAGTATTTAAAACTAACTGCTAATAATGATGTAATTGTTGGGGGTAATGGTTTTGAAATAGATACTAATATACCAAATTTTGATAGTAATTTAATTGAAATTACGCAGGGAGAAAATAGTGTTAACTTTGCAAGTGGTGGGAACAATTTTTGTGTTGAGGGTGGTTATAGCGTAGCAAGTTATTTCAACTTTAGCCCTATAAATACTTATTTATGATAACAGTTAAATACGAAGAAAACGGCGTACTTAAAGGTATTGACGCCAAAAAAATACAAAGCATTAACTTTAATTTTATATTAAACGGGTACGGTAAAGGTTATATTGAAATGCCCCTTAAATGTCCCGAGGCCAAGGCACTTTGCGAGGCTAGGGTTTACGTTGAGCTAACTATTGGAAATTGTTTTTTTGCAGGAATGACAATCAATAAAGATTATTCAATGGGCGTTAGTGAGGCAAACCCAACTGTTAAAATAGAGCTTAGCAATATTATGCGGGAATTAAACGAGCAGGTGGTTACAACACCCAACGAGCCTTATATTGACGAGCTTGTTGCTAATTTAGTTGACCCCAATTATGCAAATAGTTTTGTAGAGGCAAACACCGCTTGGACAAGCACTTTATTAAACCCTACTACTCAACGTATAACATACCTTTCTAGCCACGAAACCAGTTTACACAGGATGAAAAAACTAACAGAATTAACAGACCCCGATTTAAATTTTAGATATGCAGGTACACCCGCAAACCCAAGACATATAGAGTGGGGGTTTTTTGAAAATGTTTTAACAAATATAAATTTAGTACAACAACCGAGCTCTCGAGATAAATGTTTAAAAGAGGGCGAGATTATTATTGAGGAAGTAGGTATTAACCAAACAAGTGAAAACCTTACAACGGTTTTGTATGTTTTAGGTGGTGGGGGAAATGACGGGCTTAACCAAATAACTTGTAGGGATGTTGACCCCGCAGAAGTTGACAGCAATTACCCCGTGCTTATTGATACGAGGCAACCAAACACAAACGTTGCCCCACGTTATGACGCGTTACTTTTTGATGAGGTTAAACAGGGCGCAAATAACTACGTTGCTTTTAGGGTGGTTTGTCCCGCAGGCCAAGCAAAATACAAGGATATTATTAAACCTATACAATTTAAAGAGATACAAGAAATTAGCTCACAAATTGAAGAATTTACCGACCAAGATAGGATATGGAGTGCAAATATGATGTACAGAATGGCAAGAAATTATTTAGCAAAACATTGCGAGGTAATGAAAAGTTACACGCTTAGTTTAATGGGTGATTGTTGCGATGTTACTATTGGGGATATTTTACCCGTTAAATATAGCGGTTATTGCTCGCAAGATTGTGAAACTGGAAAAGTAAAAATATACGAGGACATAGACGAACAATTGTATGTAATGGAGAAACAAGTTAGTTACGAAAACGGTGTTATAAGGAGTACTTTAATTGTTAATAGTTTAAAGAGAGTTGAGGACGACGACACTTCGCAAATAGGGCGTTTAATGGAAAGCGTAGAGCAATACGAAAAACAAAAAACGGGTTCAACCTCTCATTATTATGTACAACATAGGGATAGTTTTGACAGCCAACACCCCGCTACATTTTTAATGGAAGTACCCAAAAATACAATAAGATGGAATTATATGGATTTAAGGGTTAGGATTAGACCTTTTAGGAGCTATACACAAAGTAATATAAGCTCGGGAGGTGCAAATGTAATTACGGTTACAGACCCAGCAGGTGGTTTTATTATTAACAGGCCAAATCACGGACATACAATACCAGTAATAAGAGTTACACCCCCGCCACCCGATGGAGTTAATATATTTTTTAGTAATACATTGGGTTCGCTTTATTATACTGCGCCCGTGGGAGGTAATTTTTTAATTAATACAAGTTTTAATAATGCTTGGCAACAAATTGTTGGAAACCACGTACACGGTGTAAATATAGTTATACCCGCAGGCGGTGGCGGTAGCGTGAATTTTGGTATTTACGAAGACCCGAATTTAGCAGATGATATACAAATATTAATTGACGGCGTGGATTATACAAATGAAATTACAGGCGGGGCAGGTTTTGGAGCTTTCGGTTATTACCCCGTGCAAACTACACGAATGTTTGACGTTATACAAAGCGCAAAGGCTAAAGGTGGAACTGTATATGATGATTTAACAGAAACACTTACCCACGAGGTTGAGGTTCGTTGTTCTAGTGGTTTGGCCCACGTTGAGTTGATGTTTTATTACCAATTTTACATTTCAAGCCAATAAAATTATGAGTAGAAAAGAAAACCTATTTGCAAAAATTAAAGAGTGGGAAGATTTAGAAGATTTAGATTTTGATTTACAGAGTGAGTTTTTACAAAAATATATGATAATTTTTCAAGTAAAAGATAGTTATTTTTTTAGAATACATAAAACTGAAATTATTATTAAAATAAAAGAAAAAGATATTTTATTAACTAACTTTGAAATTATAGATAAGTTAAAAAATATAAATAAGAAAATAGTTAACACAAATTTTTTAAAACTTGTATAATATAAATAAGGGCAGAAATGGGAGCGGGGTTAATTTATTAGCCCCGTATTTCTAATATATCCACTATGATTGACAATTTCACTACCTACTCACAAACTGACGTAAAATGGGGAAATGACATTTTAGGTTTTAATACTTCCAACAAATACAATTTATACAACTACGGTTGCTTAGTTACTTGTTTGGCTATGGTATTAACTTATTATACAAACGATGATATTTTGCCCAATGAAGTAAATACAGAACTTAAAAAAATAAAAGGTTTTGTTCAAGGTGGTTTATATGTTTGGGGGAGCTTAGGAAAAAAATATAGTTATTTAGATGAAGTTATTACGTGGACACCAAACCCGTTAAACCCTACTGACTGCCAAAACATATACGATAATATAGACAAAGGTAGCCCAGTTATTTTGCAGGTTGATATTAACCCGAGCACTGGAATAAACGAAACACATTACGTTGTTGCTATTGGTTACAAAAAAGATAAAAAAGATTTCTTTATAGCTGACCCAATAGACGGCAAGAAAAGATGGTTAAGTGAAAAGTACTTTGGGGAGTATGTAAAAGGGGCAAAATACAGCGTATACCAATATATTTTATATAATTATAGTAAACCACCAGAAAGCCCGCAAAAAATAACACAGAGCGATTTTATAATACAATTACAAACCGACAACGCTTATTGGAAACGTAGGGCCTTAGAGTTAGACGACCAACTAAAAGCACAGGGGTTTTTTAGTAAATTTTTTAGTTAGTATGTTAACAAACGAGGAAAGGGCCGAAATTTTAAAAACAATAGGAGTAAAAGCAGAAGAAACATCAAACACAGAAACGGGTACAAGTAAAATAGATGATAAAAATCTAGTAGACCATTTTGCAACTTTTACAAAATACGCAGGAACATCAAAAAGTATATCAATTGTTATAGCTATTATATTAGTACAAAAATTTGATACTTTTAGCAATATGGATATATTATTACTTGGCTACGCTATTGATTACGCAATTAACGGTTTTTTCGTTTTGTTATTCAAGGGGTTTGGAAAAAAGTAAAATAATAGATAAACTACAACAAACACCCAATAAAAAACAATAAAAAGATACTGATATTAAAAAGGTGAGTGTTGGTTTTTCGGGCTTTTTTACGGGCAATAATGTATACATTGTTATAGCTATTATACTATCATTTCAACTAATTGCATATGCTTTTTTATTACTAAATCGTGCGCTTTATTAACCATTTTTCTTGCTTTAACGTGATCGGCTTCCCAATGAATACCCAATAGTATTCTACATAAACCAATTTCATCGCACATTGCAAGTATTTTCTCATCAGGAGTCCACTTAAACAACTCACATAAATACAAGTAAACACGCCTTACAGCAAACCCAACTGTTGAATGACCACTTAAAAAAGAAGTATGGTTTGGGGCTTGTATTTTTTGCACGCTACTGTAACCCTCGTAAACATTAT
>ENA-ORXM01004815-ORXM01004815.1-marine-metagenome-genome-assembly--contig:-NODE-4815-length-11398-cov-2.378058_pt1 | contig 11398 bp, 7 predicted proteins | sample MGYA00237867_ERZ511480 | MGnify/ENA primary metagenome ERZ511480 (study PRJEB26309, sample SAMN06266103) | marine metagenome | isolation source: Algal blade | place: United Kingdom:Sidmouth, United... | reverse complement strand
GTTCTCATAATATGGATAATATTCCTGCACACAGAGTTGTCAATAAGGTAGGGCTGCTAACAGGTAAACATCATTTTGATGGCACTAATTGTATGCAGCAAGTATTAGAAAGTGAGGGCATTGAAGTTGTCGATTTACAGATTCAAAATCTAGAAAAACATTTTTGGGATCCGTTTAAAGAACTGTCATAAATCCTATTCAAAAATTAGGGTGAAGCTTGTATTTTCTCCTGTAGTCACATGAATATTTCCACCATGTAGATGCATAATTTGTTTTGATAGACTTAGACCAATTCCTGTACCCGTATCTTTTGTTGTAAAGAAGGGAACAAAAATTTCATCCATTATTTCTGGCGAAATTCCGGGGCCGTTATCAATAACTTGAATGTATTTTTTGTTGTCTTTTGTGATGCCCGCTTTTAAATGAATTTTTCCATTTTCTTGTCCTCCAATTGACTGTAATGCGTTTTGACAGAGATTTATCAAGATCTGAGAGATTTGTTTTTCATCAAGGTATAATTCAAGATCGGCAGGTGTTATAAAAACCTCTAATACTACTTTTTCAAGACTATTTTCTTGATTCATGAGCACTTTTACCTTGTGCAATAATCGATCGGCATTGATTAGCGCCTTGTCTGGTTTTGGCAGACTTAAAAAGCTTCGATATGATTGTACAAATTCCATAAGATCACCGCCTTGCTCTTTAATTACTTCAAGACCTTTTACGGTGTTTTGTACCTGATCTTCATTAATATTCTTTATTGAAACTAAAGTTCCGTCTGACTTGAAATATTTTAAAATAGATTCAGAGATAGAGGTGATAGGGGTAATGGTATTCATTATTTCATGCGTTAATACCCGTATTAATTTTACCCAAGAATCTGTTTCTTTTTCATCAAGTTCTTTATCAATATCTTGAACCACGACCAGAAGTAATTCTTTTCCTTCCGAAGAAACTATTGTAGATTTTAGTGTCAACTGTTTCCTTTCACGTTCATTGGTTAATTGAATCAACTTGCGCTCAAAAGGTTTTAAATCTTCAAATAATTCGTACAGTTTCTGATCAACTTGCCGCAATTGTTTGATGTGGTTTAAAGGCGTATAATCTAATAATTGTTCAATAGTAGGGTTTGCATACAGAATATGCCCCTTTTCATTTATGGTTAATATGCCTATATCGGCTTGTTTTATGATTTCTTGATAGTACTGCTCTTGTGCTTGCTTTTTTAAATGGATGTCTTGAACCATTTCGTTGAGCATATTTAAACTATGATTCAATTCTTCAAGCGATTTTACACTTAGTTTTTCTGGAAATCGTAATGTAAAATCTTCGTTTTTTATGGCATCAAAGAAATAGGCTATTTTTCGATTGGTCTGATTCACATAATGAATCAAAACAGATGCAAAAAATAGTAAGACGAGAAATGATACTGCGGCCAAAATATAATGCTCTTTAAAAAAGAAGAAACCAACTCCTAGAGCAGCAATTGCAATCAACACAATTCTAAAAACCAATTGTAAATATATATTTCTGCTTACCATGTTTTACAAATCAAGTTCTTGTTTTTAATCATACGAGCTTTTGTTTATTTGCCTATTTTCTTCATTTTGTTGTATAGCGTTTGTCTCGAAACACCTAGCTGTTCAGCAGCTGCAGAATAGTTTCCCTCATTTTGAGCTAAGGCCGTTGAAATCATCTGGTGCTCCATTTCTTCTAAGGTGATTTGATTGTTTTCTATAGGAATCGCAGTTTTTGAATTCAACATAAAATCGGAAGGTTTTAAAATATTTTCTTCGGATAAAATAACGGCTCTTTCAATGGTATGAAGCAATTCACGAATGTTACCTGGCCAAGAGTATGAACTGAGTTTATTTTGAGCATCTTGGTTCATTTTTAAACCTGCTTTACCATATTTGGAAGTAAATTTTTTCAAGTAATAATTCGCTAGCACTAAAATGTCTTCGCCTCTATCGCGCAGTGGGGGTACTTCCACCTTAATCGTATTAATTCTATAAAGCAAATCTTCTCTAAACAAGCCATCAGCAACCATTTTTTCTAAATTTTCATTGGTTGCACAAATTAGTCTAATATCCACGGATATTGGCGTGTTAGAGCCCACGCGAACAATTGTTTTTTTCTGAATCGCAGATAATAATTTGGCTTGAGTTTGAAGCGATAAGTTTCCTATTTCATCTAAAAAAAGAGTACCCCCGTTAGCGGCTTCGAATTTTCCTGAACGGTCATCTTTGGCATCGGTAAAAGAGCCTTTTAAATGGCCGAAAAGTTCACTTTCAAATAAATTTTCAGAAATAGAACCCATATCCACAGAAATAAAAACTTCATTTTTTCTATTCGAAAGTCCATGTACCTCGCGTGCTACTAATTCTTTACCCGTTCCATTTTCACCAGTGACAAGTACGTTAACATCGGTTTTGGCAACCTTGCCTATCAATTTCATGACTCCGTTTAAGGCTTCGGAGTTTCCGATAATGGTATTCGGATTTTGATTGATATGCTGTCGTAGATTTTGTTCTTTTTTCTTGAGTTGGTGAATTTCCTTTCTTGATTTTCTCAACTCATATGCCGATTTTACAGTGGCGAGTAATTTGTCATTGTTCCAGGGTTTGAGAATAAAATCAACGGCACCTTCCTTAATGGCTTTAACTGCAAGGTCAACCGCACCATAGGCGGTCATCATGATTACAGAAATTTGAGGTGCTCTTTTAAGAATTTCACGTAGCCAATAGAGTCCTTCGTTGCCAGTATTAACTCCTGCCGAGAAATTCATATCTAACAATACGATATCAAACTCTTTCAAATTCGGAAATGATGATATCTGATTCGGATTCGATATCGTTTCCACAATTTTATATTCGAATTGTAGCAATATTTCAAGGGCGCTTAGCACACTTTTATTGTCATCGATGACCAATACTTTTGCCGTTATCATGATGTTTGTTTTTTACATTTGAATAGCACCAATAAATATTCCATTTCTGAGTGAAATATGAATATGGTATCCGCATCTGCCATATTCATTGCTTAAATTATGTTTTAAAGCTACAATTACTTTTGTAAAAATTTTACACTGTGTCCAAATTTTTGACAATCACTGTACAAGTATTTTACATGTTGTACATTCGAAATTTTATTTAAATAACATAACGATCTGTAAATCAAGACTTTAATTTTATGGCACGAGGGTGGCTATAAGAATAGTCATATCAACGAATTATGAAATTAAAATTTTCGATACTAATCATTTCTTTCTGCTTTTTTGCGGAAAATCTAATCGCACAGGAACAATGGACGCTTGATGAATGTGTTGCCTATGCGTTAGAGCATAACCTTCAGCTTAAGGAATTTAAATATATCGGTGACTCAGGAAAAGAAAATTACAAGCAGTCAGTGCGTAACATGCTTCCTGAAATAAATGCGAATACAAGTTATACGATTAATTATGGTAGAAGTACCGATCCTTTTACTAACGATGTTGTTACCACAGATTTTTTCTCTAATCCGTTTTCGATTTCATCATCTATCGATTTATTTCAAGGATTTCAAAAAATAAATTCAATTAAGGCTTCGAAGTTCTTATATAAAGCAGCATCTGAAGAAACCCTGCATCAGAAGTATTTGCTTGCTTTTAGAGTCATGCAAGCTTTTAATAATATTCGATTTTTTGAAGGATTAGTTACTATTGCAAAGGAGCAATTAGTGGTTTCAGAAACCAATTTCACTTTGGTTGAGAAACAAATTGAACTAGGATTAATGGCAGGCGCTGATCGTTACGCAGCAAAATCGATACTATTGGCAGATAAATTAAACGTTACACAAAGTGAAAATCAATTGGCTGCTGCAAAATTGACCTTGATTCAAGAAATGAATTTAGAAGAGGTGGCTGATATTACAATTCAAATAGGAGAAACCGCGCTTCGTACTGAAGACTCTAATGTAAATATTACATCAGATTCCGTTTATACGAAAGCACGCGATTTTCTTCCTTTGATTAAAGCGCAAGAACTTCGTGCTAAGGCGTCAAAAAAGCAAATCGGCGTGGCTAAAGGAAGATTATATCCGTCACTCTCCTTATTTGGCGGAGTAGGTACCGGTTATTTTGAAACCACAAGAGATACTCTGGGTAATACGTTGCCATTTAGAGAACAATTTAGAGACAATACCTCGCAATTTATCGGACTCAGCTTGAACGTGCCCATAAGTAATGGTTGGTCTGCGCGCTCAAGAGTTAAGCAAGCCAAAATAGAAAACCTGAGACAAGAAAATAATTTAGAAATACAAGAGCAAGTGTTATTTCAAACCATTCAACAATTGGTACAAGATTACAATTCATTGTTGGTAGAACTTGAACAAAGTGAGCAAAATACAGAAGCACAGCGCTTAGCGTTTGCGGTGGCACAAAAACGCTATGAGAAAGGACTGATAAGTGCCATTGAATTGTTCACTGCTAAAAATTTGTTTGCAGGGGCGCAAAACGAAAACTTACAAGTTCAATTACGATCAGAAATTAATAAAAGTACCTTAGACTTCTACAGTGGGTTGCCGGTATTTCAAATCAACTAAAATTAATACTCCTTTAAAAGGAATTAAATAAAGAACAACAGCAATATGGATATTAAAATCGAAAAGAAAAAAGGATTACGACCCAAACATTACGGTTATATTGCTCTAGGCGTGCTATTGCTTTTTTTGGGATACCAACTCGTTTTTGCAAATTCAGTGTCTAGTTTCAGAACAGAGAAAGACAAGCTTTCCATCGCTGCTATTTCTCAAGGCAAATTTGATGACTATATTACTATTAATGGCAATGTAGCCCCAATTTCTACCATTTATATGGATGCTTATGAAGGTGGTCGGGTTAGTGAAAAACTAATTGAAGAAGGTGCAACAGTTAAGAAGGGAGATATCATTCTAAAGCTAGAGAATATGAATCTCTACGAGCAAATTTTAGCTTCTGAAAGTAATTTGGCTTTGAAGCAAAACGATTTACGTTCCACCAAATTAACCTTTGATTCTCGGCAAGTTGAAGGCCGAAGATCTTTAGCAACTGCAAGTACTGACCTGCAACGATCTAAACGAAATTTTGAACAGAATGAAGCGCTATATCAAGATGAATTGATTTCTAAAGAAGTATACCTAACTTCAAAAGAAAACTATGAGTTGTCGCAAAAGCAACACGATATTATTAAAATGCAAACAGAAAACGATGATCAATTGCGTACAACATCTTTGACAGGGTTAGATGCAGATTTAAATCGTATGCAAAAGACTTTGGGTATGGTGTATCAGCGTTTAGATCATTTAAACGTGCGCGCACCTGCAGATGGTCAATTAGGTTTTCTTGATGCAGAAATTGGTCAAAATATTACACAAGGTCAACGAATCGGTCAAATCAATGTTTTAACAGATTATAAAATTGAGGCCAGTATTGACGAACACTATATTGACAGAGTACAGCGTGACTTGATTGCTGTTATTGAACGAAATGGTACTGATTATCCTTTAAGATTACGAAAAGTGTACCCTGAAGTCCGAAATGGAAAATTTAAAGTCGATTTGGTTTTCACAGCTGATAAACCAGAAACGATTCGCACGGGTCAAAGTTATAATATCAAATTACAATTAGGAGAATCAAGCGAAGCGCTATTATTACCGAAAGGTAGCTTCTTTCAAAGTACCGGTGGCCAATGGATTTTTGTTGTTGGCTCTGATGAAGAAGAGGCCATTCGTAGAAATATTAGAATAGGAAAACAGAACTCTAGATTTTATGAAGTTTTAGAGGGGTTACAAGCTGGTGAAAAAGTGATCACAAGCAATTACGATTCCTTTGGCGAAGCAGAACGAATCATATTAAAATAAGGGTAGACTGTCACGAAAACAAAAACATATAGTCTTTAAAATATAATTAAGTAAATCAATCAAAAATGATACAAATACAAAATTTAAAAAAGAGTTTCCGTACCGAAGAGGTAGAAACATTGGCTTTGAATAACGTCAATTTCAAAGTTGAAGATGGAGAATTTGCTGCAATTATGGGGCCTTCTGGTTGTGGTAAATCCACCTTGCTCAACATTATCGGAATGCTCGATAACCCTACTGAAGGTAGTTATCAGTTTGCAGGTAATGAGGTTGGCGGATTAAAAGAGCGTCAGCGTACAGAATTGAGAAAAGGAAACTTGGGTTTTGTATTTCAAAGTTTTAATCTCATCGACGAGTTAACGGTTTATGAAAATGTTGAACTACCTCTTATTTACCTAAAAATGGGAAAAAGTGAGCGACGAGAAAAGGTAATGAAAGTACTTGAGCGAATGAAAATTGCACATCGTGAAAAGCACTTTCCGCATCAACTTTCAGGTGGGCAGCAACAGCGTGTTGCAATTGCAAGAGCAGTGGTAACCAACCCAAAACTAATTCTTGCCGATGAGCCAACAGGAAACTTAGATTCTAAAAACGGAATCGAAGTCATGAATCTTCTAACAGAATTAAATCAAGAAGGTACAACCATTGTTATGGTAACGCACTCTGATCGTGATTCACATTACGCACATCGGGTAATTAATCTTTTCGATGGTCAAATTGTAACGGAAAGTCAAAACAGAGCTGTTGGAGCTATGATTTAAGAGGGAGTTTATTCATCAATCAACGCCAAAGGCAATTTGGCATCATCAATCAAAAAACGAACAATCATGTTTAAAAACTATTTAAAAATTGCTTGGAGAAGCCTTAAGAAACAACCGTTTTTTACTTTTCTTAATACCTTCGGATTGGCAGTTGGAATGGCGGGTGCATTGTTAATATCACTTTATATTTATCACGAATTAAACTATAATAATTCGTTTGCAGAGGGCGATCAAATTCATCGTGTACAAGTTGATATTAAATTTGGCGGTCAAGCAAGAGCCTTTGCTGTAACTCCGCCAATCTTGGGTTCAACTCTTGTGAATGATTTTCCTGAAGTTGAAGCGTACACCCGATTTCGTTCTTGGGGCAGTATACTAATGCGTGAAGAGGGAACTTTGAAAAATGTAAAGCAAAACCGTACCGTATTTGCTGATGCCTCTATTTTTGATATGTTCGGTCTTGATCTGTTAAAAGGTGATGTAACTTCAGCCTTAACAGAACCTAATACGTTAGTGCTAACGCGTAGCGCGGCAAAGAAGCACTTTGATTTAAATAATGCTGTAGGTCAAATTATGGTGGTGAATAATGAAGAAACGTATCGAGTTGTTGGGGTAATAGAAGATTTTCCAAAGAATTCTTTTTTACGTAATCATAGCCTATTAATGGCTATGGAAGGTTTAGAGAATTCAAAACTTCCTGAATGGGGTAGTAACAATTTCAATACATTTATTAAACTTTCTCCTGAATCAAATATCAAAGAGTTTCACCCCAAATTACAATCTATATTTTTAAGTTATGTTGTACCCTACGTACAAGGAAGATTTAGCCCCGGGCTTACTGTAGAAAAGTTTCATGCTGAAGGCAATTATTTGAAATACAGTACCGTGGCTTTAAAAGATTTGCATTTATCTTCAAATCGCGTGGCAGAAATGAGCCAAAATAGTGATATGCAAACGATTTATATTCTCTCTTTTATTGGGTTGTTTTTAATCGTACTGGCTAGTGTTAATTTCATGAACTTATCAACGGCACATTCTTTAAAAAGAGCCAAAGAGGTAGGAGTGCGCAAAACCTTGGGCTCAAATAAGTCAGATTTAGTAAAACAATTTTTAACAGAATCTGGCGTGATTACATTTATCTCGCTCTTGTTAGCTTTGGTACTTGCAACAGCAGCCTTGCCTTTATTTAATGAAGTTGCCGACAAAGACATTGCAATTCCATTTTTAAATCCGTTTTTCTGGGGTGTTTTATTCATCGTCACCTTAACTCTAGGGTTTATTTCTGGTAGTTACCCAGCATTTTTTATGTCAAGATTTAGACCTTCCAAAGTACTAAAAGGTAGTGGGCAAACTAGCGTTGGGGGTAGTAAATTAAGAAACGGACTCGTAATATTTCAATTTGCTATTTCGGTATTTTTAATCATTAGTACTTTGGTCGTGTACCAGCAGCTTCAGTACATTCAAAATAAAGATTTAGGGTACAGTAAAGATCAGGTCGTCATTATTGAAGATGTATATGGTGCTGGTGATCAAATGCAATCGTTTAAAAAAGAAGTACAGCGAATTGCACAGGTTAAAGATGCAACTTTAAGTAGTTTCTTTCCGACGCCTTCAAACAGAACTGACAGTGGTTTTAAAATTGTGGGTGCCGCGGTGGAAGATAAAACCATTCAAATGCAAACTTGGCGTGTTGATCATGATTATCTGAAAGCAATTGATTTAAAATTAATAGCCGGCCGTGATTTTGATAGGCAATTTAGTACCGATTCTACTGCCATAATCGTCAATGAAGCGGCTGTTAAAATCATGGGGTTAACCCCTGAAGAATCTTTAGGTAAAAAAATTAAGTTAGATGATGTGGAGGCAGATGATGAAGCAATGACTGTTATCGGGGTGGTTCAGAATTTTCATTATTCATCAATGAAAGACGAAATAGGTGCTTTGAACTTATATCTCGGTGATAGGGCATCATCAATGGCGGTGAAATTAGCGGCTGGCGATTTCGCAAATACCCTTTCTCAAATAGAATCAAAATGGGCTGCCGTTGCACCAGGCCAACCTTTCAATTATTATTTTATGGATGAATCTTTCGACGATACTTATGACGCAGAAAAACGCCTAGGAAGCATTTTTGTTGCATTTACCTTACTATCAATTTTCATTGCTTGCCTCGGATTATTTGGATTAGCTGCCTTTAATGCCGAAAAACGTACCAAAGAAATTGGGGTTCGTAAGGTGTTAGGGGCTAGTGTAAGTCAGATATCATATCGGCTTACATTAGACTTTCTAAAACTTGTCGGAATTGGTGTGCTAGTTTCTCTACCACTTGGGTGGTTCGCCATGAACAAATGGTTGGAAGATTTTTCATATCGTATTCAAATCGATTGGTGGGTACTTGTTCTTGCTGGTGTTTTAGCAATTAGTATTGCCATAATAACAGTTAGCTACCAAAGTATAAAAGCGGCTATTGTAAACCCAGTAAAAAGTTTGCGCACAGAATAATTCATCAATCAAATCAAATCAAAAAACGAACCATCATGTTTAGAAACTATATAAAAATAGCATGGCGTAATTTAATCAAGAGGAAAGTCTTTACAATAATAAATATTTTAGGACTAGCCATAGGTTTTGGAAGCGCAATTTTGATTTACCTTTTTTTGAATTTTCACTTATCATACGATAAATTTCATGAGAATTCAGAACGTATCGTTAGGGTAAATACTGAGCTGCATCGAGACGAAATTGCCTATAGATCATCAGTGCCTCCTGGTTTTGCAAAGGTTTTTCGAGAAGACTATGATTATGCCGAAAAAGTAGCTAAAATCGTTGATCGAAGCGGTTTAATTCTTGAAGTTGCAGATGGTAGCACCATGAATAAATTTAAGCAAGATGTTGCTTATGTAGAGGAGGATTTTTTCAAAATTTTCAATTTTCCGCTGTTAAATAATAGTAATAATATTTCTATTGCCTCTCCTAACACCGCCGTTATTACTGAAAATGCGGCAATGGTTTTGTTTGGTTCTACAAGCATAGTTGGCCAAACATTTGTACTCGAAAATGATAAATCAATTGAAGTAACTGGTGTTTTAAAGAATTTGCCAGCAGCGAGTTTTTTAGATACTGAGGTTTTTATTTCATTTGAAAACTTAGAAGATAATTTTGAGTTCGCTGCGAGTGAAACTTGGGGTGGTATCACCAGTAATCTACAGACCTTTGCCTTAATACGACCAAATCAAAATATTTCAGAAATTGAAGAGGTTCTTACCGAGCTTCCTAAAAAGCATAGACCCAATAGCACTAACGTTCATGTATATAAATTACAGCCTATGAACGATGTTCATTTTAACCCTGATTATGGTGGCTTGAACCCTGTTTTTCTTGTTGTTTTTGGGATAATTGGCCTGTTTTTGATTGTCATTGCCTGTATTAATTTCATCAATATTTCTACGGCGCAAGCATTTTATAGATCAAAAGAAATCGGAATTCGAAAAGTTTTAGGTGCTTCTGTAACGTCGATTCTCAAAATTTCGGTCAAAGAGTATTTATTATTTATTGCTTTAGCTACTGTAATCGCATGGCCCATCGCTTATTTTATTGCTGAAAATTGGTTGTCGAATTTTGCATACCGAATCGAGATTAATCATTTTATGATATTAGCAATATCACTTTCGGTATTAGTTATTACCTTTTTTGTTGTCGGATTAGTTTCACTAAAAGCCGCCACGGCAAATCCAGTAAAATCATTACGTACAGAGTAAATTATCATCAATCAAAATCAAAACAATCATGATTAAAAATTATTTCAAAATAGCGTGGCGAAACATCATGAAAAACAAGGTGTTTTCATTGATAAATATAATAGGTCTAACGATAGGTTTAAGTGCGTCGTTTGTTATTGGCCTTATGATTTATTATGATTATACATTTGATAATTTTCATGAAGATGGAGACCGAACATACCGTGTAGTTTCTGAATTTACAGACCCTGATGGTAAAAACTACAATCCTGGTATAACTTTAGCATTAAAAGGTGCTATTGAGGATAATATAAATTTTGAAACGGTCAGTGAGTTTTATATTGAAACACCATCAAAAGTTGAAAATAAATTAAACGATATTACCCTAAAATACCCAAACTTTGTAGTTTTTGCTGACCAAAACTACTTGGATATTTTTCAATATAACTTTTTGGCAGGCAACAAAACTGAAGCACTAAAAAATCCAAATCAAGTTGTACTCACCCAAAGCAGAGCTGCAGAATATTTTCCAAAACTTTCACCCACTGAAATAGTTGGCAAAACCTTAGTTTATAATGACTCTATACATGTAAAAGTTACTGGCGTAGTAGAGAATTTTAAGAAACGGACGGATATCGTTTTTAAAGAATTTATCTCTCACCCAACCTTGCTTCAAACCGAAAGAGGAAGAGATATCAAAAATCGTTATTGGGGGAATACAAACGGAAACTCACAGCTGTACTTAAAGTTTAAAGAAAATGCAGATGTAGCTGGAGTTCAAAACCTTTTAGATAAAATATCTTTAGATAAAACAGATGATGATGACAGGAAATATAACCAAAGAAGGTATTTTAAATTACAGGCTTTAACCGATATTCACTTTAATGAAGATTATGGTGTTTACGATTGGGAAAAAACGCAAGCCAGTAAACCACTTTTAAGAAATTTAGGCCTAGTTGCTTTATTTTTATTGCTTTTGGGATGTATAAATTTTATTAATCTAAATACAGCACAAGCCACGCA
>ENA-ORXM01004814-ORXM01004814.1-marine-metagenome-genome-assembly--contig:-NODE-4814-length-11400-cov-5.271130_pt1 | contig 11400 bp, 11 predicted proteins | sample MGYA00237867_ERZ511480 | MGnify/ENA primary metagenome ERZ511480 (study PRJEB26309, sample SAMN06266103) | marine metagenome | isolation source: Algal blade | place: United Kingdom:Sidmouth, United... | reverse complement strand
GTTCTCTAGGAAACAAAGCATCTATGACTTCAGAATCACGGATTATTCGGATGACGCAGAAGGCACGGATTTATAATTGCGGTAGCGTTAACCTGCTCTTGTTAACGTTAAAAATCATTTTCTTTATTAGATTTTTTCTGTCTATGCAGCATTGGGACATAGCTGTGAAATTATTTTTTGAATCACGCATTACAATGATTTTAATTTTGATTGCGCTGATTGTTTTATTGGCAAGCTGAGGCTTGCTGCTTCGCACAAAACTTTAGGGGGTTTTATGGGTTTAGGGGGTTATGGAGCAACGGAAGTTACAACTTTAGCAACTCTCATGGAAATTTAAAAATCAAGTTACAAACTTGAAGTTATTGGATTAAGGTAAGCACCTCGATCAACAATTATTTTCCAGAACAAAAAATTTGTTCATCGTTACTTTGATTTAATCTAGTTACAAATTTTTATATCGATCTCATGGCGCCAGAGGCATCAAATATTAATAGCCCTGAATGCAATTCAGGTTATAGTAATCAGTTCGTTAAAAGTTTTGGCGGAATTTTTGACCAAAAATTGTGACAAAACCAAAACTGCTGTTCTCTAGAAAACAAAGCATCTATGACTTCAGAATCACGGATTATTCGGATCACGCAGAAGGCACGGATTTAAAATTGCGCTAGCGTTAACCTGCTCTTGTTAACTTTAAAAATCATTTTCTTTAATAATATTTTTTTATCGATGCATTACAGCGCAATAGGTCGTTATTGAGATGATCTGCTTATGATATGTTTTTGATAACACTAGCCATATGCCTTATGCTTTATGTCGTGCTGGAACAAGATTGCAGTTGTAGTCGGTAATAATTCTTATTAACTTTAGTTGTAACACAATCAAGAATTCAGACATTTTAAATATGATGAGAAAAACATTTAGCATATTATTACTGATCTTCTCTGCAAGTGCAAATCTCATTGCCCAAGACAAAATTGTTCCTTTCCTTAACAAAGGAAAGTGGGGATTTATGAATAGTAAAAAGGAGATAATTGTTTGTCCACAATTTGATGAAGCTTATCCACCTTATGCGAGCAATTTGTGCAGAATAAAAATAAATGGTAAATACGGATTTATAGACTTTGAAGGAAACGATGTTATAAAAACAAAATATGACACGGCAACAGACTTTGAATACGGGTTATCTACTGTCACAAAAAAAGGCAAAACATTTGCAATCCAACCTACAGGAAAAAAATTTGAAGGTATTAATGGGATATGCGGAACACATTATTGCATGAGGCCAAGTATTCGAAAAACAATAAATATTTATGAAGTTGATTCTAAGTTTGGGTTTACACATCCACAACTTAACAAAACAGACAGCATAGGCAATGAAACAGTTATGGACTCTATCCCAGCAATCTTCAATAAAATTGTACCCATAACACATCAGTTGATGTATTTAGTAAAAGACTCAATGATGGCTTTCTTACACGAAGGTTCAATCTTTTTGAGTTCAGAACACATCTTGGATAATTTAATATTTAGCTATCAATATGTAGAGTTATTTTCTTGTTTTATGTGCAAGGATGGTTACAATGATATGATAGGCTTTAAAAAAAATGGATTGTGGGGCTATGGCAAATACTATATTGGGTCGGAACTCAATGAGATTATTGAAGCAAAATATTTTAAAATTGCACCACTTTCAAAAGGTTATGCAATGGTAGAATTTGAAAAGGGAAAATTTGGATATATAGACTATCAAGGCAACGAGTATTTTATTAGATAACACACCCTTACTACAACTTGCTTAATTACAAAAAAATGTAGAACCTTTTAAAAAGTTATAAAGAAAAATAAAACTCTAGTCAAATAGACAGCAACATCACCCTATCAAGATATAAAAAAGAAGTCTCAACCCAAACTCAAAAAATCCTGTAAAGCTAAATCTACAGTTCCATGTGCATTTAATCCTTTAAGAGGAACAATCGCAATTCTATTAATCAGACTTTCGTCAAAATCAGTTTCTACTTTTATGTAGTTATCCGTAAATCCCGACAACTTATTATCTAAAATTTTTGTCTCAAATAATACAGGTCTTGTTGTATTGATATGTGCAGTATAAAACTGATGCTTTTTCTTTTCTGACAGGATGCGCAATCTTTTATTACGTTCTTTACGAATTCCCATATCTACAACATCCGCCAACTCTGCAGCAAAAGTATTAGGACGTTCAGAGTAAGTAAATACATGTAAATATGAAATATCTAAATCCAATAAAAAATTATACGTATCTAAAAAATGTGCTTCTGTTTCTCCAGGAAAGCCGACAATGACATCCACACCAATACAACAATGTGGCATTTTTGATTTTATATAAGCTACTCTTTCTGCATATAACTCTCTTTTATATCGTCGACGCATTTGTTTGAGCATTTCATTGTTTCCGCTTTGTAAGGGCATATGAAAATGCGGCATAAACTTTTTAGAGTCCGATACAAAATCAATTACCTCCTCCGTACACAGATTTGGTTCGATAGATGAAATCCTGATCCGCTCGATATCTTTAACTTGATCTAGTGCTTGAATCAGATCAATAAACATAGCCTCTTTTTTAGGCTTCGAACCTTCTATTACTTCTGTCCCATTTCCAAAGTCTCCAATATTAACGCCTGTTAAGACAATTTCTTTGACACCATTTTGAGAAATTTTTTCTGCATTAGCTACGACGTTTTCGATGGTGTCACTCCTACTCTTGCCTCTTGCCAAGGGAATGGTACAAAATGAACATTTATAATTGCATCCATCTTGCACTTTAAGAAATGAACGGGTCCTGTCACCAAAAGAAAATGCATCAACAAAAGAATTGACTTGACTTATTTCACTACTTCTTATCTTATCACCTGCGTCAAAATTATTTAAAGCATCAATATGTTGAAGGATATTGAATTTTTCACTGGCGCCTAATACGAGATCAACCCCTTCAATTTCAGATATCTCTTTGGGTTTTAGTTGGGCATAACAACCAATGACAATAAATTTTGCATTCGGGTTGTTTCTGTGCGCACGCCTGACTTCGTAACGGCATTTCTTATCTGCAAAATCTGTGACCGAGCAGGTATTTAAAACATAAAAATCCGCTGGTGTATCAAAATTGACAACACCATATCCCTGTTCTTCAAACTGGCGTTTGATAGATGATGTTTCTGAAAAATTCAGTTTACATCCTAGTGTATGAAATGCAACAGTCTTAGGTGTAGCCATCTTTTATTTTACGTATGCAAATGTAATGGCTTTTGCCCAATATATTCAGCCATGAATACCCAAGAATAATACTATATTGAGGAAAAAAGCATGCGTATTATATTTTTACTCTTCTTTTTTCTTCAAGCAACAGTTGGATTCAACCAAGAATTTGTTGCTAAAGATATTATTGCAAAAAGTATTAAGTATCACGACCCGGAAGGCAAATTGTATAATGGGGATTATGTTTTTCATTTTGAAGAATCTAGACCAGATGGAAAGGTGAGTGAATCAAAAGTGAGATTAGCACCCACTAGTAACATCTATGAACTGCAGTTGACACGAAATGGCGCAGAAACATTTTACAGCATACGTGATGGAGAAGTCGCATTCTCATTAAATGGTTTAACTAAAATATCAGATGCAGATAAAGAAGCTTATCGTATCAATAAAGAGCGTGGAATAATGATGAAAAATTATTACCTCTACTTGTGGCAGCTTCCCATGAAATTAAATGATCCGGGTACTATTATTCATGACAATGTCCAAAGAACCTCGTTTGATGATCAACCCGCACTGGGTATCAAAGTGACATATGAAGAATCAGTAGGTAAGGACATTTGGTATTTCTATTTCCACCCTTTGAACCATAGACTTATTGGCTATCGCTTTTATCACGACGAAGCCGCTAATGACGGAGAATATATTTTGCTTGAAGGAGAAGTCGCAATTGATAATATTAGAATTCCTAAAACAAGAAAATGGTACACCCATAAAGATGAAAAATATTTAGGCACAGATACTTTAGTAAATTTAGAAACCAATCAGTGACTTGAAGAATATTGAAATCCTGAGCTCTTAGCAAGGGTTTCCAATAATCTTTGAGAGGTACTAACATTATCAGCTTTTTCAGCATATATACTATCCAATCCTATTTTGGAAATCATGCAAGGTGCTAAACCCCACTTTTTATATCCCCTCTTGGGAATTTCTCCTTCCCAAATTGTATGGACTGTCCCATGTCGATCATCCTCTTTCACTGTCTCCATCAAATCCAATAATACATTCTTATCTCCTTCTAAGATCTGATAAAACGCGCCTTCATTATAGATTAAAATACCAGTAACATTCTTGCTAATATTTCTTGCCGACAATTGAATAACCGCCTGCTTGATTTCAGCAACAGTTAAAAATTTGTTAGCTACAGTAGATATGAAAATTTCGTACATAACTTAACCCCTTAGTAACCAGAACCTTACCTCTGGTTTTGTGACTTTAATAATCAAATTTAATATATTAAATTAATTTTTAATGCGTTAGCGGGGAATTATCTACTATTTAGAATATGTTTTTATATAAGTTTACTGATATACCGCATATTATTGGTTGTAAACCTCGTCTAAGCTTGTTGCGAGCCTACACTTAACACAGTCATGATCGGAAGAAAAGTCTACCCCTAAAACCTTAATGCCTCAATTCCGTAAAACCATTTTTTTGTCTAACAAAAAAATCTACGTCTGGGTGAATTAATTCACCCTCTTGATGTTGAAATAACAGAATGGCTACGAAATAAACTTGTGTTTATAAGTGCCTTAGGCACTAGAGAAATATTTTAGCATCAAATAGAAGTTATCGCTTTAAAAGAGTCGTGATCGGAGTCAAAGTCTACCCCTAAAACCTTAATGTCTCAATTCCGTAAAACCATTTTTTTGTCCAACAAGAAAATCAACGTACCAAGCAAAAAAAAAGCCAAGCATTATGCTTGGCTTTAAAAATTTATTTTGATTTATTATTAGCGTTTATCCTTCTAGGGCAGCAGCTCCACCAACAATCTCCAATATCTCATTGGTGATTGATTCTTGACGCGCTTTATTGTATTGGATTTTTAATTCTTTAAGTAAGTCATTTGCATTTTCAGTGGCTTTATCCATGGCTGTCATACGTGCACCATGCTCACCAGCATTCATATCAAGAACATATTTTCTGAAACTCGTTTGAAGAATACTCGGAATCAGTGATTCTAACAATTCTTCCTTTGAGGGTTCAAAAATATAATCTGCTTTATGCGCTGTAGCATTAGGATCTTTTGTGCCTTCTAATTTAGGAACAGGTAAAAACTGTACAGCTTTGGGGTTTTGAACCGCCGCGTTTCTAAACTGACTATAGACAACATACACTTTATCATATTCACCTAAAATAAATGCATCCATATAATTAGCTGCCAAAGCCGCTAAGTTATCAAAGCTAAGATCATTAAGTTGATCAATATTGTCCTTTACCATTTTGCATTCAGGTGCACGGCTTTTCAAAAAGTCAAATCCCTTTTTCCCAATAAAATGTAAGTCAATTTTACCCGCTTCTTTAAGTTCTTTATGTTGATCAAGTAAGCCCATTGTGGCTTTACCTATATTGGTATTAAACGCACCAGCCAAACCTCTGTTAGAAGTAATTACAACTATAGCCATTTTATCTACTGGTCTTTCTTTTGCAAAAGAAGAACCCGCCTCACCTTCAATGTTACTTAAGATGTTGACCATCATACGATTTAATCTGTCAGCATAAGGGCGCATCTCTGTAATAGCTTCTGTTGCTCTTCTCAATTTCGCAGCAGATACCATCTTCATCGCTTTTGTTATTTGCTGAGTTGATTTAACAGATGTTATACGTTCTCTTGTTTCCTTTAATTTACCAGACATTTAAATCGTCTTTTTCTATTTCTAAGAATATTGTTTAACCAAATCAGCCGCTAAAGTTTCCAAAGTTTTGACAGCCTCCGGATCTAATTTTCCTTTTCTAAATGTTTCTAAAACATCAGGATGAGAAGCCTCCAATCTTGTTAAAAATTGCTCTTCAAATTCTTTAACTTTATTAACAGGGACTTTCTGAATCAAACCTTTAGTTCCGAGGTAGATAATCGCCACCTGTTTTTCAACAGACATTGGAGAGTATTGACCTTGCTTCAAAATTTCCACATTTCTCATACCCTTATCTAAAACAGACATCGTGGCTGCATCAAGGTCAGAACCAAATTTTGAAAATGCTTCTAGCTCTCTAAACTGTGCCTGATCTAATTTCAATGTACCAGATACCTTCTTCATAGATTTAATCTGTGCAGAGCCTCCTACTCTTGATACTGAGATACCCACATTAATGGCTGGTCTGATACCTGCATTAAATAGATTTGACTCTAAGAATATCTGACCATCTGTAATCGAAATTACATTGGTAGGAATATATGCCGATACATCACCCGCTTGTGTTTCAATAATTGGAAGTGCTGTCAATGATCCTCCGCCTTTTACTTTACCAGAAGCTTTCAAGCTTTCAGGTAAATCGTTCATGTTGTTAGCGATCTCATCATTGTCAATCACCTTAGCCGCACGCTCTAGTAATCTTGAGTGTAAGTAGAAAACATCTCCAGGATAAGCTTCACGCCCCGGTGGTCTTCTTAACAATAAAGATACTTCTCTATATGCTACGGCTTGCTTTGATAAATCATCATAAATGATCAAAGCAGCTCTTCCCGTGTCTCTAAAATATTCGCCAATTGATGCCCCAGCAAATGGTGCATAAAACTGAAGTGGTGCCGGATCAGATGCAGAAGAAGTTACAATAACAGTGTATTTCATCGCACCGTTTTCTTCTAATATTTTTGCAACCTGGGCTACTGTAGATGACTTCTGTCCAGAAGCCACATATATACAGAATACAGGCTCACCTCTATCATAAAATTCTCTTTGATTAATTATTGTATCGATAGCAATCGCAGTTTTACCTGTTTGTCTATCTCCAATAATCAATTCTCTTTGTCCTCTACCAATAGGAATCATGGCATCGATCGCTTTGATACCAGTTTGTAAAGGTTCTGTCACGGGTTGTCTATAAATAACACCTGGTGCTTTACGCTCTAATGGCATTTCATACTTTTCACCGCCGATTGGTCCTTTCCCGTCTATGGGTTGACCCAATGGATTTACAACACGACCAACAAATTCTTCACCTACATTTATTGAGGCAATTTTACCTGTTCGTCTTACTGTAGAACCTTCAGTGATACCATCACTTTCTCCCATCAATACAACTCCTACATTATCTTCCTCAAGGTTCAATACAATTGCTTGAACGCCTGTTTCAAATTCAACAAGCTCTCCCGCTTTCGTTTTTGTTAAACCATACACACGTGCAATTCCATCTCCAACTTGGAGTACTGTACCAATTTCTTCTAATTCAGATTCTGATTTAAAACCAGATAATTGTTGCTTAAGAATTGCGGATATTTCTTCCGGGCTTACACCAGCCATATCAAATTATTTTTAGAATGATTTAATGTATTTATTTTGAGTAAAATCTTTTCTGACTTTATTCAGTTTGTGTGCGACACTCGCATCGTATAATTTATCTCCCACTTCGATAACAAAACCCCCAATCAAGCTTTCATCAACCTTTGATTCTACATCAACTTCAGTTGCAGTTACATTACTATCAAGCAATGCTTTTTTAATCGTCTCTAATACGCCAGCATTAAGCGGCGTTGCTGTAGTTAATGTTACCGCCGTAATGTTATTATGCTTTTTATATTGATCAACAAAGCTGGTTGCCATTTCTGGTAATAAATGTTCTCTACTTTTATTAGTGATCAGTTCTATAAAAGACATTGTCAGCTTATCTAGCTTCCCTTCAAATAGCATTTTGAAAATGGTGTTTTTCTTATCAGAATTTATGATAGGACTCTTTACCATTAATTTAAGATCTCTTGATGCCATAGCCGCTTGAACACTTTGCATATCTTTATACAGAACATCAATATTGTTCTGCTCAATACCAAGGTCAAGTAAAGCTTTTGCGTATCTGGATGCTACTCGATAATTAGCCATGCGTTTAGTTCAACTTAATTTCGTTCACCAATGTATTTACAAAGCTTTCGTGTTCAGCTTGTCCTTTCAATTCTCTTTTAATCACTTTCTCTGCAATATCTGTAGCCATCATACCCACTTTATTCTTCACTTCAATTATAGCGGCTTGCTTTTCATTTTCAATTTCTTGTTTAGCACTTGTAACGATTCTTTGCGCTTCTTCCTTTGCTTTGGTTTTAGCATCGTTAATCAATGTGTCTTTAACTTCTTTGGCTTCTTTAATTATTTTGGCTCTCTCCTCTCTTGCTTCTGCTAAAATAACTTCGTTTTCAGCTTTTAGTGAAGCCATTTCTTCTTTAGCTCTTTGTGCCTCTTCCAGAGAATTCTTTATCGTGTCTTCTCTATTTTTTAAAGCATTAGCGATAGGCTTAAATGCCATCTTTCCAATCACAAACCAAAACAACATGAAAAATACTGTCGTCCATATTAGGAGTCCGAAAGTGGGTTTAATTACGCTGAATTCTGCTAAAAATATTAATAACATCGCTTATAAAATTTTAAACATTAAAAGGTCTGGTTGTGATGACCATCCGTCACCAGAACCAGACTAAATTTTTGGATTACTTTACTAGGTACGAAAAGATGATTGCAATCAAGGCAGCTCCCTCTACAAGTGCAGCCATTAAGATCATGTTTGATCTAATGTCTCCAACTGCTTCTGGTTGTCTTGCAATTGCTTCCATTGCTTTTGCTCCAATGTTACCTACACCGATTCCGGCACCGATAACTGCTAATCCCATTCCTATTGCGGCTATTGAACCTCCCATAGTTAATGTTAATTTATATATGAAATAATTAATGTGCTAATTCGTGTCCGTGATCATCTTCATGTCCATGTGCGTCTTCAACTGCAGCTCCTATATACGACGCTGTCAATATTGTGAAAACGAATGCCTGTATGAATGCTACCAATAACTCAATAGCCATCATAAAGAAACTCAATAAGCCTGATGGTATAACAGCAGCCCAACCTCCAGCTGGAACAGCGCCATTCTGACTAAAAATGAAGATAAAACTCACGAAAATAATAATCACCATATGCCCTGCTGTGATATTGGCGCAAAGCCTCAACATCAAAGTAATTGGTTTTATAAATAGTCCCAGTACTTCTACTGGTGTTAATATTATCTTTACCCAACCTGGAACACCTGGCATATTTAAAACATGCTGCCAGTAATGCTTGTTACCTGATAAGTTTGTTACCAAGAAAGCAAACAATGCCAGTATGAAAGTGAAGGCTAAATTACCTGTCACATTAGATCCACCAAAAAATGGAATTTGACCAAATAAATTCAAAAACAAAATGAAGAAGAATAACGACATTAAAAATGGTTGATACTTCATGTATTTGTCACCTAAGAAAGGTTTGCAAACTTCATCTTGAATAAAAACAAACATGGTTTCCATAAATCCTTGTACACCTGTAGGTGCTAAACCTTCTCTTGTTTTGTATGCCTTAGCTACTTTTCTAAACAACCAAAAACTGAATAGAAAAATGATAAGCATTGTCATCACATTCTTTGTAATAGAAAAGTCGAAGAAAGGCGTAATTCCACCTCCAAATAATCCAAAGTCAGCTGTACTGTTATTATAAGTAGGCCACATTTTACCATTAGCGCACACAAATGCTTCATTGGTTTCGTGGTCATGGATAATCCCTTTAATTTCAGTTTTCTCTTTTGGGAAATTGGCATCTTGAATCATTCTTACTGTCCCGCCATCAAGCACATATCCTTTATAGGCATAGTGGCCATCACCATGTCCTAAACTATGAAACCCAAATTTATTGGACATGAAAAAGTCAAGACCTGAGTTCTTGTTATATAATATACATGGTAAAGGAATCTGAATAGGTCCAATACTATAAACATTGGCATCTGCAATGTGATGAAAGGCTGTCGCCCCTGGATCAAACTCACCCTCATGGTGATTTCCTGCATGACTACAATCTAACTCATGTCCGCTATCAGAATCATGTCCCCCTTTAGCATGGTTATGTCCAGAATGATCGTGTCCTCCTTTGGAGTGATCGTGGCCTGTGTGATCGTGCTGAGAGGAGTGATCATGATCGTGGTCATGGTCATGCTTATTCTGAGCATTGATGATCGAGAATGAGAACAGGCAGATTAATGTGAATATAATTTTAAACTTCATTAGGGCTCTAGCTTGTTAAAATCGCTGCAAAGGTAGAAAAATGAAGCAGATAATCTATTGTATTTTCGTCTTTTTATAGGCAGTTTTAAAGATATCGCCTATTGAGATCATCTTATTAAAATTTTGCATTTGGCTTAAGCCCAAATCTATTGTTCTGTCCGAACTCTATTAAACAATATTCAGACACAATAAAATCTCCAGTTTACCAAGAAAACATTGGTAAACGAACTAAAAAAATATTAAAAAAATATTAAAAAAATCTATAGAATATCGTCTTGCTCTGTGAGATATGGCTTCTTTGTAAAGAAATAAACAGGCAACACTATTATGAGCAACAAAAAAGTACCAATACCCCATCCCCAAGCATTCATGCCTCTTTTCGCAGCATCTTGACCGACCAATATACCTGCGATCAAGGGAATCATCAAACCAATATAACTCATCATAATTGCGTGATTTTTGTTTATTTTGAAATATAAGCATAAAAATTTAAAGGACTATTAATATTTGAAACCTACGGCATCATAGAACCGAAACATATAATTGTTAAAAAAATTCGTTGGTCGAGGTATACACCTCGATCTATTAAACTTAATTATTGAATCTTGATTCATCAACCTCATTCAATGCTACCAAAGTTGTAAACCCAAATTCTTTAAAGATGACTATCCTTTTTATTTGTGAACGAATTACATCTACAACACCTTAACACGTTGATCCCCTGACACATTTTCTTAGATTTCTCCACTACGGTCGAAATTATTCCAAAACAATTATCATCGATCTTTCGCTGCGCACAAGATGACAATCTAGTTTATAATTCATTCATCGAATTGAAATTACCAGTGCCCCAAGGGTACTTCAAACATCAAGAGGGTGAATTCATTCACCCAGAAAATTGCAATCAAAATTATTTCAAAAAAACATCCGTTGGTCGAGGTATACACCTCGATCTATTAAACTTAATTATTGAATCTTGATTCATCAACCTCATCAATGCTACCAAAGTTGTAAACCCAAATTCTTTAATCATGACTATCCTTTTTGTTTGTGAACAAATTACACCTTCAACACCTTGACACGTTGATCCCCTGACACATTTTCT
>ENA-ORXM01004809-ORXM01004809.1-marine-metagenome-genome-assembly--contig:-NODE-4809-length-11404-cov-3.886466_pt1 | contig 11404 bp, 12 predicted proteins | sample MGYA00237867_ERZ511480 | MGnify/ENA primary metagenome ERZ511480 (study PRJEB26309, sample SAMN06266103) | marine metagenome | isolation source: Algal blade | place: United Kingdom:Sidmouth, United... | reverse complement strand
GCTCATTCTTAAAATTAAGAATTTACTCGAAATATTACAAAAAAAAGACTGCCTTTTCAGACAGCCTCTTTTTAATGAGTCTAAAAAAAATTATATATTTCATTTTTATTTAGAATTCCGATACTTCATATTTACTTCTAATAGTGACATTACTAACACATTTATTAAATAAAAATTTTTTACTAATTTTGGAATTAGAGCTTTAAAATATTATGGAAATATTAGGAATTGATATTGGTGGAACAGGAATGAAAGGTGCTTTAATAAATTTAGAGACTGGAGAACTTATTAGTGATAGATTTAAAATACCGACTCCTACTTCAAGAAAACCTGAGGAGATGGTTGAAGTTTTTAAAGCTATTGTAAAGCATTTTAATTACACAGGTTCCATAGGCTGCGGATTTCCTACAATTGTAAAACAGGGTATTTGTAAATCTACAAGTAATTTGCATAAAAGTTGGATGAATTTAAATGCTGAAGCTCTATTTTCTAACGCAACAAAACTTCCTGTAACTGTTGTAAATGATGCCGATGCTGCTGGTTATGCGATTATGAATTATGGTATCGGAAAAAATGAAAGTGGTTTGGTTATTATTATAACAATAGGTACTGGAATTGGGAGTGGCGTTTTTTTTAATGGGCAACTTATACCCAATTTTGAATTAGGACAAATTCCTTATAAAAAATATTCTAAAATTGAACACTGGACCGCAGCATCAATTAAAAATAAAGAAAATTTAAGTTATAGTAAATGGGGAAAACGTTTTAACACATTTTTAGGATTAGTTGAAACCATAGCTAGTCCTGATCTTATTATACTTGGAGGCGGAACCTCTAAAGATTTTAAGAAATTTGAAAAACAAATTAAAATTAAAACACCTGTAAAACCGGCGTTTCTTGGCAACCATGCTGGTTTAATTGGTGCTGCTTCTGCTGTTTTAGCAAATAAAAAATTCTAAAAAGATAATTTTAAAATTTAACATTATTGAAAAATTTGCGTTTTAATAATTATAACCTTATTATTATTCAGGAAATTTTCCTCGAATCTTATCCAAACACAAATTATGAATACTTCCAACATGTGTGTGCTGTTTCGACGTATCAGGAACATACGTTCCATCTTGAACTTGTCCGCCAATTTTTTGGTAAGCTTCCCTAAAACTTTGTCCTTCTACCACCAATGTATTTATATTATCGACAGTAAATAAATATTTGTATTTATCGTCATGAATATCTACATCTTTAACAATAATTTGCTGAATGGAATAGTTAAAAATATCTAGAATATCTTTTAACTCCTCAAAAGCAGCAATCATGTTTTCTTTTAACAACTGAAAATCTCTATGGTAACCGCTTGGTAAATTATTTGTTATTAAAATCATTTCAGATTGTAGCGATTGAATCTTATTACATTTTCCGCGAATCAATTCAAAAACATCAGGATTCTTTTTATGAGGCATAATACTACTTCCTGTGGTTAATTCATCTGGGAAAGATAAAAACCCGAAATTTTGACTCATATATAAACACACATCCATAGCAAAACGAGAAAGCGTGTTACATAAGCCGCCTAAAGCTGCTGCAATGGTTCGCTCATTTTTACCACGACCCAGTTGTGCTGCAACTACATTATATTTTAGTGTAGCAAAACCCATCTCTTTTGTAGTCATTTCTCTATCAATAGGAAACGAACTTCCGTAGCCTGCCGCGGATCCTAAAGGGTTCTGATCCACAGTTTTAATAGCCGCATCTAATAAAAACACATCATCGATCATGAGTTCTGCATATGCAGAAAACCATAGGCCGAATGATGATGGCATCGCCACTTGCAAATGTGTATAACCAGGTAATACTTTGTTTTTATAAGTGTTCGCTAAATTTAAAAGGGTATCAAAAAGCGTTTTTGTTTTTTCTTTTATAATTCCTAAATGGTCTTTGTAATATAAATTACAAGCTACTAAAACTTGATCATTTCTTGAACGTGCCGTATGGATTTTTTTTCCTACTTCCCCTAAAGTTTTTGTAAGTTCGAATTCTATTTTAGAATGTACATCTTCAAACTGTTCATCAATAATAAACGTGCCATTTTCTATTTGTGCTTCTAATGTTTTTAAACCACCTAATAAATCGACCAACTCTTCAATCGAAATAATTCCAATTTTTTGGAGCATTTTAGCATGTGCTTTTGATGCAATAACATCATACTTTGCTATATAAATATCAATTTCTCTATCGTTTCCAACAGTAAACTGTTCTATTTTTTTATCTATTGATATACCTTTATCCCAAAGTTTCATGCTTTATTCTTTTTTTATTTCCGCGAAGGCGGAAATCTTTTTAATCTTAACTAATATTTTAATTCTTAAAATTTTATAAATCTTGAAGCTATGTTTTTAGTTTGATACTTCACAGGTTTTAAAAACCTGTGAGGTCTATTAAGCTAATAGATTTATGACTTCACAGAAATTAAAAACTATTTTACAATCACATTATTCAACAATTCAATATATATTTCAATACCTTCTTCAATTTCATTCACATAAATAAATTCATTCGCCGAGTGTGAACGTGTACTATCTCCTGGTCCTAACTTTAAGCTCGGACACGTTAATACCGCTTGGTCTGATAATGTTGGAGACCCGTAAGTGGTTCGACCCATAGCAATTCCAGCTTTTACTAATTCATGACTTACAGGAATTGACGATGAATTTAAACGCAAACTCCGTGGAGTAATTTTAGTTACTGGAGCATTTTCTTGTAATATTTGCGCAACTTCAGCGTTACTATATGCATCATTAACACGAACATCAATTACTAAATCTACATGAGCAGGCACGACGTTATGTTGTGATCCCGCACTAATTTGTGTAACCGTTAGCTTTACATCTCCTAAAGCTTCTGAACCTTTTTTAAATTTAAAATTTTTAAACCACTGTAATGCTTCAATCGTATTATAAATCGAATTATTAGTGTTTGGATGTGCTGCATGACTTGGTGTACCTTCTATAATAGCATCAAAAACAACTAAGCCTTTTTCGGCAACAGCAAGATTCATTAAAGTTGGTTCACCTACTATCGCCACGTCTACTTTCGGAATTACAGACAACATACTATTTAATCCATTTGGACCACTGCTTTCTTCTTCCGCAGAAGCGACAATAACCAAGTTATAATTTAAATTTTCTTCATTATAAAAATAAGTAAATGTTGCTATTAAAGACACCAAACAACCGCCGGCATCATTACTTCCTAAACCAAATAATTTCCCGTCTTTAACAAAAGCTTTTAAAGGGTCGTTTGTATATGCCGAATTGGGTTTAACCGTATCATGATGCGAATTTAACAATAGTGTTGGTTTGCCTTCATCAAAATATTTATTTACCGCCCAAACGTTATTTTTAGTGCGTTTAAAGTCGATATTATAATTTTTAAACCAGTCTTCAATATGTAATGCTGTTTTATCTTCTTCCGAAGAAAAAGACTGTGTTTCTATCAGCTTTTTTAAGAGTGATATTGCATTTTTTGTTAAGTTTTTTAAAGCCATATTATAAAGTTATGGTTGTAAAATTATTATTAGCCTGGGTTAACATAGATGTGTTTCCCATGTTTATATTTTTAACACCATTTTTTAAAGCATCAAAACAATTTTCAAGTTTTGGTAACATCCCATCTGAAATAATACCTTGTTCCAATAATTCAGCATACGTTTTTGAATCTATATGCTTAACCACTGAGTTTTTATCATTAATATCTTTCAAAACACCATTCAATTCAAAACAATAATAAATGGATGTGTCGTATAAATTACTCATTCCAACAGCAACTTGAGAGGTAATGGTATCTGCATTGGTATTTAATAACTGTCCGTTTCCATCGTGTGTAATTGCACAAAAAACAGGTGTAAAATCGGCTTGAATTAATTTATTAATCGAATTATACGCAACTTTTTTCACATCGCCTACAAACCCATAGTCGATTTCTTTTACTGGTCGTTTATCCGATTTGATACTGTTTATATCTGCACCAGTTAACCCAATTGCATTTGTATTTAAAGCTTGTAACTTCGCTACTACATTTTTATTTACTAAACCACCATAAACCATCGTAATAACTTCCAACGTTTCAGCATCTGTAATACGTCTGCCGTTAACCATTTGAGATTTTACACCTAACTTTGAAGCCATATATGTGGCTCGTTTCCCTCCGCCATGCACCAAAATTTTCTTTCCTTCTAAATTAGAAAATAATTTTAGAAACGCATTTAATGACGTTTCATCTTCAATTATGTTTCCTCCTATTTTTACTATAGATAATTTTTCCATCCTCTCTATCCGCTCTCTCCGAAGGAGAGGGGACTTTTTAATTATTATTTTCTAATATCTTTTTAAGTACCAATTGTGCTGCATACGTTCTGTTATTAGCTTGCTGAATAACCAACGAGCTATCGCTATCTAAAACTGCATCTTCAACAACCACATTTCGTCTTACTGGTAAACAGTGCATAAATTTAGCATCGCCAATTTTTTCTTTGGTAATCATCCAATTGGAGTCTGTATTATTTACTTTTCCGTAATCTTCGAACGAACTCCAGTTTTTTGTGTACACAAAATCTGCATCTTTAAAAGCTTCATTTTGATTGTGATAAACTTTAGTGTTTCCAGTAATTTCAGAATTCAAATCATAACCTTCTGGATTTACAATTACAAATTCAACATCCATTTTTTGCATTGTTTGAGCAAAACTATTTGCTACAGCATGAGGTAATGCCTTAATATGTGGCGCCCAACTTAACACCACTTTTGGTCGTGTTTTTTTTGTATTTTCAGAAATCGTAATAGCATCAGTAAACCCTTGTAACGGATGCCCTGTAGCACTTTCCATATTTACAATAGGCACAGAAGCATATTTTGCAAAAGATTTTAAAACATGTTCACTTTCATCTTTAACTTTATCAATTAACGATGGAAACGCTCTAACCGCAATAATATCGCAATATTGAGATACCACAGCCGCAGCTTCTTTAATATGTTCTGCTGTGGTTCCATTCATTACACTACCATCACCAAATTCTATGCCCCACGCATCACCAGAAACATTCATAACTATAGGATTCATCCCTAAGTTTAATGCCGCTTTTTGCGTGCTTAAACGAGTTCGTAAACTTGAATTAAAGAATAATAGACCTAAGGTTTTATTTTTCCCTAATTCAATATGCTGTAATGGATTTGCTTTTAATGCTTTTGCTTCATCAATCCAAGCATTTATGTTGTCTATATCGTTTATGGATGTGTAATGTTTCATTTTTACTATTCTATTTTCAATACCATCTGTTGATGGATAATTCCTGTTTTCTTGGATGGATATTTATTTCCTAAGGTTAAAAAATTAAATTTCTTATAAAATGCTATGGCTGTTTCTCTAGCACTTAATTCAATTTTAGATACGTTCTTCGTCTTACTATATCTTATTAATTCCTTTATTATTTTTGTTCCAATTCCATGCGTTTGAAACGACTTCTCTATAGCCATTTAAGAAATAAAACTTATTTTGCTTTCAATATTTAAACGTCCTACACCAATTACTTTTGTTTTTTTTTAAATATACTAGATGAATACCATCTGATTCAAATTTATCGTTAATTAAATCTAAACTATTATTTGTATTCTGAAAAAATAGTTTTTCTCTAATCGAAACAGCTTCTTTATAATAAGAGCTTTTAGTAGTTATATATTTTAATTCAAATTTATCCAATTTATTTATAAACCTTCAAAGTTATTAAAACCTCGCAGGTTATCTTATTTTGGTAAACGGCACTTTATTTTCCATAGCATTCATTATAAAATTATCTTCCAATCCGTTTACAATCCATGTATCAATATTCGCTTTTTTTGTTACTGAAGCAGCTTCAATTTTAGATTGCATACCTCCACTTCCATGAGATGATTTTGAATCAACAACTTGTTGCTTCAATACATCAAAATTTGATACTTCTTTAATTGTTTCAGGAGCTTTATTTTCAATTGACGCTTTGGTGTAAATACCGTTTGTATTGGTTGCTATGATGAACAAATCCACTTTTAAAAGTGATGCTGTTAATGCACCTAACTTATCGTTGTCTCCAAATTTAATTTCATCCGTAGCAACGGTGTCATTTTCATTAATTATAGGAATATAACTATTGTTAACCAAAACATTAATCGTGTTTACAATATTAGTTTTACTTTCCTTTTTTTCAAAATCGGAATACGATAACAAACATTGAGAAGTCAATAAGCCATATTCTCTAAAAATCTCTTGATAAATACGAATTAAATGCGGCTGACCAATAGATGCCAATGCTTGTTTTACAAAAACTTCTTCTTGCTTACTTTCTAACTTCACAAACTGTTTAGCCACAGCAATAGCTCCAGAACTTACAATAATAAACTCACAGGTATCTTTAAGTTTTGCAATTTGATTTGCAATATCTTCAATCTTACCTCTGGAGATATTATCGGTTTCTTTGGTTAATGTATTAGAACCTATTTTTAATAAAATGCGTTTTCTTTTCATTATTTAAATTTCAACCGCTTTTTTTCAAATACCCATTATGGACGGCATTATTATCTTATTTGTCCATTTCCATGAACATACCACTTATTGGTTACTAAATGTTGTAAACCAATAGGGCCACGTTGGTGTAATTTATCTGTACTAATAGCCAATTCACCACCTAAACCTAATTGCCCACCATCTGTAAATCGTGTAGATGCGTTATGATACACCGCTGCCGTATCAACATTTTCCATAAACAATTTTGCCTGAGCTTCATTACTTGTTACTATAACTGAAGAATGTCCGCCAGAATATGTATTAATCCTAGCTATAGCTTCTGAAATTGATTGTATTTCTCCAATAACAATCTTGTAATCCAAAAACTCCTCGTACCATATAGTGTCAGATTCAAAAGGCTTAACCTCATCAAACTTACATATAGCTTCGTCTCCTAAAATTTCGATATTAGAAACTTTTAGCTTAGAAATCAAACGTTCTAAAAACACTTTTTTATTAGGTAAATTGTCATCAATTAAAACTTTATCTACCGCATTACATGCTGAGATTTTCGACTTACCATTCATAATAAGATCTAGCGCCATATTAAAATCTGCCTCCTTATGGACGTACACAAAATTGTTACCACGACCACTAATAATTACTGGACATGTAGCATGTTCTTTTACAAACGCAATTAAACGTTCTCCGCCTCGAGGTACAATTAAATCCACTTTCTGAGTTGGATTTTCTAAAAAAGCTTGTGTTTCTGTTCTGTTGAATTGCAAATATGCTACCCAATCGGTAGACGCATCATTTTCTTTCAAAGCTTGATGCCACAATTCTACAATCTTCAAATTAGAACGTAAAGATTCTTTTCCGCCTTTTAATAAAATTTTATTTCCCGATTTAAATGCTATACCAGCAGCCTCAACCGTAACATCTGGACGAGATTCATAAATAATTAAAACCGTACCAAATGATGCCGTTTTATTATAAACCTGCATACCATTATCGTGCTTAAAACTAAAGCGTTCCACACCAACAGGGTCTTCTTGAGAAGCTAAATGCGTTGCCGCTTTAATCATCTCGTCTACTTTAGAATCATCAACTTTTAAACGATCGAACATCGAAATATCATCACCATTATAAGCCTCTAAATCGTTCTTATTTATGGCAATTATAGATTGACGTTCTTGTTCTAAAAGAACAGCCATTTTAAGTAAAACAGCATTTCTTTTTTCTATGGATAATAATGTGTTCATAATTCTAAATATTATTTCAAAGCCTTTTTTAAGGCATCAAAAAATTGATCAATATGATTCTTTTCAATATTTAAAGGCGGTAAAATTCTTAGCAATTTTTTATTAGCTGCACCTCCGGTAAATATCTTATAATTATAAATTAAATCTTTACGTAAATCTCCAACCTCAAAATCAAATTCTAAACCGAGCATTAACCCTCTTCCTTTAATATGTCTTATCTGCGGGATTGTTTTAGCAATAGATATAAAATATTCAGACACGGCATTAACATTGTCCATCAAGTTTTCAGATTCTATCGTGTTTAAAACTGCTAAACCTGCGGCACATGCTAAATGATTTCCACCAAAAGTAGTCCCTAACATACCATATTTAGACTCTATATCTGGATGTATTAAAATCCCTCCAATAGGAAACCCATTCCCCATACCTTTAGCTATTGGAACAATATCTGGTGTTACATTATAATGTTGAAACGCAAAGAATTTACCCGAACGCCCATAACCAGATTGTACCTCATCTGCAATAAACATGGTGTTATTCGCTTTACAAAGTTTATCAACAGTTTCAAAAAATTCTGCAGAACCTTGGTCCAAACCACCAACACCTTGAATAAATTCAACAATAACCGCGCAAACATCACCTTTCTCTAATTCAGCTTTAACACCTTCAATATCATTTAATGGTAAAATAGTTACTGCTTGCTGTGCATTGATTGGGGCTATTATATTTTTATTATCAGTTACTGCTACAGCAGCAGAAGTACGCCCATGAAATCCATTTTTAAAAGCAACTACTCGAGACTTTCCAGTTTTAAAAGATGCTAATTTTAAAGCATTCTCATTTGCCTCAGCCCCAGAACTACATAAAAATAACTCATAATCTTTACAACCAGAAAGCGCTTCAATTTTATCAGCTAATTGTTTTTGTAATGGATTCTGAATGGCATTGGAATAAAAACCCAAAGCTTCCACTTGATTCTGAATGGCTTTAACATAATTTGGATGTGCGTGCCCAATGGATATTACGGCATGCCCTCCATAAAGATCTAAGTATTCATCACCCTTTTCATCGTAAACATGAATACCTTTCCCCGAAACCGGAGTTACATTATATAATGGATAAACGTCAAATAATGGCATTTTAATTAGTTTTAATTTGATTAATTTTCTCGAAGGAAGCATTAATTCCTTTTATTAAGGACGAGCTTAAACCCTGATGTTCCATCTCATTTAAACCTTCAATAGTACAACCACTTGGTGTCGTTACACGATCAATTTCCTCCTCTGGATGCTTACCAGATTCTTTCAATAACGAAGCAGCGCCAAAACAAGTTTGCATCGCTAGTTCATGAGCTTCATGAGCTTCAAACCCCAATTGAATAGCACCTTGGGTTGTGGCTCGAATTAAGCGCATCCAAAAAGCAATACCACTGGCACAAATAACGGTTGCTGCCTGCAATTGTTCTTCAGGAATCACCATAGAATGCCCCATGTTATCAAAAATATTCTTTGCAAGCGCTACCTTCTCTTTTCCTTTTTCATTAGTAGAAACACATGTCATGGATTGCCCTACAGAAGCTGCCGTATTGGGCATAGCACGAATAACGTAACTATCTTGACCAACAATCCCTTCAATTCTTGAGATAGCAAATCCAGTAATTACAGAAATTAGAACTTGACTCGGTTTTAAACCCGATTTAACCGCATTTAAAATACCTTCAAAATGCCTAGGTTGGATTGCAAAAATAATCACATCCGCATTTTCAACTGCCAATAAATTGTCCGATGATAATGTTACCCTAGCATCCGTATCAAATCCTTTCAAAGCATCCAAATTCCTTTTCGTTAAATATAACGAGGTCAATCCTTCCGAGGTCAATAACCCTTTTGCAATAGACTGCCCTAAACTTCCTGCTCCAATAATTGCTACTCTCATATTTCAATCTATTTTTCATTCCTCATAAAAGGGAATTTTATATTTTTTGGCGTTACCACAAGGGTCGGGCTTTACGCTACAAGTCCTCACTCCCAAAAGGTCGCTGTGGGCTTTCCACTACAATCCCTAACGCGCCATTATTACAGACTTCTCTAACTCTAAAAATAAGTAGCCTTTAAACCTAAGCCCGTTGTTTCTTCCAAACCAAACATCAAGTTCATGTTTTGAACCGCTTGACCAGAAGCCCCTTTTAATAAATTATCAATTACACTTGTAACTAATAGTTTACCATTATGCTTATGCACATGTACCAAACACTTATTAGTATTTACAACTTGTTTCATATGTAAAAACTCATCCGATACAAATGTAAATTTTGCGTCTTTATAAAATGCGTTGTAAATTTCTTTCGCCTTTTCAACTGTACCTTCAAAATCAGTATAAATCGTTGCAAAAATACCTCTAGAAAAATTACCTCTATTTGGCATAAAAATAATTTCTGAATTAAAACGAGATTGCAATTGATTAACCGTTTGATTAATCTCCCCTAAATGCTGATGCGTAAACGGCTTATAATAAGAGAAATTATTATCTCTCCAAGTATAATGTGTGGTTGCCGATAATGATGTTCCTGCCCCTGTTGCTCCAGTAACCGCATTAATGTGTACATCTTTGTTTAACAAACCATTTTCTGCCAGTGGCAATAATCCTAACTGAATTGCGGTAGCAAAACATCCAGGATTTGCAATATACTTTGCTTTTTTAATATCCTCTCTTTGCAATTCTGGTAAACCATATACAAATGTTTTTCCATTAAAAACTTTATCGGCTTCCAATCTAAAATCATTTCCTAAATCGATAATTTTTGTACTCTCTGAAAACGTGTTTGCAGATAAAAATTTAACCGAATTCCCATGACCTAAACATAAAAACAACACGTCAACATTTGGATTTACAGTATCTGTAAATTTTAAATCTAACGACCCAACTAGATCTTGATGCACCTTATTAATTTTGTTTCCAGCATTCGATGTGCTAAACACAAAATCAATTTCAGTTTCTGGGTGGTTAATTAATAATCTAATTAACTCACCAGCCGTATAACCTGCACCTCCAATAATTCCAACCTTAATCATAACTTAAGAGTTTACTTGTCTATATATTTTATTTTGATTTCCTAGAATTTTAATAAATCCTTTAGCGTCGTCTGCTGTCCAAGCTTTATTCTCCTCACCATAAGTACTAAAATTACTTGACATTAAATCGTGCTTAGAAACAATACCATCTACAGAAAAATGATACGGTTTTAGAGAAACAACTACATCTCCAGAAACCATTTTTTGAGAACTCTGTAAAAAAGCCTCCGTATCTCTCATTACTGGATCTAAATATTGGCCTTCATGTAAATGCATACCGTAAAAACTGGATAAATATTCTTTGTGCTGTAATTGCCATTTTGTTAATGTATGCTTCTCTAACAAATGGTGTGCTTTAACTATTATTAAAGCAGCAGCAGCTTCAAAACCAACCCTTCCTTTAGTTCCTACAATAGTATCTCCAACATGAATATCTCTACCAATAGCAAATTTAGATGCCAAATCATTAAGAGTTTCAATATTATTTTGAGGTGTATTTTCTTTACCATTTAAAGCCGTAAATTCTCCGTTTTTAAA
>ENA-ORXM01004806-ORXM01004806.1-marine-metagenome-genome-assembly--contig:-NODE-4806-length-11410-cov-12.578929_pt1 | contig 11410 bp, 14 predicted proteins | sample MGYA00237867_ERZ511480 | MGnify/ENA primary metagenome ERZ511480 (study PRJEB26309, sample SAMN06266103) | marine metagenome | isolation source: Algal blade | place: United Kingdom:Sidmouth, United... | reverse complement strand
GGTGTCATCGCTAACCAAGCCAAACCTCAAATTCGTGCCACGACTTGTAAGTGTAACAATCAGTCGTGGCACGAATAGTACTTAAAAGATTTGGAGCGAAAGCGTGATGCTCGTGGAAACACCCGTCCCGCTGTCCGCTAAATCTTTTTGTTGCGCTTTGCTCCACAAAAAGGATACCGCTGCCATCGGGGCTATATTGGAGATGGTTGTGGTTTGTTGGAGGGTTTAGAAATGACATTTTTCCAAAAAATGTCATTTCTGCGAGTAGTTTATAAAGTATGAAACAAGAATAATATTATATGAGCAGTCAAGAATTTAATAAGAACATTATAAAAGGAGACGTATACGCAGAAAAAGTAACCATTGGCGATAACCATAGTGATAATAATAAAGGAGAGAAATCTAATTGGCTAATATATGTTCCTGTTGGTATTTTTGTTGTAGCTACTTGTTCCTTGATAGTTACGATTGGCTCAAATCATAAAGAAGACAACTCATCAGAAAATAGCATAACACAAATAGAAGTCGGAAAAGGCGATACAGATTTAATTACCCCAATGTCACAATTCGAAAAACCTATTTACTCAAAAGGTGACTCTCTTTTCAAAATACTAATTCTTCGATTTGAAGATGACTTGAATGAAGATGACAATACTTACTGCATAGGACGTGCCATACGTAAAAACTTTGTTTGGTTAGAAACCCAAAAAGAATTTCCCATTACTTCCACCTATGAAGATAAAATACTATCTCCTGACCATCCTGATAAAGCTCAAAAGCTACAAAAATTTCATAATACAGATCTATTGATTTATGGAATTGCTAATAAGATACAAGAAGATTGTACAGGTGCCAACATGTGTTTTCGGCATATTATAGCTGATACAATTATGAAAAATATTACAGTACCTAAATATGTAATGAAAGTAAATCATAGTTTCGATGAACCAGAATTTATTACACATTCTGACATTGAAAAAGGAAAACTTTCTGTTGATAGCCTTAGTTTAGAAGCTTGGATTGCTTCTCTAATTGCATTGAAAAGAAACGACCAAAAAACTCACTTCGCTGAAATCGCAAAGATGGCTTCTGATACTACCAACCTAAGTAATGTAGAAAAAGCAAATAAATTCTATAATCAAGGAAGGGTATTTTATCATTCAAAGAACTATGAAGAGGCGATTTTAAGTTTAAACAAAGCTATTGAACTAAATCCTGATGATTTAAAATTGTACAGATTAAAAGGTAAATGTTATCATAATTTAGGAAACTATGGAAATGCAATGGAAGTTTATTATGAATTGTTAAAGGTTAGCCCCGAGGATGTAAAAGCAAACATAAGCATTGGCGACAATTTAAGACATATTGGGGAACTAAAAGAATCTTTAAAATATTTTGACGAAGCCATTCGATTAGATCCAAATAATGCTACCGCTTATAGATACCGTGGAGTTTCGCATTTTGATTTCAATGAATATGATAAAGCGATTTCAGATTTTGGCAAAGTCATTGAAATAAATCCTAATAATTTCTATGCAATTAAAAGCAGAGCAATCTCTTTTTTACACTCAGAAGAATATGAAAATGCAATTTCAGATTTTGATAAAGCACTTGAATTAAAACCAAATGATTATGAGTTGTATTGCAATAGAGGAAAGGCCTTTTTAGGCATAAAAGAATATGATAAAGCGATTTCAGATTATAGTGAGGCCATAAGATTGAAACCGAATGATAACCACCTATATTACCATCGGGGAAATATCCATCTTAAAGAATGCGAATACCAGATGGCAATTTTGGATTATGATATTGCTATTGAATTAAGACCTAATCATGCTGAATCTTATTGTAATCGGGGAATTGCGTACCGTGATTTTGGACAATTTGATAGAGCGTTATTAGATTTTAACAAAGCTTTAGAATTTGACAACAAGCTTTTTGAAGCATATTATAATCGAGGGAAAACGTACTCCAAAATGGATAAAGATAAAATGGCTATTTCTAACTACGATAAAGCAATTGAACTAAAGCCATATTTTCATAATAGTTTCTTTTATCGTGGAAATGCATATTATAATTTAGGAGAATACAAAAATGCGATATTGGATTATAATAAAACAATTGCTTTAGAACCAGATTACATCTATACTTATTACTATCGTGGAAATTGCTATTATTACAAAGAACAGTATAATAAAGCGATTTCAGATTATGATTTTGTAGTAAAGTTAAATCCAGATTTTGATGGAATCTATTTTGATAGAGGAGATTCCTATTTAAATTTAGGTGAGTATTCTAAGGCTACCATAGATTTTGATAAGGCTATCGAACAAAATCCTGATGATTTAGATGCTTATTGGAATCGTGCAGTTACCTATAATGTAACAGGGGAGTATCAAAAAGGAATTTTAGATTTTGACAAAGTTATATCTTTAGTAACAGATGATGCAGATGCTTACAACAATCGGGGCTATTATAAATTAAAATTAAATTTGTTAGAAGAAGCTATTGAAGATTTAGAGAAAGCCCAAGAATTGAATCCAAAAAATAGCTGGGTTTATCGTAATTGGGGCATCTATTACTCAGTTAAAGAAGACTTCCCAAGAGCTATTAAAAATCTAAAAAAATCAGTTGACCTCGGTTATAATGATAAAAATTTTTTACAAGAAGAAGTACTGCTTGCTCCACTTCGAAGCCATCCAGAATTTCTTCAAATCGTTAATCGTATTGATCGTTAATTAAAGAATAATAGTTAACAACAAACATCATGAAAAATAAAATTTGCTATCGGTGCAAAATAATCAATGACATCGAAACTCCTTTACTCTCCTCGTCCTCGTTTTGCAATGAGGATGCTTGAGCAATGCATTTGCAAGGCACTAAGGTGTAACGAAACCCCTTTTTCGCCCGCCCTCGTTACAAACAAGGGCGATGATAATACTTTATCTATTTTTCTATATTTATCCTTTATGTCAGGAGACCGATATTTCATTATAGATCAATATTCAATGTGCTTTTTAACCTGTACTATGCGAAAATTCTGAATTAGGGACAAAAGCTGAAATAATTTAAATGTATTATCTTTGAAAAAAGTTAAGCGTGATAACAAAATCTCAAATAATTACTGCATTGGATAAGCTGCCAGAGCGAATGTCTATCGACCAATTAGTAGATCATCTAATTTTTGTTGAAAAAGTTCAAAAAGGCAGGAGAGATTCTGAAAATGGCAACGTTTATACCAAAGAAGAAGCTGAGCAAATGCTATGTTGCAAAAAAGAACACATAATTTAAAAATAGTTTATTTTAGAGATAGAAAAGTATCAATATGTCAGTAAAGCAAGAAATTATAAACCGGATTAATGAGATAGACGACTCTATAGTTTTAGACGAAATTTTACGATTAGTAAGTGTGAAGCCAAATAACGAAACTGTTTATCATTTTACTAAAGATGAAAGAAAATCAGTAGAGGAAGGGTTAGAAGATTTAGATGCGGGCAGATTTTATACAAATGAAAAGGCGAATAAATTAATAGCCACATGGTTAAGCGAACAATCCATTGGTCTGAAAGGTCGATAAACGATAAATTGATGATTTTCAGATATTGGATTGAACGAAATCAATCTATTGCTTATTCAAACAAGCTTGAAAAATTATTTGATTATGCTTTACAAACCGTAGTTGTGTTTCCCTTATCTGGTAAACCTACCGATATTGAAAATGTAAGAATGGTAATTGTCAAAAATTATAAATTAGTTTATCGGATTTCTGATGAGCTTATTGAGGTAGTTACTGTTTGGGATAGTCGAAGAAATCCTTCAGATTTTAGAATACTTTAAATGTTAGTTCTCTCCAACCCAACCCACCACATCCTCATTCGCAACAAGGATGCCCGAGAAGTGCATTTGCAATGCACTAAGGTGTTACGAAACCCCTTTCTCGCCCGCCCTCGTTACAAATAAGGGCGATACTTCAATTTATAAATGTCTTTTAGCTTCCATTGATTGATGAAGTATTCTTACTATTACAACTCTTTCGGTTTCTATTTTATAAAATACAATATGCTTTTCAAATGGAAAAGTTTTAAAAGTTGTTCGCTTAACAACTCTTTCTTTACTCAACAATAAAAATGGATTATCAGCAATTGAAAACAAGGTGGGTTTAATAGTGTTTGAATACTTAATGGCTTGTCTCTCTCCCCAATTTTTCAAGGTGTAAGTTAAAATATTTTCAATGTCAACTTTCGCTTCATCTGTAATAAATAGAATTATTAGGGAAACTACGCATTTTTAGCAATTACCTTTTGCAAGATTTGATCAACGGTATTTGAAGTAAATTGTTCAATGCTATTATTTTCAATATCATCTAAACCTTTTTGTAAAGCCTCTTCCAATAAAACAGCTTTCTTATGTTCGTCTAAGTGCAAGGCAAGTGCTTCATTTATCAATTCATCTTTAGAAGAATATTCACCTGAGGCAACCTTTTGCTCAATATATTCTTGAAGGTTTTTATTTTCTTCTACTTCCATAAATCAAAGTTAGCAAAAATTTTCATTAATTGTTGCCTCGTCCTCGTTTTGCAATGAGGATGCTGAAGCAATGCATTTGCAATGCACTAAGGTGTTACTAACCCCTTTCTCGCCCGCCCTTGTTACAAACGAGGGCTATGATAATACTGTTTAATTTCCTATTTTATTGCTATTGCTGGCGATCAATACAAAACATATTTTTTAACTTACACCTTTATGGGTTAATTGATGTATTTGCTAATAGAAGTTAGTTCATTCTTAAATAGTTTGGCAATAAATTACTCAAAAAAGAAATAGTGATCTACAATATTTTAATAAGCAATCGTTAGATTTGCATGGTGTATTATAGAAGAAAAATAATATTAGCACTTATTCAAATTTTTGGTGGCAGTTTAGAAAAAATCAGTTTTCAAAAATTGCTTTTTTTGTACAGCAAGAAAAAGAAGAATGCTGAATATGATTTTATTCCCTACAAATATGGATGTTATTCTTATTCTGCCAATGCAGATGTGAATACGATGATAAAAAAGGAAATTTTATCTGAAAATGAAAAATATTACTACAAAAATGATAAAACTGATTTCATTAAAAGTTTACAAAAATGCGATCAAACCTATTTAACCGAAGTTCACAAAACTTATGGTTCTATGAGTTCAATGGAACTAATTAAACATACTTATATCAATTTTCCATATTACGCTATTAAAAGTAAGATCGCACAAAACACACTTTCAAACAACTTATATCAGAGAGTAATTAATGCCCAACCAAATGAAAATGCTACAGTGCTTTTTACTATAGGATACCAAGGCATTTCATTAGAAAATTTTTTAGGTAATCTTGTTAAAAATAACATCAAGCTTTTAATTGATGTGCGAAAGAATCCTTTAAGTATGAAATATGGGTTCAGTAAAAAGCTCTTAACTAAGTTTTGCAATAGTTTAGATATAGAATACGTGCATATACCTGAAGTCGGAATAGAATCAAATAAAAGAAGGAAACTCGAAAATCAAAGTGATTATGATCAACTATTTGAGGATTACGAAGCAACAACCTTGCAAGAAAGTAGGGCGAGCCAAAATAAAATTTTGGACTACTTAAAACAACATAGCAGAGTTGCCCTAACTTGTTTTGAATCAGATATCAGTCAATGCCATAGATTATCCTTATCAAAATCTTTAAATAAAATGTGCAAAGAATTAGTTGTTAAACATATTTAATTATGGCTAAAATCAAAGTTTTAATAACCGTAAAAACTTACCCAACTATCTCTGGGAAATATGATGAATTGGTTTGTACGGCTGGATTTACTGAAGATGGAAAATGGATTAGAATTTACCCAGTTCCGTTCAGGAAAAAAGACTATGAACAGCAATACAAAAAATATGAATGGATTGAAATTGATTTAGTAAAAAACAAGAGCGATTTTAGACCAGAAAGCTATAGACCCTATTCAATTGAAAGTAAAATAAAAAGACTGGAAAAATTAGATACTAAACAAAATTGGCGTGCACGTAAAGAAACAGTGCTCAATAAAGTTTATTATAATTTGGGTGAGTTAATAGTAGAAGCCAAAAACAAAGCCATTGGAACCTCTTTGGCAGTTTTTAAACCAACAAAAATTTTAGATTTTATATATGAAGAAGTTAGCAGAGAGTGGGATAAAAAGAAGATAGCAAAACTTAAAGCTTCGCAAGACCAAACAAACTTGTTCGACCATCCAGAAGATCCATTTGAAGTGGTTAATAAATTGCCGTATAAATTTAAATATGTGTATGAAGATAATACTGGAAAGGTGAGTAAAATGATGATTGAAGATTGGGAAATTGGTGCCTTATATTGGAATGTATTAAGAAAATATGAAGGTGACGAATCAAAGGCCATTGCTGATGTGCGAAAAAAATATTTTGATGATTTTGCATTAACTAAAGATTTGTATCTTTTTCTTGGTACCACTCAACTTCATCACTATGTGTCAAGAAATCCATTTATGATTATTGGAACATTTCACCCAAAGAAAGAAACGCAGAGAAAATTATTCTAATTTATTTAATTTTCATTCCTGAGCAATGCATTTGCAATGTACTAAGGTGTTACGAAACCCCTTTCTCGCCCGCCCTCGTTACAAATAAAGTCGATAGTCTAAAATTAAAATTTATTATCTTTGGTAAAATGATAACAAAATCTCAAATAATAACAGCCTTAAATAAACTACCTGAAAGTATGTCTATTGATCAATTAATAGACCATTTAGTTTTTGTAGAAAAAGTACAAAAAGGCTTAAAAGATTCTAAAGAAGGTAATATTTATACCAAAGAAGAAGCGAAGCAAAAGCTAAGTAAATGGTTAAAGTAATCTGGACAGACAATGCCATTTCAAACTTAGACGAAATCGGAAATTACATCTCCAAAAACTCTGATCGTTATGCCGCAATTACCGTTCAAAAATTGTTCGAAGCAGTTGATATTTTAGAACAACATCCTAAAGCAGGAAGAATGGTTCCAGAATTCGAAACTGAAAACATCAGAGAATTAATAAGAGGAAACTATAGAATCATTTATGAAATAGTTAACGAATTTCGAATAGATATTACTTCAATTCATCACGAAGCCAAACTTCTTTAAAACATCCAAATCTTGTCTTCATTTTCAACGTTGAGCAATGCATTTGCAATGCACCAAGGTGTTACGAAACCCCTTTCTCGCCCGCCGTGGTTACAAACGAGGGCGATGTTAATACTTTAGCTATTTTTTCTATATTTATCCTTTATGGCAGGAGACCGATATTTTATTAAAGATCAAAACACAACGTACTTTTTAACTAGCACAGTTATTTGCTGGATTGTTGTTTTTACGAGAAGAAATTATAAAGAGCTTATTGCAGATTCATTAAATTATTGCGTTCAACACAAAGGCTTAGAATTACCTGCTTGAGTTATCATGAGTATTCATATTCATTTAGTAGCCAATGTAAATTTACTTTTAGACATGTCTGGTCTTCTTCGAGATTTCAAAAAACTTACTTTCAAAAAAATTGTAGAAGCCATTACCGAAGGATCTGAAAGCCGCCAAGATTGACTTTTAGACAAATTTAATTTTGAAGCCAATGTTTAAATTGTGGTAGCAAGAACGGTTGTTCTTAATAAATTTGTGCTAATATTAAAGGAGAAAGCTTGCTGTGCCGCTAATAGGCACTGCTTAAGAATATTTTTATTTACAGTATAATTGATTTATCTTTAAACATTAAAAGAAAGAACTTATGGTGTTGCTAAAACAAAAAGTAATTAAAAAATTAGATGGTTTAAATGAAAATGCATTGCTCGAAGTGTTGAATTTAATAGAGTTTCAACAAGATACCAAGCCTTATCAACTTAGTGTAGCAGAAAAAGCAGCTATACAAGAAGGCATTTATGATATTGAAAAAGGCAATTATCATAGCAATGAGGCAGTTGAAAAAGAAATGTTAGAATGCTTAAAAAAATAATTTGGTCGAATAATGCAAAGCGCGACAGATCGAACATTTTAGCATATTGGATTGAAAGAAATAAATCAGAACACTACTCTGCTAAATTAAATCAACTTTTTAGCAAGGCAGTTTTTAACCTTGCTAACCATAGCTTACCGAGAAGAATGACAGAATTTGAAGCTGTGTATGTTGTTTTAGTTAAAGCGTATAAAATATTTTTTAGAGAAAATGAAGATGCCATATTTATACTTAGAATTTGGGATGTTCGGCAAGACCCAAGTAGGTTAAATTTTTAGCTTAAAAAAACTTAGGTTATTGCCTGCCTTGTCGGCGTTTGCAACGAGGTTGCTTGAGCAATGCATTTGCAATGCACTAAGGTGTTACGAAACCTCTTTCTCGCCTGCCCCACTTACAAACCAAGGCGATGGTAATACTTTAGCTATTTTTTCTATATTTATCCTTTTCGTAGATTCCCCTGTCTATAAGTTTAAAACAGCGACCCAAATTAGGAAACATTTCGTATAAATTATGATTTGCTTTTACCGTATCCATATTGTTTGTTACTAATGCCACACAACGGTGAATATTTATTTCGTTGGGGCTTTTTCAGATTTCAATACACTACAAAAAACTGAAAGTTGCTTCCTCTCATTTCATAATCAACCGAGAAACAAGCGTTGATACCCCAATGAAAATGAATACATTATTGTGTTTTCGTTATTTTTTTATTTTTATTTTTTTGTAAATAAATTCAATAATAAAACTAAATGCGATTATTCCTAATGCTATGAATACATCAGATTTACTCACGGAATAATGTTGAACTATTAATGCAATCATTGCTACAAAACAAAAAATACTTCCTATTAAAGGAATACTTTTTTTTCCTCCAATTTCTTTGGCTAGTTTAAACCCTGTATAGTTTACCACTGCAAAAATTAATAAAAAGCCAACGCTTCCAGCTGTTGATATACTTTCTAAATTCAACGTATTTACTAAAATAAGTGTTGCGATTGCCGTTATAAATAAGCCGACTGGTTGATTCCATAATTGACAGGTAAATTGTTTAGGCAATTCATCATCTTCTGCAATTTCATAGCTTACTCTACTACCTCCATACAAAGAAGCATTGATTGCCGAAAATGTTGAAATCAATGCTGCGATTGTTATTATCGTAAATCCAATTTTTCCAAGCATTGGCTTTGCAGCTTCCGCTAATACATAGTCTTCGGCAGTTGCAATTTGACTAAACTCTAAAGAACCTACCGTAATTACTGCAATAATTACGTACAGGAGTATTACAAAAAGAACCGACCAATAATATGCTAAAGGAATATTCTTTTTTGGGTTTTCGATATCTGGAGCAGCATTCGCAATGAGTTCAAACCCTTCATAAGCAACAAATATAACCATACCTGCAGTAAGCAGTTTAAATGGAGATTCCCAGTTTTCAGGAGATAATTGTTCTAAATGCGAATTTTCAAATAACCCATATATTCCAAAACCGACAAATGATAATAATATAATTAGTTTAATAATTACTGCATAAGATTCAATTTTTCCTACTACCGCAATACTATAATAGTTTATTGCAGTTGCGAGTATAATAATTGCCGAAGCATAAATATGTGAGTCTATAAATTTGTTACTTGTAAGTTCAAATAAGTTGGGAGCATAAGAACCAAAAGCTGATGCATATAGTGCCAACATAATGATATAACTTATCCAAAGTAAATTGTTTATACCTCCACTAAATAAGCCAATTCCAAAACCTTGATTTACAAATTTTACAGTTCCACCTCTGTCTGGGTATTTAAGGGATAATTTAACGTAGCTATAAGAGGTAATCAGTGCTATTAATCCTGCAATTAAAAATGAGATAGGTGTTCCTCCTTTTGCTAAAGCAACTGCTAAACCCAAAACGGCAAAGATGCCACCACCAACCATTCCCCCAATTCCAATTGATATTGCCTCTTTAAGTCCAATTTTCTTATTCATTTTTCTGATTTAATCTCTTTAATTTAAAGCCAGTAATGATATTAACGAAAAACACCTTTAATAAAAAAAAGGTTTAAATAAATATTTTAATGAAACACAACGCTTTGCTAAACGGCATGCGGGTTTCGAAGCTTTAAACTTAGCCAATCGGCCGCCCTAAAATTGCTGCTTATAACTTGAATTTCTGAACGAACCCGCATAGTGTTTTAGCCTTTGTTAGCAGTAGTTGTACATCTATTTTATTTTTCTTTTTATATTCATAATAAATAATCCTATTAACAATGATAGGTTTACTGTTAAAAGGAAAAACAAATTTTTACTAATTAATCCGTTCAAAAAAGAAAACATTGTAACCATCTCAAGAATAAAAGTTAATACTAACAAAAACATAGAAAATCGCTTCATGTGTATATAATATTTATACATTACCGCAGCCGTCAACAATTGCTACCGTAGCTAACGTTTTAGATACTAACCATATACCCAAACCTAAAGGAGTTATTATTGTAACTGCCGAAATGGTTGTAACAATTGAGGCAGCAACTGCTAAACCACAAGAAAAACTACTCACTCCAGTATGATGTTCTAAACGATAACTATTAATCAAGTTATTTGAAACAAGATTCTCAATCTCAATCAGCAAGAACAACTGATTTGCAAGATTTTCACTAAGATATTACCCATCAGTAATTATTTGATAAACATTGGGATCAAATTGATTATCTTTATAAATATTAAAGGCAATAAATAAGTTTGTTGACAAACCACTCATTGAATAAAAGTTAGAAAATCCAAAAGTATTAAATTTTGATACATTCCCAAATAATTCCTGATCAAAAAGTAATTCTTCTTGACTAGTTGATTCAGTTGATTGAGACAACTCAGAACTTATTTGGGAGTGTACCCCTTGCAATTGAATAGCATTCATCATAGTTTGCTTGTTATAGTCAGCATTAGGATTTTTCTTTTTCACAGAATTCTCGAAATTGTGGTCTGCGGGATAAGTGGATAACTTCTCTTTTGAGCAAGAATAGAATAAGTTTACACATAAAAAACAAATAAATAATTTTTTCATTTCATATAAAATTTAACACAACTCCCTGATATTCATTTTAGGAGTACACAAAGTGGGATAATATTGTTGATAAATTTAAAGAATACCTTACTCCTTGAGCATTAATTTTCAATTGAAGTTTTCATATTTTCTATAAAAGAATTACGAGTCGCTCTTTTAGAGAATCTGTCATTTGCAAATTTAAAATTGCTGCCAACGGCAGTCTGTGCATTTTCCAAACCCTGCCAATCAAATATAATAATTTTTAACGTAAGATTCACTACGGGTCGTCACAGCAGCCGAAATTTTATTTCGCTTCACTACTTTGGTGAGCCAACACAGTAGCAAAACCTGCAAAAACGGCTCA
>ENA-ORXM01004805-ORXM01004805.1-marine-metagenome-genome-assembly--contig:-NODE-4805-length-11412-cov-4.261491_pt1 | contig 11412 bp, 10 predicted proteins | sample MGYA00237867_ERZ511480 | MGnify/ENA primary metagenome ERZ511480 (study PRJEB26309, sample SAMN06266103) | marine metagenome | isolation source: Algal blade | place: United Kingdom:Sidmouth, United... | reverse complement strand
CGACTATAGTATTGGATCCATTGGCTGATGTAGAGCCTGTAGCAGTGCTTGCAGATACTACAGATACGATCATCAACGTGCAAGAAACGGCTCCTACCTCAAGTGGTTGATTTGCTTTTCAAACAGCAGATATCAAGGATCTCAATACTATGAAGAATGAAAACAGAGAATTACTATTGGATTACTTATGAGAAGAGTTTGCGCAAGCAAGCGATATATATGCCAAAACAATCAGCCTCCAGTATGGAGCAACGATAGCTGATCTCGTGCAGTGTGTATGATATGATAGCAAAGTCACTCAGATACAAAAAGAACTAAATACACTAGCTGCAGATCTAGAAACAAGAATCAAGGAGGACTCAACAAAATTTCACGGAGAGATATCAAGTCTCAAAAATAGATTTGATCTATGATTGATATCTGAGACTGCTAGAGATGCTGAGTGAGGTGCATTGGCCACGCTGATGGACACATCTACCCAAAACTATATTGGTCTTGTAGATTATTATGTCTCTCAGGTACAAGATCAGGTAGAGGCATTTATTGATTCAGATCAAGCAGAGGAAATACAAAATCTCGCAAGAGCTTACACTGCCAGGACTACATTGCTCAACCAACTCAAGCAAGCGTTTACTTTGTTTGAGAGTTCTAGTTTTGTAAATCAGACAGTAATCTGACCTCGTGCAGATGAGCTCAAGGTACTTGCTGCAGCTTCGTTTCAAGTATTTGTAAATGATATGCGTAGTAGGTGGGATGATCGTTCTGAGTCTGAGTTTGAGACGATGATAGAGGAGATGAGAGATCTCTACAATATATATGTAGACCAACAGATCGCAAAGATGTTTCCTCACAAAGAAATCGTAGATATCTACAAGAGCTACGAACTCGTAGCTGATATCTATGATATCAATGCTGAGAGCTACGACTGTGAGCAGATAGCTACCAACAGAAACATAGAAGAAATCGCTCCACAGCTCCTCACCAAGATAGAAAAAGTCCAACAAGATATAGCAGTGAGTAATTCTGCTGGAGTTACCTCACGAGCTGATATCCAAAAAAACCTCACCGATACCATGCTAGCATATTACAAATCTACACTCGAAGAACAATTTCAAGCCAACTACAGTACTGCTACGGTGATCCAAAGAGCCCCAGTCCCTATGAACCAAAACAGTGATATCGTGACACTCGTAGTGACCTATCTCACTGAGCTGAGAGTGGCGTATGTTGCGTCTGATAATTTGAGATGATTTGAAACCAGACTCGAATCCGGATACGACAAGATAGATGTCCTCCTAGCAGAATGAGGACTCAGTGAGAGACTAGAGATGATCCTTGAAGCTATTCAGACTGCAGTAGTAGAGGTGCTGAGAGGGTAGAGAGAATTAAAATTAACGATTGGAATAAGAAAACCTTGTCTTTGTGATGAGGTTTTTTGTTGACTTCAAATATATTATTAATATATTGACATAGAAATATTATTAAATTAAAATATAAAAAAATATCTAAATTATGAGTGATACAGACAAAACAACCTCTTCTTATATCACGAGAGGAGTTGATCCAACAAAAGCGCAAGTACACAATGCAACAAAAAATCTAAACAAAGGTTTGTTTCCAAAAGCATTTTGCAAAGTGTTGCCTGATATATGGGGTAACGACCCTAGTATGTGCAATATCATGCATGCTGATACCGCTGGCACCAAAGTGATATTGGCATATCTCTTGTATGCAGAGACAGGAGATCTGTCTGGATATAGAGATATCGTAGAAGATGCTATAGTGATGAATATTGATGATATGGGGGCTGCAGGAGTCACTGACAATATTGTCATCAATCAGACAATTAGTAGAAACAAGAATCGTGTAAATGGAGAAGCAATTGCTGCAATGATCACATCAACTGAAGACTACCTCTCATGGCTAAGGTCACTAGGAATCAATGCGGTAGGTGCAGGCGGTGAGACTGCAGATGTAGGTGATGTGGTGAGAACTTTTGATGTCGCTTGTACTGCAGCAGCAAGAGTCAAACGTTCAGACATTTTATCCATAAACATTAAGCCAGGTAATTATGGTGTAGGACTAGGAAGTAGTGGCACTACTGCTTATGACAGTAGATACAATGGAGGTATGGGTAGCAATGGTCTGACTGGTGGAAGACATGATCTATTGTCTTCTGAATATATCACTAAATATCCAGAAGCTTTCGATAGAGAAACTGCCGAAAGAAATGATGAATTCAAAAAACTGCTTTATTGTGGTAAGTATAAAATCACTAATCCAGTAGTAAAGCTTATGATGTCACCAACTAGAACATATATGCCAGTTCTTAAAGATCTAAAGGATGCAGATGTTTTTTATCGATTGTCAGGTATAGTGCACAACACCGGTGGAGCTCACACAAAGATAAAGAACTTTGTCTCTGGAATCAAGATTGAAAAATCTTTTAATTACGAATCACCAAAGATTTTTCAGGAGATAAAGGATGTGGGGAATACTTCATGGGAAGAGATGTTTGGTGTGTATAATATGGATGCTAGAATGGAGTTTTGGGGACCAAAAGATGTCGTCAATGAAGTGAAAAAAGTAGCATTACATAATGAAATAGATGTTACGTTTGAGGGTAAAGCCTATGCATCACAAGGCAATGAGGTAGTTATTTCTCATGAATGTTTGGGACGACAAAAATCAATCAAAATTTAAGAGAGAAGAAAATTTTTTGAATCAATAAGAATCAACAATCATCGTGTTGATTCTTTTTTATTTCCCAAACTTATTTTTCCACTCACCTTTTACTGGTGATTGTCTAACATATCGATATATAGCGTATGTCATTGTATGGTACATAGTGCTCTAAATTGTCTATTGATGCGAAAATATCGGATACCAGATCACTTTGGGTATCTGCGTTTTAGATTAGCTTGGAGCTGTTGTCACGAGAGGATGTAGTGTATGGCTTTATCAAATTGCTTTTGGAGGTTCCTTTTTTCAATTTCTTGCAACACTTTTGGATTTACTTGTATGTGCGTGATATGTATCATAGCAACTAGGAAGATCAAAATTAAACCGATGGAATATAGGACGTATAGTTATCTCTATCTACCTGATCTCAGATATTTTGTGATTGTTGTGGCGTGAGATCATCTTTTGATAGTGGATATAGCGTACCGGCTTGTTCTTGTACATTAATATTGAGTCTTTGATTTTGCACTGCATCACGCAAAAACAAATTGATCGCACCAGAAAGATTGAGACCCAATGAGGCAAAATATGCCTTTGCATCTTCTTTGAGTTGGGCATCAGTTTTGATAGTAAGTGTAGAGGTCATACTTATAATATACTAACTAAAGTAGTATAATAATAGGATTTTTATTATATTTTGCAAGTTTTAGATGATTTATAATTCACATTCTTTGATGTTGACTTTAGTATATTAATATGTATATATATATCATATTTATTTGCGTTATATATTACTCCATGTGTGTTACACAAAAATATACTACAGAAGAATCAGCCGATGCTTGGTTGGATGGAACGCATGAGCATCAAATTGGATTATCTTACGATAGTGATTATACTTCAGGAAATATTGCAGGTGTACTTCAATACGCATTTCAAGCTTGACCGATTCAAGAAGTAGAATCGGCTCAGAGAGATTTTCAGATTCAATAAACATTAACTTTAAGTTTGGAATATCTCAATAACTCAGCTGTAAAGTTGAGTTACTTTCCAAACTTATTTTTCCATTCTCCTTTTACTAATTTTGTCCTAGAAAATCATTTACCGCGTCGAGTGAGTAGGTAGTCTTTTTGGGTTGTGTCGAGTGAGACTGGTTTTTGTTTGTGCGTGAGGAGGAGTTCGTTGAGGTCTAGATTTTTTCATCAGCTATATCTCTGTGCTTGCTCGTCAGTGAGCTCCATAGTATGTCTGATAGCATGCTCTCACAGGAGAGCTCCCAGGTAGTGCGTCGGCCTAAACCCAAACAATCTATCACGCTTGAGTATCGGTATACCGATCTTTTCTAGATTGATGTGTTTTTGGATGTCTGCAAATTTTGGTGAGGTGAGATAGACCTTCTCCTTGGTCGCTGCGACGAGATGTCTGTCAGGATCGAGCACAAATCAGAAGTTTTTTTGGATCCATGCATTCGCTTCGGACTGGAGTTTTTTGGACATAGTGAGGGTAAATTGATTTCTGGGACTGAGCTTATGTGGCTGAGTGTATTGCACATCTGTTGCATTTAGTTTACGTATTTTGGCGAGAAAAAATCCTCACGTACCTTGCTCATGAGGCCAGAGACGAGCAAACTTCGTAGTATCTATATCGGTAGTAGATCATTCTAGACCTGAACGAGTATTGGTGGTATGTATCTGCTCTATCTCGATATCTCCAGCAAAAAAATCTTTCGCTTTTTGGATGATGTGTTCGTTTTCGTATGGATTGATGGTGCAGGTGGAGTACATGATGGTCCCTCCTGGTTTGGTGCATTTGATCGCTGAGATCAAGAGCTGAAACTGTGTTCCAGCGATTTTGTTGATTTCTTCTATCTTCCAATGCTTGAGTGCAAAGTCAGATTTGAATGCTGTGCCTTCACCAGAACATGGAGCATCTAGGAGAACATGTTCAAAAAAGTTTGGCAAATTTTTGCCAAATGAAAATCCATTGAACTTGGTCACTCATGTATTCCATGCACCACATCTATTGAGATTGTGAGTGAGTTGTTTGAGTCTGGGTCAGGCTACATCGTTGGCGATCACGAGTCAGGGATTTCAAATCCCCCCTAACCCTTTTTTATCAAGGGGAGAATTAGCTGTGAGGAGCATACTCGCGAGCTGTGTAGCCTTGCCGCCTGGTGCAGATGCCATATCTAGGACGAGATCTCCAGGCTGGAGATCCAGCTGTGGTGCAGAGCTGGCAGCTGCTACCTCTTGGATATACATATATCCCGCCTCATGCAAAAACGTCCTCCCCAATGCGATATCTCTATCCTCTCTATCTACATAGAAAGTTGCATTGCCAGGAGTAAACTGTGTCTCTGTTAATGTTCGTCATCGAGAAGATGTGATATTTTTGAATTCTTCGATAGAGATCTTGGAGAGATTGATGGTGATGGATCTATTCAACGGTTTTCTGCATGCTTCCAAAAATTGTTCTACCTCTGCAGGAGGGAGATGTTTTTTCAATTCTTGTTTAAATCTTTCGTGTATAGGATATGTTTCTTGGAGGTTTTTTGTTTTTCTCATAGATGGTTGTGATCGTTGCTAAATACTGTGTAGTGTAGTGAAATGTCCAAAGAAGAAAATGACAGTTTTGATTTTGAGAATAATATCAGTATGCTGAGCAACATTTATCTTATATATCAACAATGACAAAAAAGATTCTTGTGAGCGGAAGTATTGCAAATGACTATATTATGAATTTTCACGATGAGTTTGGCAACTATATATTGCCAGAAAAAACCCATCAATTGAGTGTAAACTTCAATATCAATGAACTCCATGCGCACGCAGGCGGTGCAGGACAAAACATCTCATACAATCTAGGGCTACTAGGAGAAAAATCAATCCTCCTATGAGCGGTAGGCAAAGAACGACAAGCAAGTGAGTTTAACAAACAACGGATAGACTATACTCATACTATCGTGTCAGATACCTACCATACAGCAGTAGCAAACATCATGACTGATGACAAAAATAATCAGATTACTGCGTTTTATCCTGGAGCTATATTTGAGTCTGGACATGCACATATACTCGATATACAAGATGAGATCAGCATAGCAATCGTCGCCCCAAACTCACCAATGACCATGATACAACACGTCACAGAATGTACAGAAAAATGAATCCCAGTGATTTTTGATCCTTGACAACCACTATCTGCATTCAATAAAGAGCAACTCCATGAGACACTCTCGGCAGCTACTTATCTGATAGTAAATGAATATGAGCTTGATCTGCTTTGCAAGATAGCCGACATACAAGAGTCAGATCTTATAGATATGGTGCAGGCATATATTGTGACGCTATGAGCTGAGTGATCTCGCTATGTGTCTAGAGATGAGAGCTTTGCGCTAGCAGCTCAGCAACTATCAGACGACGTCGTGCTAGATCCTACATGAGCTGGTGATTCTTTTCGTGCTGGGATACTCCATGCTCTCCATCACGGACTTGGCTGGAAAGAGGGCATGGAACTAGGCAGCAAGCTCGCTGCAGCCTGTATCCAGATGCACGGGACACAGAGACATAGTTTTGAGAGATAGTATTATGTATTGACTTATAATATATATTCATTATATACTAGATACATTCCATATTGGAATCAAAAAAACATAAAAAAATTAAAAGTATGAATGACATGTTAATTCAAGCCTTAACTGTTTTGATGCAAAATGGTTTTAACAATTCGATTAAATCTACAAACAAGATTAATGGAAAAATAGTTGATTTTAAATTACGAACAAAGCTTTCAAAAAAGAAAAAGAAACAGCTAAAAAGAGCTGCAAAAGAAAGAAGGAAGGCTGCAGAGCAAGTCGATCCGATGATTATCATGCAAAAGCAGATAAATGAACTATCTGCATCTGTAAAGAAATTGAATAAAAAATCTTTCAAAAAAAAGTAATAGAGACTATTCTATCTCTATTGTCCGAGACCATGCAGTAATGCTTGGTCTTTTTTTTGCACTATTAGGTCAGAGAAATCACTATTTGCTTATGCTGATATAAATCTACAATACAGTTACTATTAATTTTATATTGTGTGCAACAATATGAGTACCATTACTTTAACCAAAGAAAATTTCATTTCACAACTCCCTGAGTTATATGATTTGGTAGTGCAAGAAGAAGAGATCACGATCGGCAATGATGATGAGGTCCAGCTTGATGTGGTAATTAAAGATCTTCAGAATGGCGTCAACACAGTAACTTTGGAAGAATATATGCACAAAAGATGACTTACCATATAAAATTTATAAAAAGGTAGAAAAATTTTTAGACAAGCATGAAGATGCTTTCGTTTTGAGATTCTACAACAAGATAGAAATCATGAAGCAAAATCCATACTCCGACTTGCTGGATAGTAAACCACTAAAGGGTAAGGAGAAATGAGCATGGAGATTGAGAATTGGTAAATATAGATTCAAGTAGATTTTATTAGGAACAGTGCTTTGATTTCACTTGAAATTTCTAATCAAACTACTATACATGATCTAGTCAACTATTCTGAAGCGTCGGGGCAATGGATGACATGTATTCTTTTTCTGCTTGTTGGTATACTGTGTGGTGTATCATGAGTATGATCTAGGAGAGATGTTGTGAGCCGTGTCGCTTATCCAAATCTTTTCTAGACAGAAAAGATTTTTTTTATTGTTACTATATTATCATGGATTACATCGAAGGAAAGTACAAAGTAAAAGATATGTCACTCGCTGAGCGATGACGCAAAGAGATAGAGCTGGCTGAAGCGGAGATGCCTGGACTGATGGCATTGAGAGAGGAGTTTGGTGATACTCAGCCTCTTGCTGGAGCTAGGATCGCTGGATGTCTCCATATGACGATCCAGACTGCTGTACTCATCGAGACGCTCGTGCACCTAGGAGCTGAAGTGACTTGGTCTAGCTGCAATATTTTTTCTACCCAAGACCACGCAGCAGCCGCTATCGCAGCAGCTGGGATACCGGTATTTGCGTGGAAATGACTGACCGAAGAAGAGTTTGATCGATGCATCGCTGAGACACTCAAGTTCCCATCTGGAGAGCCGATCAATATGATCCTAGACGATGGCGGAGATCTCACCAATCTCATCCTAGATCATCATCCAGAGCTCGTACCCGGGATCAGAGGCATCTCAGAAGAGACCACTACATGAGTCCATCGTCTCGTGGAGAGACAAAACGCAGGGACACTCCCACTCCCAGCGATCAATATCAATGATAGTGTGACCAAGTCAAAATTTGATAACAAATATGGATGTAGAGAGTCGTGTGTAGATGCGATCAGACGTGCAACCGACTTGATGCTCGCTGGTAAGACTGCTGTAGTAGCAGGATTTGGTGATGTAGGTAAGGGTAGTGCTGAATCTCTCAAAGACGCTAAAGTAAGAGTAATGGTGACTGAGATCGATCCGATCAACGCACTCCAAGCAGCTATGGAATGATATGAAGTCAAGAAAATGGCTGATGCAGTAAAAACTGCAGATATCGTAGTCACCGCGACAGGATGCAAAGATGTCATCACTGGAGAGCATTTCAAAGCCATGAAAGACAAAGTAGTAGTATGCAATATCGGTCATTTTGACAATGAGATTGATATGGCTTGGCTCAATGACAACTACGGAGATACCAAGGTAGAGATCAAGCCACAGGTAGACAAGTATACCATAGATGGTAAGGATATCATCATCCTGGCTGAGTGACGTCTCGTCAATCTCTGATGTGCGACAGGTCATCCATCATTTGTGATGAGCAACTCGTTTACCAATCAGGTCATAGCTCAGCTAGAACTCCGAAACAACTCTGATAGCTACGAAAACAAAGTATATATGCTCCCAAAACATCTTGATGAAAAGGTAGCAAGACTCCATCTAGAGAAGATAGGTGTAGAGCTAGATGTCCTCACAGATGAGCAGTCATCATATATGCATATCCCAGTAGCAGGTCCATACAAGCCAGAGCATTATAGATACTAGAGGGTGATGCTAGGGTTAGTATTTATCCAATACGGTCATCCAGAGGGAGGAACGACCGAAGGATCCAGACAGGTAGCACACTCACGTCAATATTCGAAGAAGATTACCTAGAAGCTCGCTTCGTATGTAAAAAAATCAGAGCAATCCATTCGTGAAGATGAGATAAAACATCTTCGAACGAAACAAATTCTGATCTTCGAGGAACGAGAAGAAAATTGAACGTCAATACGTCTCTAGTTTTCTGTGACTTATTTCAATTTTAAGAATTTGTTTTATTGATTGTGCCTGGAATTATTTTATGTATCCCTTTAGGGACTTCACAGCAATCGTCCATCACTCATTCTTCGCGAGGACTCATCCTGTTCTAACTGACTGATACTATGCCAATACAGTTGGAGCAGTTGCTTGATATCAGACTATACAAAATTACGTAGTGAATCAGTGATATGGTAGAAAATGATATCTTACGATCAACTGATGAAATAATCAGTGATTAAAGCAAATGTTGCTTTTAGGGACGGGAGCGTAATACCCCGTCCGCTTGCGGCGGGGTTGTTTATTAGGTATCATTCTTTGCTCGATGACAACATCGGCTCGCAAGTCGCATGCGTTTGTGATTATGGAGTCGTCCTGAGTCATATAATGTATCTATGGTATAGTTTACCCATGTTGTATCAGTAGTTCACGAGTATACAAAACTAGGGAGTGTATCATTCTTTTTTATGCCTGTTTTGTCTTCTCGTACTGGAAACAAAGTAAAATCATTCCCTGCTGATTTTTGCACTTTCAAGAAAAATTCTTTCCAGATTACTGTAATATTGAAAACAGGTCAATATCATAGGTGAATAGTATTGTCTGAGTGTTTCTTATATAAAACCTTTATCGTGAATATCAAGCTGTTTTCAATTAATTTCAGCGCTAAAAAATTATTTTAACTTTTCGTAAATATATACAACATCAGTTCTATACTTGATTTTCAACGCTTTCAATTGTCTGACCTGCTTTCAATTTTTTAGTAACTCCATCAAAAACTTTTCAGATTCTTTGACGCTGTATCTTTGCACAATCTGCTGGATACATTCTTTGGTGCTAATGACTCCATGTGTGATATATGGGGAAAGTCTTGAGACTGATCATGATATATAGTTGCGTGATTTTGCATAATTTTTAACATCAAAAGAACTAAGATATGCTAAGAGTTCTTTTTTTTGTTTTGTATTGCATGACTACGTATAAATAATGAAAAGGATGGGAGTGTTATTGTTTCAATTTTTGTAAGATAATCTTCTTATGTAAGCATCCCCAAGGGTATGAAACCATGTTGATCGTAATGTTTTTTTGCTCTAAATCGTCTATCTTTTGATAGTCACCATGTCTGATAGCGCTCTTTTCTTCTAAAGGTAAGGTGTTTGGCTGCGTCTCTCATAGCTTTTGTGGAAACATATTGCTTGATTGCTGTTTCGTTTTTCATGACAGGCACTCACTGCATCGTTGTGATGATAAAATAGTGGTTAGGACTTTTCTTCATCTTCTCATAATCAAGAAATAAATTCTTCATATTGGCGAGATATTTTTTCACTATCAATTTTCTTGAGATGGTTAACAATAAATGATTGCCTTCATTTTACAAAGACTTCTTTATTCTTTTCTATAAAATTTCGATACATATAGTTCAATGGACATGCATTCTCTCCATATTTCTGTTTTGGATCATACTGACAACTCTTGCAGTAGTTGCTCATTTTCTTTACATAATTTGCACTAGCTACATAGGGCTTGGTTGCAAGTTTTCCACCATCCGCATACTGGGACATTCATAGGACATTTGGTGTCACCACTCGCTCAAAAGCATCAGTATATTGCTCCCAAAATCGCTTATTTACATGATGTGGATTGTATCAAACCAATAAACAAAAATTGCCGATAATCATGAGACGTTCGATATGATGACTATATCAGATTTTCTCGACTTTCTCCAAGACATGGTGTACACACTTCATCTTCTTTATTTTGTCTGGTGCATTTTCAGGTTTCCAAAATCGATAAGGAAGATCCTTGGTGTGTGAGAAGAAGTTCTGTTTGTATATATCTTGTTTGTATGACTGAAATCGATGGTACATATACTCTCTTCGTCATAGTATCTGACGAATACATCATTCTTTATTGTTGATTGCAGCGTCAGCTTGCTCTATGGCTTGTATGACTTCCTGAGGAGTGAGTAGTCAAAAATTGAGTGGAATACTCAGGAGCGAATGATACACAAAATCACTGCTCGCATACATCGCATCTTCCAATTCGCCAAATCTATCTAAATGATGTGCAATAAAATATGAAAGGAGTTGCAAAGCTTCTTGACGAGTAACTGGAATATATGGAACAGGTTCTTTTCATCGGGCCTGTATTTCACTCGCGTAGTATTCACAGGCTTCTGTTCGATGTAATGAAGCACCAAAAGTTATATGATCTACATCAGTAAATGTTCTATCAAACTTTCTATTTTCTTTGTCATAGTTTCGTTTTCATCATGTTGGCTTTTCTCAGTCCATGAGTATATGTGATTTTTTTCTCATCCAACGATAAAAAGATTCCATAATCGGAGGTTTTTCATATGTATCTTTGAATTCTTGATGTGAAATGAGGAACTGTTTATCTAAAGCCGCCAAGAATACCCCAGCATAGCGTACCCCTTGGGGTGGGGATGAATTGGTCGACTGATTGGCAA
>ENA-ORXM01004804-ORXM01004804.1-marine-metagenome-genome-assembly--contig:-NODE-4804-length-11413-cov-3.958186_pt1 | contig 11413 bp, 7 predicted proteins | sample MGYA00237867_ERZ511480 | MGnify/ENA primary metagenome ERZ511480 (study PRJEB26309, sample SAMN06266103) | marine metagenome | isolation source: Algal blade | place: United Kingdom:Sidmouth, United... | reverse complement strand
TAACATAGCTACATCTCAAGAAGGATTGCCAATATATACGGATTATCTAACCGATAATTATTATTTAATTCATCCATCTATGGCTGGAATCGCAACCTGTGCTAAGGTTAGGTTAACAGCAAGACAACAATGGTTTGGGCAAGACGATGCACCAAAGCTTGTTACGCTTAGTATGAATGGTAGGTTGGGAGACTCTCAATCTGCGATTGGAGGGATTTTGTATGCTGATAAAAATGGGTACCATTCTCAAAAAGGTGGCTATTTAACATATGCGCATCATCTTATGTTTTCCAGAAGTGAGGCAGACTTAAATATGCTATCGTTTGGTTTAAGTGCTGGATTTATTCAGTACCAGTTAGATGAAACGTCATTTTTAGATGGTTCTCCTATTCCAGACCCAATAATTGATGGTATTGTACAAAATGAAACTAACTTTAATATAGATTTAGGATTCTCATATCACTTTCTTGATTTTTACGCGCATGCCACAGTAAAAAACGTATTAAATAATGCTGGTGTTAATAAAGATGTAGAAATTACAAGTAATGTTAGGCGTTATTTAGCTTCTATTGGAAATGTGTTTAGCAAATTTGGTAGCGAATGGAGTTACGAACCATCGTTAATGTTTCAATATAGAGATTTAACTAAAGAATCTAGTATCGATGTAAACGGAAAAGTTTATAAGCAAATGGATTTTGGTAAATTATGGGGAGGATTTTCATACAGACAAAGTTTAGATGGTGCAGAATATTTAAATGGTACCAGCGTAAATAGCCAAAAATTGAGTCAAGTAACTGGAATTATGGGTGTTAATTATAATGATTTCATGTTTGGTTATACGTACACTTATCAAACAAACCCAATAGTTTTTACTAGCGGAGGTTTTCACCAGTTAACGCTTGGTTATAATTTTGGTTGTAGAAAAGAGAAATATGCTTGTAACTGTCCTGCTGTTAATTAATTTAAGACTTTATTTTAAAATAGAATATAAAAAAACCCGCTATGAAGCGGGATTTTTTATATTCTAATAATTTTTTAAACCTTATTTCCAAGTGTACTTTTTTCTTTTAGCTTGTTCTTTTATTGCATTAGTCATCGCGTTTTCTAAACCGTTAGCATCATCTTTTTTCTGTTCCAAAACATAGGCATTACGTTTTGCGTTTAATGCTTTAATTTCATTTTGAATGGTTTCGCGCTCTTTACTCTTTTTAGCAACATAGGTTTTAATTTCTGCCTTATTTTTACCTTTTAATTCTGTTGGAAGTGCATCATCATTAATATCTTCAATAACAACTTCATCTTGTTCAACAGCATCAACTAAATCCCAACTTTTATTTTTATATAAGTGAGAGCTTTTGCTAACTGTTCGCTTTACAGCATTAGCTTTACTATAACCACTTGCATTCATATCTTGTTCTGCTTGTACAGCCATTTTTTCTCTTCCTTTAGAGCCGTAAGCCACATAAGTTCTGTTAAGTCGCTTGTTTAAATTTAAAATAGCATCATCATAAGGCGAAGCAATATGCACGGTTGCTCGGTTTTGATTAATAGCTATATAATTACCATGTGTTAACTGAGCGCCATCTTTCCAGTGGCTAGAAACGCCTTGATTATAATCACCACAAAAAATAGTGTTTATAGTTACATCTTGCTCTTTAGCATTTGTTGAAGCATCTTTATAATTCACTTTTCCTTGAGTAAAAGGTTCGTTTCCTGCAATAAAAATGAGTTTTAAATCGTCTGCATTTTCACCCCAATTCAATTGGTTTAATGAGGTTTGAATCACTTGTCCGCAATATTCTTCGCCACCATTAGTAGTCAGCGAGAAGAGTTCTTTTGAAATATCATCCAAATCATCACTAAAAGCTAAAACTTGTCTAATGTATCCTTCATTACCGTTTAGCCTATCATTGCCATATTCATATAAAGCAATTTGTAAATTAGGTTTATTGTTATTGCATTTCGCATAAGAAAGTTCGTTTACCACATCCCAAAGTTGTGCTTTAGCTTGGCCTATTAAGCCATCCATACTATTACTGGTGTCCAGTAATAACGCCACTTTAATAAATTGTTTATTAGGTTCGTGGTGAATTGTTTTAATCTTGTTTAGTGCGATGTTTTGTTTTTTGTTTTCTGCTTTGCAAGATGTAAATACTGCTAAAGTCCCGAAGAATAAAAGTGTTTTTAAATACGTTTTCATGATTTTTTTTAGATTAATTTGAATATTTCTTATTTACACTGTAAAACTAGGTTCAAAGTAATTCCTAAAAAAAGTAGAATGAGTTAATGGTCATTTTCATTGAGTAAATCAACCTTTTAAATTTGTGAAGTGTTGTTTTTAGCATTAAAAACTTCTGTTTTGGTAAAATCACCATTTTAATAAACCAAGTAAAGTCCGTAAGTTTATCTACTTAAAATAAAATATGCAATCGGTTACTAAGTATATATGTGTATTATGCCTTTTCGTGTGCGGAATGTTATGTCATGCTCAGGATACTAACGATTTTATAAACCGTGGCCTAAAATTGACTATTAAAGGGTCTGTTTTTGAAAAGGATACAAGAAACCCCATTCAAAATGTAAATATTGAAGTAAACGGTGGTGCTTATACTACAACAGATATTTTCGGGGATTTTAAAATTGAAGCCAGAAAAGGCGATGAGCTTACTATCAGGCATAAAGATTTTGAAACAGTTTACCACACTATTCAAAATAATGATGTTATCAAAGTAGAAGTCGAACCTAATGAAAAAGAGCGTAGTAAACTTTCTAAATTAAAAACATTTTCAAGTTCCAGAACATCAGAAACTTTCAGTGTGTTATTGGATTCCGCGAAAGTGTACTTAAAAAAAAATGCAAAAAAAAGTATTCAATTTGTCGGAGATGCCTTATCAGAAAGTAAAACTTCCAAAGAAAATAGTGAGGCATATAATGTTTTAGGAGATATTTATACCCATTGGAAACAACATGATTTGGCGGTTTCTAACTATAGAATAAGTCTACAAAACTCAAATTCAAATTCTGTAAAACTAAAATTAGCCGCTGCGTATAAACAAAATAAAAACTATCAAGAAAGCATTGAAACGTATAATAGCATTAATAAAAGTAATTTATCTAATTGGCAATTAACCGATTTGTACGAGGGTTTGGGGGATGTTTATCTTTTAACCAAATCTAATAATCTTGCTTTGGGCGCTTATGAAGATGGATTGAACGTTGCTCAAAAACATATCATTACGCCTAAAATAACCGATTTAAATTCAAAAATAGCTCAAGCTTATAATGCTAAAGGTGAACCAGAAAAGGCAGAAGAATTTTTTAATAAATCGATGAAACTCGCTAATACTGAAAATAAAAAACGAGCTGTTGAGGAACAAATAATAGTTGCCGATTTTAAAAATAAAGCTAACGATTTTTCAAATGAAATTGTATTAAGAAAAAAAGCTTTAAACACAATTAGTGAAATTGAAATTGAAAGTGAAGCAGAAGGCATTAATAATGAAAGTCCTTTAACACTCCAGAAGCAAAACTACAAAATTGGAAATGCATATGCTTCTCAAAGAGATTACGGTAATGCTATTCCATATTTACAAAAAAGTATTGAAGAGGCTGATGATAAAGCCGATTTTGTTGTACAAAAAGATGCCACCAGAAAACTATCCGAAGTTTATAGAGACGCAGGACAATTCAATAAAGCATTATTAGCTTACCAAGATTATGTAGATTTAGTTGATAAGCTATATGCATTAAAAGAGCAAGAAATATCGCAAGTAGCAAGGTTTAGTAAAGATATTGTTAGCAAGCAAAACCGGATTTCGAGTTTAGAGAGTGATCGAGAACTTTCAGAAAGTAAATACCAACTAACAACAGAGCAAGCTAAACGGCAAAAGCTTATTATTTATTCCTTAATAGGTGGGCTTTTACTACTTTTAATCGGAGCATTTTTAATGTATAAATACATAAAACAACAACGGTTAGCAAACAATTTATTGGCTTTAAAAAGTTTACGTAGCCAAATGAATCCACATTTTATTTTCAATGCATTAAACTCTGTAAACAGTTTTATAGCGTCGAATGATGAGCGAACAGCAAATAAATATCTAACTGATTTTTCATTATTGATGCGAGCCGTTTTAGAAAATAGTGAAGAAGATTTTATCTCACTTGAAAAAGAAATAAAACTTATACAACTCTACATTAAATTGGAACATTTCAGGTTTAAGGACAAATTTGATTACACCATAAATGTAGATGAAAATATAAAAGTTGAAGACTTTGTAATTCCGCCTATGTTATTACAGCCCTATATTGAAAATGCAGTGTGGCATGGATTAAGGTATAAAAAAACCAAAGGACATTTAAACATTGCTATTATAAAATATAAACGTGATGAAATTAAAATTACCATTTCAGACGATGGTATAGGGCGAAAAAAATCAAAAGCTTTAAAAACTAAAAATCAATTAAAGCAAAATTCCAAAGGTATGGGTAATATAAAAAAACGCGTGTCTATTTTAAATCACATGTATAAAGATAAAGTAGCTGTGTTTATTGATGATTTTCAAGATCAAGAAGATGCAGGCACAAAAGTGGTTATAACGCTAAAGAAAGATTAAAAAAATTCGCTTTAATCTTTTATGGGAGGGAGCGATTATCTTAATAAAATTACCAATATATTTATGAAACTAAGGGCAATTATAGTCGAAGACGAAGAAACTAGCAGAGAAATTTTAAAAAATTATCTCAAAAAATACTGTCCAAACATAATCGTTTTAGGGGAAGCTTCAAATGTTGAAGAAGCTTTGGTTTTAATACGAAACAACGATTTAGAGTTAGTTTTTTTAGATGTAGAAATGCCTTATGGAAACGCTTTTGATTTGCTAGACAAAGTCGGCGACATAAATTTCGAAACTATTTTTGTAACCGCATACAATCATTATGCTATTGATGCTTTAAATGCACACGCCAGTTACTATTTAATGAAACCAATTTCCATAGACGAACTCATTAAAGCCGTAGATTATGTAACCGAAATAAAAACGAAAGAAGACGCAATACAAGACCAAATACTAGTTCCAAAAACAAACATCGTAGAAGGAAAAATCACCATTCCGCAATTAGATGGTTTCGAAATACTAAACACTTCAGATATCCTGTATTGTAAAGCAGATGATAATTACACCGAAATTTATTTAAACACCAATAAAAAGAAAATAGTGAGTAAAACACTTAAGTATTTTGAAGAAGCTTTAACGAATTCTGGCTTTGCTAGAGTCCATAAATCCTATTTAGTAAATGTAAATGAAGTCGTAAAATACGTAAAAGGAAAAGGCGGAAGCGTTGTATTGAGTAACGGAAAACAAGTTATGGTTTCAGCTTCAAAAAAATCAAGTTTGTTATCTTACTTCAAATAAATTTCTGCTAACGCAGTAATCTCATAAATGATAAATATAATTTTATCCAAACTAAAAACTAAACCATTTTCGAACGAAGCAAAAAATAAATATTAACACAAAGGAATCTAATCATTATAAAAAAAGCCACCACCTATGCCAGTAATAAAATCAGTAAGAGGGAATACACCCATTATACCAAACGATTGTTTCATTGCAGAAAACGCAACCATAGTTGGCGAAGTTACCATGGGAAACCAATGCAGCGTATGGTTTAGTGCCGTAGTTCGTGGCGATGTTAATTACATAAAAATGGGGAATAAAGTTAATATTCAAGACGGTGCCGTCATTCATGGCACCTATCAAAAATCAGCCACAACCATTGGCAACAACGTATCTATCGGTCACAACGCGCTGGTTCATGGCTGTACCATTCACGACAATGTTTTGGTGGGTATGGGCAGTATTATTATGGACGGTTGCGTGGTAGAAAGCAACTGTATAATTGCTGCGGGCGCTCTTATAACTAAAAATACCGTTGTTGAATCAGGAAGTATTTATGCGGGCGTTCCTGCCAAGAAAGTTAAAAATATTAGTGAGGAACTCATTTCAGGTGAAATAAACCGCATTGCCGATGCTTATATTAAATATTCCGGTTGGTTTAAGGAGTAGTTTTTGGGCGTTACCACAAGGGTCGGGCTTTTCGTTACAAGTCCTCGCTCCCAAAAGGTCGCTGTGGGCTTTCCGCTGCAATCCCTAACGCAATGCAGAACTTCAATTAAAAATCTAGATACTCAACATTAAGTTTTTCACCTAAAAGCGATGTCATAACTTCAGGGTTCCCATTAGTAAAAAATTGGGTTTTTGTTTTTATAATTTGTGTATTGAGTAAACTATGCTGTTTTAAAACAACTTTAGCTTGTCGCGCCACAGCTTCACCAGAATCTATAATTTTAATATGCTTAGGGAGTACTTTTAAAAGCATAGGCATTAAATAAGGGTAGTGTGTGCAACCTAAAACTAAAAAATCAATATCAGCTTTAATCATCGGCTCTAAATAAGTCTTTAAAAGCGACTCCATTTCTTTAGAATATAGCTTACCATGTTCAATAAGTTCTACAATACCATCGCCAATTTGTTCAATTACTTTAATATGACCAGCAAAAAGATTTGATGTTTTAGAAAACAGTTCACTACTCAATGTACCTTTCGTTGCTAAAATACCTATAGCATTCGTTTTTGTTTGTAAAGCAGCAGGTTTAATAGCGGGTTCAATACCAATAAATGGAATATTGTAGTTTGCCCTCAAATAATCTATAGCGTTCGTCGTGGCGGTATTACAAGCCACGACAATAAGTTTACAATGTTCATCTAGTAAATATTCAGTATTTTTTATGCTTAAATCAATTATAGCTTCTTTACCTTTTGGTCCATAAGGTGCATTGATACTATCTGCTAAATATATAGTATGCTCATAAGGTAATAATGCATTAATCTCTTTCCAAATGGAAGTGCCACCAACGCCCGAATCAAAAATACCAATAGGTTTAATACTCATATAAATATTCTTTACTGGCTAAATTTACTTAATATAAATAAAAAAGCTGCCTTTTAAAAAGACAGCTTTTTATATATTATAAATGTAATTTTATTTTAGATACCTAATTTAGCTTTAACATCTGCTAAAATATCTGTACCATTAGCTACAATTAATGTTGCTCTATCAATTACATAATCGTAACCTTTAGCTTTAGCTACATCATTAATAGCTTTCATAGCAGTTTCTTGAATAGGTTTAAATAACTCAGCTTCTTTACTAGCTAAATCTTTTTGAGCATCAGCTCTAAATTGTTGAATACGTTGTTGCTTTTCTTGAAGTTCCAAACCTCTTTTTTGGTTTTCTTCATCAGTTTTTGTACTCACTTCAGCTTCATATTGCTTAGCTGTATTTTGATATTCAGTTATTGATGCTTGAATATCTGTTTGGTACGTTTTACCTAAAGCTTCAATTTCTGCCTGTGCCTTTTTAGCTGCGGGCATTGCAGCAATCAATTCTTGAGTATTTATATGTGCAACTTTACTTTGTGCTTGCGTAAAACTTACGGTTGCAAAACATAATGTGATTGCTAATAAAAGAGTTTTAAATTGTTTCATTTTAAATAGTATTAAGTGTGTTATAAATTATTAATTATTTTTGTTTATACTGTCTTTTGCTTTTTGGCGTTCTTCTAATATTTTCTTTTTTCTGTCTTCCAAAGCTTTTTTTCTGTCTGCTCTTTCAGTTAATTTTTTTTGTCTGTTCTCTTCAATAAGTTCAGCTTTTGTTTTTGTAGCGGATTCCGATTTCGCGTTTTCTGTGGGTTTAACTAGTTTATCTTCACTTTTAGTAGCTGTTCCACTGGGTTTATTTCTGGCATCCAACTTAGCTTGTTTTGCTTTTTCCCTATCTTCTAATACTTTTTGGCGTCTCGCTTCAGCTTCTTTTTTCTTTGTTTCACGAGCTGCCAAAATTTCTGCTCTACGTTTTTCAACAGCACTTTCTCTTTCTGCTTTCTTTTCTTCTAATGCTTTTTCTCTAGCTTCTAACTCTTCATTTATCTCAGGAATTAATTCCTCATTTTCAGCAGCTTTGCGTTCTGCTTTCGAGCTTACTTGTTTTCTTTTAGAAGTTCTTGTAATACTTCTTAAAACCTGTTCGCTAACATCAAATCGTTTTGCCGAAAACAGCATCACAGCATCTGAAGATTTATCAAAAATAAAATCATACTTTCTGCCTTCGGCCATATCTTGAACTGCAGCGAATATTTGATCTTGTATAGGCTGCATTAATTGATTTTTCTGAATGAATAAGTCACCACTTGGTCCAAATCGTTTTTGTTGATAGTCTAGAATTTCATTTTCTTCAAAAGTAATATCCTCTTCGCGCTCATCAATAAGCTCTTTTGTTAAAAGGGCTTTTTCATTGCTTAAATCTTTTCGCTTTTGCGCAACAATTGTTAATTTAGATTGAATTTCATTTTTCCATTTCTGAGCTTTATCTTCTAATTGTGAAGTCGCTTCTTGATATTCTGGAACATTCTCTAAAATATATTCAGTGTCTATATAAGCTATTCGTACACCACGTTGTGCGTGCGCATAAAAACTTAGCATAAAAACTAATGCCAGTAAAAAAAGAACGTTGTTTTTCATCTGTTATATATTTTATAATTTATGGCTTATAAACTCTAAAACGACAGATGATTTTTTCTGCCTTTTTGAATTACATCTTCAAAATTAACGAATTTTAATCTTAAAAATTTTAATTCTTCTGCAAATCATCAAAGTGTTATTAGAAAATATCGTGCCAAACTATTTTTTTAAATTAAAATTGTTGTCCAATAATGAAGTGTGTTTCCCATTTATTACTAGATCCTGGCTGCCCTGGAATATCATCGAAACGATGACCGAAATCAATACCCAATAAACCAAATGCAGGCATAAAAATACGAATCCCTAAACCAGCAGATCGTTTAAGATCAAACGGATTAAAGTCTCGAAAATTATTTTGTGATGAACCTCCTTCTAAAAACCCTAAAGCGTATATTTTTGCGGAGGCTTTTAAGGTAATTGGATAACGAAGCTCTAAAGAAAATTTATTATAAATACTACCTCCATCTTGATCAGATAGCGATTGGTTCGGATACCCACGTAATTGGATAACCTCTCTACCATCTAAGGAGAAGTTACCTAAACCATCGCCTCCTAAATAAAAACGCTCGAAAGGAATAACACCTCTATCATTATTGTAAGCTCCTAAAAAACCATATTCAATTTTTGGTCTCAATACTAAATTTTTCGCAAGTTGTGTAAACCACTCACCAGAAAATTTTATTTTGTAAAATTCTAACCAGCTAAATTTTTGTTGATCTATTTCTGCAATTCTAGTTTGAGCATTTGTTCTATCTAAATCTGTAGCTGTGGCATTTGCTCTAATAGCGTTATTATTATCACGTTCTGCTTGAAGTGCTTCATAATCAACACCGTTAAATAAAGAATATGGTAATGAAAACTTAGCAGAAATACCAAAATTAGATCCTCCAGTTGGGAATATAGGATCTACATTGGTGTTGTTTCTTGTAAGACCAACGGTATATGATAAGTTGTTTGAAAAACCATCACCAAAAGTAAATAAACCTGTGTTATAGTTATTTAAATCATAACGTTGGTAACTTATGGCTTGGGATAATGTAAAATAATCATCTGGAACAGATAAGCGTTTAGCTAGACCGAACGTAATACCTGTAATGTTAAAGCTTCTACTTTTATCTGCATTCCTTGTTCTTCGATTAAACAAAAACTGTTTGGTATGCGATATAGATGTTGAAAACTGCACAGGCCGTTTACCACCTAACCAAGGCTCTGAAAATGAAAAACTATAGGTTTGAAAAAAACGACTGGCTTGTAAACGTAATGCTAATTTCTGCCCATCACCCATCGGTATTGGTTTATAGGCGTCTTTTTTAAAGATATCTTTTATTGAAAAGTTATTAAATGATAAACCTAAAGTACCAATAAAACCACCACCGCCATAACCACCTTGCAACTCAATTTGGCTTGAACCCGTTTCTTTAACAGAATATTCCATATCTATAGTACCTTCAGCAGGGTTTGGGTTATTAAAGTTTGGCGATATTTCTTGAGCATCAAAAAATCCTAATTGACCAAGTTCTCTAACGGTTCGTACTACATTGGCTTTACTGTATAATTGACCTGGGCGTGTTCTAAGTTCTCTGTAAACAACGTGGTCGTTAGTTTTATCATTTCCAATGACACTTACCGTATTGAAGTACGCCGGTTTTCCTTCAGATATTCTAACTTCAATATCAATAACATTATTATCTGCATTTACTTCTACAGGGTTTATACTTGAAAATAAATAACCATTGTTTTGATATTGATTTGTAATATCTTGAGCATCTGGTTTAGAGCCATCTGCAATTCGTTTTTGTAATAAAATACCATTATAAGTATCTCCTTTGTTAATACGTAATAATCTGCTTAATTGATCGTTTGTGTATACGGTATTACCAATAAATTTTATATTTCCAAAAGTATAGGGTTTTCCTTCATTAACATCAATTTTAAGCGATATTGTTTTATCATCATTATAAATTATACTATCCGATAAAATTCTAGCATCTCTGTAACCGTTTTCTTTGTAAGTGTCTATAATATGACCTAAATCGGCCTGATAAGCAGAATCAATAAATTTTGAACGTTTTAAAATCCTAAGACGATTAATTTTTTTAGTACTCTTCATACTTTTTCTAAGTTTTTTATCACTTAAAACGTCGTTACCATTAAAGATAATGTCTTGAATTTTTACTTTTTCACCTTTATCAATATTAAGTACCATATTAACTCTTGAAGTCTCAATAGAATCTTTTACCTCAATAGTATTAATGTGTACTTTGGTATTAATAAAACCGTCTTTTTTATATTTTTTTGTAAGGAAGTTTTTGGTTGTAGTAATTAAGTTTTCTGTAACCTTAGTTCCTTTTTTAAGCTTATTGTCTTTTATAATACCGTCTTTTTTGCCTTTTTTAACACCGTTTATTTTCAGTTCGTTAAGTTGAGGTAAATCGGCTAATTTTATTTGCAAGTAGGCTACATCGTCTTCTATTTTAAGAACGTAAACTTCAATATCGCTAAATAATTTAGAGTTCCATAGTTTTTTTATGGCACTCCCAATATCTTCACCAGGAATGGTTATTTCTTTTCCTTTTCTTAAACCGGAATACGTAATAATGGTTTGTTCGCTAAAAGAAGTGTTGCCAGCAACCGAAATTTCACCCAAAGTATATTTTTTGCCTTTGCTAAAATTTGAGTCTTGTGCATTAATAGTAAAGCAACTGATAAAAATTAATACAGTTAAAAAGTGCTTTGTGTATATAAGTGTAGATGGTTTTTTAGCTAATTTGCTCACTTGTTTTCCCAAATCGTCGTTCTCTTTTTTGATATTCAATAATAGCTTCATACAA
>ENA-ORXM01004803-ORXM01004803.1-marine-metagenome-genome-assembly--contig:-NODE-4803-length-11413-cov-1209.825335_pt1 | contig 11413 bp, 6 predicted proteins | sample MGYA00237867_ERZ511480 | MGnify/ENA primary metagenome ERZ511480 (study PRJEB26309, sample SAMN06266103) | marine metagenome | isolation source: Algal blade | place: United Kingdom:Sidmouth, United... | reverse complement strand
GGCTTGACCAATGATGAAGAAGTAGCTGCCGGAACTGACCCGAACAATCCTGATTCAGATGGCGATGGCTATAATGACGGTGAGGAAGTCACTGGCGTAGATGACCCTTCTACTCCGGGTACTCCAACAGGTACATCCGACCCTGATGATGCTTGCGACCCCGACCCAACAGTCGGCGAATGTGATGCTGACGGCGATGGCTTGACCAACGATGAAGAAGCGATTGCCGGAACAGACTCGAACAATCCTGATTCAGATGGCGATGGCATCCCTGATGGTGACGAAGTAGGCGGACCCGATGGTGATCCAACTACGACCGCTGACAACAGCGACCCGAACGATGCTTGCGACCCTGACCCAACAGTCGGTGCGTGTGATGCTGACGGCGATGGCTTGACCAATGATGAAGAAGTAGCTGCCGGAACTGACCCGAACAATCCTGATTCAGATGGCGATGGCTATAATGACGGTGAGGAAGTCACTGGCGTAGATGACCCTTCTACCCCCGCTACACCAACAGGCACATCTGACCCTGCCGATGCTTGCGACCCTGATATAGCAGCAGGTGCATGTGATTCAGATGGCGATGGCATGACCAATGCAGAGGAAATTACAGGCATAGATGATCCTTCTACTCCAGGCATACCTTCAGGAAGTTCTAACCCAACAGACGCTTGCGACCCTGACCCATTTGCTGATCCTGCAGGTGATTGCGATGGTGACGGAATGACGAATGGCGATGAAGAAGCAGCAGGTAGCGATCCGCTAGACCCATGTGATCCTGACGCATCAGGACCTGACTGTACCGTTACACCGATAATTGATGTGGACCTGACACCAAACTACACCACAGGTAATAATGTGTATAATGTAGGAGACACACGTTATATCGTGGCTAATATTAATGAAATTGTAGGTGGACCAACTACAGGACTGACTCAAGTATTTGTACCGTTTATGACGGCTTACACCATCGTGTTTGACAATACATTGACTTCTGTAAATGTAGTAAATGGAGAAACAGTCAATAATCCAGACTGGACAGTGACCTCTACCCCGGGTGGCTTGTTGTTTGAAACCAATACTATCATTGACGGAAACACAAGAAGTCGTATTGCACTTGAAATTACAGCTAATGCACCAGGTGCAGTAGCTAACTTGACAACCAATATTGTTGCAAATACAGGCGGTGAAAACTTCCCGTTCAACAATGTTGCTATCTTGACTTTATCTACTCAACGATAAGTAAAAATTGTGAAAGGATACGCACTGCGTTGCGTATCCTTTCCATTTATTCACAGCTAAAAAATATTTTATAATGAATATAAAATCATTCTTGATTCTGTTGCTATTTTTCGTGAGTACAGGTATAATGACTGCCCAGTTTGCCGAACCAGCACTTGGAGGGGCAGATTATGATGGCGACCCGATACAAGCCGGCTATGCAGCCAGCCTGACCTTCAATTGGGTCAACTCAGGAGCTTCTACTATGCCTGCCGATGCCGCAGAAATCATCGTCAGTTTTCCCAATAAATATTACATGACAGATGGTACTACCCCACCTACAGGTACGATTGCCAATTGGTTTGACTGGATGCATACCAATGTAGAAGGCGGCGATACTTGGGTGGGTACACTCAACAAAGCTGTACCTGCCTTCGATGGCGGTACGATTGTCTTTGAAGTAGTGGGTATTACTACAACGACTGAGCCGGAAGCCACTACGATTTTTACACAACCAACGGGCAAATTTGATAAATTCCTCAATGCACCCGGCAATGATAACCTCGCACCAAAAGCAGAAGTACTTACGGTGCTTCCTGTAGAATTGACCTCATTTAAAGCCACACTCGAAGATTGTAAAGCCAGACTTATATGGACTACAGCCACCGAGACGGGGGTGAGTCATTTTGAAGTAGAACAAAGTGCCAACGGAACAGCCTTCGCTATGCTCGCAAGAGTAGATGCTACGGGCAGTGTTGTACAAAGTGCTTCGTACAATTTTACAGATACTCAATTGACACAGAATAACTACTACCGCCTCAAAATAGTTGATATGGACGGCTCAGTCGAGTACTCGGAAATATTTACAGTATATGCCGATTGTGCATCTGTGGTATCTGTTTCGGAAGTTTTCCCCAATCCTGTCAAAAATGAATTGGTATTTATTCGCCTCAATAGCAGCCTCAACCATGAAGACGCGCAAATCCTTGTCATGGATATATTAGGAGAAACGCTGATGAGTATGCCTGTAGTCATCAGTGAAGGGTCTAATCTTTTCAGTATTGACCCTAACCGACTGGCAGCAGCACCTTACATGATTGTTGTTGAAGGTAATGACTGGCGGACATCTGTTTCTAAATTCGTTAAAGTAAGTGAATAAGTATCAGGAATTAAATAAATTGTTCAATAATGCGCCGTAATTTTTTCTTTTAAAGAATTCAAAAAATCGTTGCATAGCCATAGCTACGGAACTACTTTTTGTGTTTTTTAGAAGGGAAAAGAGCAAGCATAATGGGGCAAGTTATTTATTTTCTTTCACTAAGGCCGGATACATAAAGTGTCCGGCACATTTTCATCCAAAGAACAATTTACATAATTAAATACGCAAAATATTTGACACAAGTAATACTTTAATGAACAAATAATCTAGACTCTGGCTAACCGTTAAGCAAGACTTTTACACTTCATATTAATTTGCTTATAAGGTTCTGCTGAAATAAGGATATTTTTAAATTATTTTATAATAAAAAATATTTATAAATAATTCATTTTTAATGATAAATAAATTACAAAATAATTTTAATTAATTAAAAAATGGCTATATTTCAGTGTGACCTTATAAAAATATTTTAGTAATAATAATAAGTAATTTTAAAAAAATATTTTAAGATTAAATGTATAACTCCCTATAGTTTATGTGGGAATACGACAGGCGCATCGTCAGCTGAACAACTACGTTAAAAGTTAACATTCTCGAAATTACGAGAATGCTTTTCAAAATTTCGTCCGTCAATTACAACTACATAATTTTATAAAACAAATGCGTTAATATTTTTTTATTTAAATAAATATATTTTATTTATTATTTTAAAATAATTGAGTTATTAATATTTAAAATTTATAAAAAATACATATATGAGTGCCATCGTTATTTAAAATCAGCAAAGTAGCCCGATTAATTGATTAATGAAGATGATAAAATATAATGGGAAATTGAAGTAAGTTAAGTGATTAAACAAAAATAAAATAGTAAAATACTGATAATCAGTTTATTATAAATTTAGTTCTTTTACCTATTATTACCCTATCTTTTGCATTGACTTTTGTCCAGAATCTAAAACTAACAAACACTTTTAAATTAATAAAATGAAAACAAAGTTTTTTTTACTCTCAGTTTTAGTGTTAATGTTGTTCAGTTTTACTGCATTAGCACAATTTGCAGATCCGGCACTTGGCGGGGCAGATTATGATCCTGACCCTTTTCCGGTAGCAACAAACTCTACACTTACTTTTAGTTGGGCTAATTCGGGGTCAAGTACGATTCCTTCCGGCTCAGTAGAGATAGTGGTGAGTTTTCCAAATAATTACTACGGTACTGATGGCGTGACGGGTCCTACGGGAGCTTATGCCTCCAATTTTACATGGACACACGAAACCACGGCGGGCGGAGATACTTGGCGTGGCATATTAAATACTACGGTACCTGCTTTTGACGGTGGTGAAATAGAATTTGAGGTGACGGGCTACCAAATCACAAGTGCACCAGAAATTACAACGATTTTCACCCAACCGATTTCTGATTTTAGTTCGTTTTTGAATGCTCCGGGCAATGATAATCTCACGCCTGCTGCCGAAATTATTGAGCCAGCCTGTTCAGTAAACGCTGGTACTTTGAGTTACTAACCATTAGATATCGATGACCGATGATTGAAATTTACTCAAGTTGGTCATCAAATTTTTAATTTTTTAAAATAATAAAGATGAGAGCACACAATAACATACAGGTTATATTGTTCATCGCTTTATTGGTGTGTTTAGTGGTTGCTTTTTCACCCTCTGATACTTACGCGCAAGGCTGTAATTATTTGGATGGTGAAGACATCGTGCTCACCAATACAGGCAATACTTCTTCGGCTACGGTTATTACGACTTATGTACTGACCGACCAAGCGGGTATCATTGTGAATCGTTCGGGAACAAGTACGCTCACGAGTCCCGGTATAGGAACTTTTATTGCTTATGCAGTCAATTACGACTCCAATCAAGTTAATCCCACACTTGCCATTGGAGACGATATTAATGACATTATCGGAACAGATTGTATAGACACCGCTTCTCTCCCTATCAATGTATGTGGCTGTGCTACAGGATCCGAAATAGGGGATACAGAGATAGCTTTTAGTTTGAGCGGAGAGACTCAAAATCCACCTTATATACAAGAATTTGTATTAACAGATGGTAAAGGTACTATCCTTCAAACACAGACCACTAACCCAATAACTAACTTATCTAATGGTAATGATGTATATAATGTATATTCGCTGATCTATGAAACTCGCCCTGAAATCAGTGCTGGTGACAATATCAATGATTTAGATTTGAGTACAGCCTGCGGAGATATTACCGGACCTTTAGGTTTTATACTTTGCCAGACATTGCCTGTAGAATTGATATATTTCAAAGGTACAGAATCTGAATGCGAATCGCATTTGAGCTGGGCTACCGCTTCGGAAGTCAATGTAAGTCATTTTGAAATACAGGAGAGTTTCAATGGTACTGTTTTTTCAACTATTAGCCGTACAAATGCAGTAGGAAATGAGACTGCTACAACAGAATATACGTTTGTTGATACACAGATTATTCGTACAAATTATTATCGACTCAAAATCGTAGATATGGATGGTTCTTTCGAATATTCAAATATAGTATCTATCCAAACAAACTGTGCCTTCGGTGTCTCTATTTCGGAAGTATTCCCAAATCCGGTTACTTCTGGCGTAGTTAGTGTTCGCTTCAACAGTGACATTGATCACGAAGATGTATTCTTGGTACTCACTGACGTGTTGGGTAGAAAACTGATGGAAGTTCCAACGACTATATTTCAAGGTACCAACCTTGTGAGTATTGACCCTAATAGGTTGCCTTCAGCTACATATATGTTGCATATACAAGGCGGAAATTGGCGTACAGATTATGCCAAATTTGTAAAATTGAATAAATAAGGAATGAAAAGATGATAAACGCTACATCTTCACGCCGTTATTTTTTCTTTACACGAACCAAATTTGATGCGTCCCGAATGCTTTCGGGGTAAGGAGAATTTGGTGAAGTATAAAGGAGAAAGAACCTGATTGTAACGCTTTAGTGAAAGAAATTAAATAAGATGTTCCATAATGCGAAGTATTTTTTTTGTCTAAGGATTTTTTGAAAGTCGCACATAGCCTACGCTACAGCCTGTCCCGAACCCCGATTCGGGATAAGGATTTCAAAGGATTCTTAGACGGAAAAAAGACGAGTATAATGGCACATGTTATTTAATTTCCTTCACTTAGCCTTAAAATAACTTATTGATAATGAATACTTTGTCGAAAATTCAGCTAAGAAATAGGTCTTATCCGTTTTATTTTATTCTTATGCGATAAATATTTATATTAAAATGCGTCAATTGCCTGCTAAAGAGCCTGCAACCAATAGATTTTCTAACCAGTTACCCCGATAACAAAATCCATTAATTTGTTCAAACGGGCTACGTACATTTTTTTGCCGAATGGTAAAGGACGAAAAAGGGCATAAATTTATGAGCATCGCGTGTGCCCTCACAGCTGCTTCGGCACTGCTAATACTGCCATGAAAATTCTGAGTAGCATAGAGCCTTCTGACTTGAAATTTCATCATTCTGTCCAACATATTAGAAGTTTTACGTCCGTATGGTGCATCGTTATAAGCCATGTATTCTTCTTTTTAACAGAGTTTTCACGGCAGTTTTAAAGGAACTTTCCGGAACATACGTCTGCGTCCATTCTTTCAAACGCCTGATGCGTTGAGCAAATATAAATTTATCCTCTGCATGGTAACAGTTCCACACTTTATCAGCGATGATATTAAAATATAAATCATAAGCCTTTGTCCCACAGAACTTAATCTTTAAGAATCCATGTAGGAAGCATCTTAATATTTGCGCTTTGAGGAAGAGGGATGCAGCAGTTTTAGAGGTAGATTGAAAGCCGTCTGTATTGATGCTTTCAGCATCATATTGAGGGTAAATGTTCAATATTTCATCTTTGAATACCCCGTAGAATTGCACCAAATGTTCATAGTCTATATTGGTGCTGACACTGGCTCCTAAGAAGCAGTTGCTGCCAATTGTGGTGCAAACATGTAATTTATGGCGACCAAGCCGACTGTGGTGTTCGTCTATCAATAAGTCAGTAGGTAAATTCTTAACATGTTTGATAGTTATTCCCACTATATTGTAATGAGCAAGTACGCATTCGGCTCTGTACCAATACATCACATAGGTATGCGATAGCATGGTAGGGCGTATTGTGTTTTCGTCTTCCCTAATCTCTCATAAACTGCTACCAAGCCGGCTTTGCCCTCTTCTTTTGCCGATTCAATCGCTTTGAAGACTTGTACTCGCTGACGACCTATCCGACAACCATATGACCTGCACCTGCGCCCCCTTTTATGCCGAAGGTGTAAATCACACTGATAATCATTCGTTTCAAATCATGCTGACCCTTTGCCGTATTCCAATAACCCGTATCCATTTCAGCACTACGCTCTTCATTACGTTTTTCTTAATGCCAAATCATACTCTTGGGGATATCTAAAGATTTACTCGCTTCCCGAAGACTCTCACCTTTGCTCGAACGCCCATAAGACTGTATTCTATGCCATATCTGTTTAAACATGCTACAAAGTTCAATATAATATTACACTTCTGTCACATTTTCAGGCATTTTATGCTAAATTCATTAAAATAACATTTACACGATGTCCAACATTAGACGGGTAGCCTAATTTATATTAAATAAATACTTCTGTTACGTTTATTTTTGATTTAAAAACAAAAAATTAGTTAATTCATTATCAAGACATCATAAAAGAATAATTTAAAAAATGTTAATTATAACTTTAATTTAAAAATATTAATTATCAAGAATATTCTACATAATATATTAATTAAATTTTTATTAGGGAAGAGGAAGAAAATAATCTACCCCAAATGAAGAAGTTATTTATTTTCTTTCACTAAGGAAGATTTAGTGAAACATATAAGAAAAAGAACAATTCAAACGGGTAGATTATTTTTTTCGTCTTCCCTTACATAAATAAGCCTTTAAACTTTATAAATTGTTTAATTTATTTATTTATTATTTAAATTTAAATGTTAAATAAGTCATTCTTTTTCTATAGTATTTTATTACAAAACGTAAGAAAAATATAGAGGTGTCCGAATAAAATAGGGTATAGTCGCAAGGCGAATATTTTTATGAAAAATGGGTGTTTTAATATTCAAATATCCACGTTCAACAAAGAAATTCGCCTTGCGACTCGCTTATAATTGCTCACCCTATTTTTGTCGAACACCATCAAAAATATTGATAATGGGAATAAAATTAAGACAAATATATGTCAAAGTGCTAAAAATACACTATATTTGTTCATCTTTAGTAAACAAGCGTTTAAAAATAATTGAGACAAATATATGTTAAAGTGTTAAAAGTACACTATAACTTGTTCATCTTTAGTAAATAAGCGTTTAAGAACAAATAAGACAAATATATGTTAAAGTATTAAAAATGCAATACATTTGTTCATCTTTAGTAAATAAGTGATTAATACACTGTTTCACAAATTTATTTACTTTTTTGAGTATTTCTTTTAAAATGACTCTTCACCAAAAAATCCTTAAATACAGTGAGTATTCGCGTCATTTTTGATTCGATTCATTTCAAAATAAACGTCAAAAAATGTAAATAAATTTATAAAACAGTGTATTAAGTATCAGGAACAAAATAAATACATATTCTCGACTTGTTCTTTTTTCTTCTATACTTCACCAAATTCTCCTTAAATAACCCGTTGTTAACATCAAATTTGGCTCGTGTAAAGAAAAATAACGGCGTGAAGATGTAGCGTTTATTATCTTTTCATCCCTTATTTCAAAACAACATTCTGCAAGCGATTTATTTTACCAAAAAATAATTGCAAATATTATTTAATCATTAGAAATGCAGGAGAGCATTTAAAATTAAATCTTATATTTTTCATATTTCGCGTAAATGCGATTAAGAAAAATGAATTTAAACAGAATTATATTCTGGTTTTAGTTAGAAATAAAGTGTAATTCAGAATTTTAAATACATAAAAAATTTAAAATATTTTTTTTATTCATTGTAAATGAAAATAAATATCATTTTACATATTTTATTTAAATCGAATTAAATTTCGCTCAATGCTTTTTATAACAATGGTTTCAAAATATAATTTCGTTTAAATTTGATTTTCTTATTTTCATTTACATGAAATGTGAAATATTTGCTCAAGAAAAATACTTCACAAAAGTCAAAATAAAAATTTTATAAAAATGGTCTTTGGGCGAATTTTATATTTTTATAAATTAATTTATCCCAAATAAACAGCAGTTTATATAGATAAATATACTTAATTTGATATTCTTTCAACTCTTGACTTTCCTGTTTGTACTGCCTAGAGTTAGGGAAGACGAAAAATAAAAAGGCTGACTTTTAAATACCTAAAAATCAGCTACTTACAAATCTTTGCTCTCTAAATTTTGTCCAAAGTCTAATATACTGTTTGGGCATAAATAATTTTCTTACTCATGCTTAATAAATACATTATGAAATTGTTACAATTCAATAGACTAATAGTATGCCTTGCATTACTATTCTCTACTCAAATCATTGATGCACAGAGTGTTATCAATGAAAAAATCACTCGAAACCTTACACAAATACAAAAAACTACACCCTACACACCATTAGAAAAAATTGCTGCTGACGCATTGAAAAACGAAATTCCGAACGAAGTACTTAGTCGCAAACAATTGTTTCAAGTACAAAAACAATCAATTCAATCCATTAGAAATAATAAGGCCAAACACCTGCGAATCAACCTTCCTGTAGAAGAGCAAGAGCTCGAATTACAATTAGTAAAAGCCGAAATATTTTCAGATGATTTCCGTGCCGTTGCCGCCTCCAATCCTGATGTTGAATTGGACATTGATAGAGGTGCACATTATTGGGGAACGGTAAAAGGTGCCAGTAAAAGTCTCGTGACGATTTCGTTTTTTAAAAACGAAATTGTAGGTCTAATCAACTTGGATGGTACACAATATACACTCGGTAAAATTGAGGACAGTGAATACCACATTTTATATAATAGTAAAGACCTGAATTATGACTATGATTTCACCTGTGCCAGTCTTCCTACAGATAATAGCAATAATGCACCTATTGACGAAGTGGCAGCTGAAAAATCCGCTCTAATTCCCTGTGTCACATTTCACATGGAAATAGATTATGGTGTATACCAGCAAGAAGGTAGCAGTATAAGTTCAACAACTAATTATGTCAATGGTGTATTTGCAGAAGTTGCCACGCTCTATACAAATGAAAACATCATTATCAAAATTAGCTACATAAATATATGGGATGTCCCCTCTCCTTATACTGCAGAAAGTGAAGTAGAGCAACTTACTGATCAAGAATACGGGAAAACCAATGGAGACTTAGTACATCTGCTCCATAATAATTGCACATGCGGTAAGGCTGCGATAGATGTGCTTTGTAATGACTATTATAATACAGGTGTGAGCGGTGTGAACGGGTATTATCAAACTGTACCGACTTACTCCAGTGACGTTATGGTAATCGCACATGAAATGGGGCACAACTTCGGCTCACCACACACACATTCTTGCGCGTGGAATGGCAACAATACTGCCATAGACAACTGTGCAGTTGATGAAGTAAGTTGTGGTGGAACATCCCCCTCTGCGGGTACAATCATGAGTTACTGTAATTATATTGACTTTAACTTAGGCTTCGGTCCGCAGCCCGGCGATCTTATACGAAACAGATATAATTCGGCTTTTTGCCTAGATCAGTGTGGTGAAGCTTCCTGCGACGACGGTCTTCAAAATGGCGATGAAGCAGGTATAGATTGCGGCGGCTCTTGTCCCAATGAATGTCTTACCTGTAATGATGGTATTCAGAATGGCGATGAAACCGACGTAGATTGCGGAGGTTCTTTCTGCCCAATTTGTCCCTGCGATGGCAATGCAGTAGCTGTTACAATTAATTTTGATGAGCTTCCGGCAGAAACTAGTTGGACAATGAAAACGCAAAACGGTAACAATATAGCTGGCGATACTTATGCCGACGAAGCCGGCGGATCCACCGTAACGGAAAATCTATGTCTCCAAGATGGTTGCTATAGTTTTACTATCAATGATACTTATGGAGACGGTATTTGCTGTTCATACGGATATGGTTCATATAGTGTTGTCGATGAAAATGGTGCTATCTTAGCCTCCGGTAGCGAATTTGACTTTTCTGAAACTACTGATTTCTGTGTGGAAGGCGGCGGCGAACCTGCGCCTACTTGCGACGATGGCATACGAAATGGCACTGAACTCGGCATAGATTGCGGAGGTTTGGATTGTGAGCCTTGTCCGAGTTGCCACGACGGCATACAAAACGGCTCTGAAACCAGCGTAGATTGCGGAAGTACTACCCCTCCGATTTGTTCGCCTTGTGATTGCGGCGACGGCATACAAAATGGCACTGAAACCAATGTAGATTGCGGAGGTTGGGATTGTGAGCCTTGTCCGACTTGCAACGACGGCATACAAAATGGCACTGAAACCGGCATAGATTGCGGAGGTAACTGTTGGGGTTGTCCGGTTTATCCGACTTGCAACGACGGCATACAAAATGACAAAGAAACCGGTATAGATTGCGGAGGTCCGTATTGTATGCCTTGTCCGACTTGCAACGACGGTTTCCATAATGGCACTGAAACCGGCATAGATTGCGGAGGTAACTGTATGGATTGTTCGGTTTTTCCGACTTGCAACGACGGTTTGTTCAATGGCTTTGAAACCGGCTTAGATTGCGGAGGTGTTTGCCCGCCTTGCCCGCCTTGCGACGACGGCATACAAAATGGCTATGAAACCGACGTAGATTGCGGAGGTCCGGCTTGTCCGCTTTGCCCGAATTGCAACGACGGCATACAAAACGGTAATGAAAACGGCGTAGATTGTGGGGGTATTTGTTTGCCTTGTTCGACTTGCAACGATGGCGTACAAAATGGCACTGAAACCGGCGTAGATTGCGGAGGTAGCTGTTCAGCTTGTCCGACTTGCAACGACGGTATACAA
>ENA-ORXM01004802-ORXM01004802.1-marine-metagenome-genome-assembly--contig:-NODE-4802-length-11417-cov-3.694004_pt1 | contig 11417 bp, 8 predicted proteins | sample MGYA00237867_ERZ511480 | MGnify/ENA primary metagenome ERZ511480 (study PRJEB26309, sample SAMN06266103) | marine metagenome | isolation source: Algal blade | place: United Kingdom:Sidmouth, United... | reverse complement strand
TCCACCTCGTCTGCGGGGATATCTGGGCTAACGGTGCCCCGCTCCCAGAAATGGTCGTCATAGTTGGTGCTGCCGCCCTCGCCCCACACGCCCATAATCGCGTAGGTCTCTTCTTGACTTTGAACCGTCGTCGCGGTTTTTACCCAGGCTTGGCGCACTTTCAAGCTGTCGCTAAGGAGGCTGCGGGCAAAGAGTCGGCCCTCTAAATCATTGTCAAAGGTTACGGTTGAATAAGCCAGGAGCATGTGCAGCCCGTCAAAGGCCTCGCCCCAACGCTGCCACCAGGCCAGCCCGACAGCGCTATCTTGTAAGGGTCCACAAGCAGCAATGACAAGCCACTCGAGGTCCCGATTGCCCCAGCGCACCTCATCGAAATAAAGAAACTGACTTTCTTCTTCACTTGTAAACGAAAAGCCGTTACCCGAGGCGTGCCCTGTATAAAAACTGAGGTCGACGTCATCAACGACACTGCTATCTTGACCACCTAGCGTAGGGTCGATAAAGTCGTTCGACTGCGCCGCTTCTTCACCATGATCGAATTGCACGGGGACTTGAGCGCGCCCAAGCGCCCTGCGGAAACCCCGAGCATTTGCTGCGGCCCTCGGCAAACCCTGTGACAAACCTATCCAACTGATGCCCGCGTCGACCTGGCCCAAGCTTTGTGTGCCGAGGCGCGCCCCAGACATGGCAGCCGAGGTAACAGCAACACTTTCAGTCGCCCAAACAATCAGGCCGTTGGCGTCGGTCACGATAACGCTTAAGGTCTCCTCAGTGGTGGCTTCGCGACCTGCAACGGTGTAGCTAATACTATTTGCGTTTGTTTCTTCTAGGGTAGTGCTCGAGCTGCTCCATTCATAGCGGTAAGGCGCAGTGCCGCCTTCAACCGTTACTTGGGCGCTCACCGTGCTAGCTTCACTTGTCACGCTTAGCTCGAGCTGCGGCGCACTCTGAACGGCGGGTAGCAGGAGTTTGCGCACCTGTACGTCTTCTTCGCCAATGGTCAAAGATCCTTCGAACAAATAGTGCGGAACAATCGTCTCTACGTTGATATCTAGGGGCGGCGCGTAGTAAACAAGCTCTGAGTCCAAACAGAGGGTTTGCAAGTCGCCACTTTGCGGTTGTAGCGCCGTAGCGCAGCCGTCTTGCAATGTCACAAGACTTGCGTCTGTGTCCAGAATTTGCGCCGCCGCCAGTTGCGCCGCTTGGGCGGCGGGTAACACGGGAACCTCACCTACTTTTTTCAAAATGCGGTTTGCATAGATAAGCTGCGTTACGGTGCCGTCGGGGGCAAACACGACCTTGACCTCGGCCCCAGGCCCGACCAGAGGTTCGCCGTCGGGCGTGGTCATTACATAACTGACCTGTGTGTCAATGGATACGTCGGCAACGACCTCGCCATCTTTCGACACCGCTTCAAAGCGGCTGTGCCCCACCCTGGACGTATCGCCTTCGGGCAATAAGCTCGAGCCTTGCAAACAGTCGCCCACTTTACTAAGTGCCTCGTCGTCGCTAAGCACCTCGAGCGAGCCAATCGCCTCAAAGTCAAAGCCCTGGGCCACGGTTAAATTATCGTCTTCGTCACGCGTACCGGGGCCGAGTTCGGTCAGGGGTAAACGCTGGAACTTCGCCGCTTGAAAATAATCCACTGACTGGTTAGGCGCTATAACTGACGCGTTGATACCCAGGCAGGTTGCCAGCGCTTGAGCGGACTCTGTAGACACCGCGATACCGCCCGTTCTGTAGATAGGCGCACCAGGTTCACCCGTCGAGAAGGTGTCACCACTCGAGCACGCCACTAAAATAAACGCCAGTAAACTGCCGTAAAAAATAAAAAAAAGAAAACGCATCATCAAAACCCAACCACCGCACTGCTCTCACCCAGGGTTAGGGTGAGGCGGCTGCCGTTTGGCAAATCGGGGACACTTTGCAGCTTTAAGTCGAGCGTCAGGGTGACTTCGTTGGTGCCACCACTTGTCAGCAAACTTATAAGCTTGTTCAAGTCAGCCTGGGCAAGTAAAGCCTGCGTGGTAGCCACCGTATCGGTGGTGAAGGTACTGCTGCCTTTGACTTGGTCGAAAATGACGCTTTTGTCTAGTAACTCGGTGCTCAGCGTCAATTCGCCTGATGGGTCACGAACAGTGACTTTCATGCCAAACCCTGTAATCGAAATACCACAAGGCGTAAAGTCAGTGGGCGTTTGCAGCGTTAGAGTTGTGCCCAGGGCTAAGGAAAAAAGAGATTGCTTGGGCGATACGGGTAAGTCAGCTAAGGACAAGTCATCGAAGCGAAAGTTCAGATCGCCTACGCTGTCAGCTTGAGGCTCGAGTCCACCCTTCGCCGCGTCACCGCCGACGGTAATCGTGACGCTTTGCCCCTCAAGTTGTAAGGGATTGTCAATTGTCTGCGGCGGAATAAGACCGCAGCTACTCAGAAAGCTACTCAGAATAAGAACCGTTGCGGCGACCATAGTGAGGCGTAAAATCATACGCACCTCCTCCTAACACTGGGGTTTTAAGAATACGATAGATAAGATAAGTGGAGCAAAAGCGCCCCCTCGGTTCAGGAACCGAGGGGGCAAAAGGCTTAGTTACCGACGTGACTTACGTACCAGTAGCCCGAAATATCGCTGCCTCTTATATCAGCGCTGACTGAACCGTGACCATGAAAATGGTCGTTCCAGGCGCTGATATTGCCGTCACTCATAACGCCCATGACCATCGCGTCTACGCCGTTTGGCTGGTCGTCGTCAACTGCTGCAAACCAGGCCTGGCGAACTGTCATGTCGCGGTCAACCATGTTTTTGGCAAACTCACCCGAGAAGCTGCTCCAGGCGTAAGCGTTCGTGTGAAAACCCAGGAGCAGGTGAAGGCCGTCGAATTCTTGCTTCCAGCGGTCAAAAACGCTGTCGCCGTTATACTCTCTTTTTAGTACCTGGCAAGAAAGCAGGGCTAACCACTCGAGGTCCTTGTCGCCCCAGTCGCCGTCAGCGTCATTACTGTCGAGCGTACCGTCGTCGTGTGAGTTGTCTTCAAAGGTAAAGCCGCCGCCGTAGCCGTGCCCGACATAAAAGGTGATGTCGGTGTTGTCGACGTAGCTGCTGTCGTTAGGTGATTTGAAATCTCTCTCCCAGGCATTCGTGCCCGTCCAACTAAAGCGCTTAGTCACGCCGTCGCCAAGCATCTCGTTGATGAAACCTTGCTCGAGCGCACCAAACTCATTTGTTACAGCATTTTCTGTACCAAAGTCGCGGACACCGCCCACCTGGGGCGCTAAACCGGAACCTTGCGCTTTCACCTGAACCTCAAAGGTTTCACTGACCTCAACGGAAATACCGTTTGCATCGGTAACAATCGCGGTAAGGGTTTCACTGTTGGTGGCTTCACGAGCGCTTACATCGTAGCTAAACTGGTCGCCAGGGAAAAAGTTGTCACCTGGGAAAGCCACGTTAGACGAGCGCCACTGAACGGTGTAAGGTTCCGCACCACCCTTGACCGAGACATTTGCACTTACGCGTGAGCCTCTAGTTGCAACCTCGAGCTGGGCAACAGGCTTGAATTCTTCACTTACAACCGCTGGGATAAGCCGCTCCAAAGGAATGACTTCTTCTTTGCCAACTTTTGCCACGCCACTACAGGAGATATGCGGCAATACCAGTTGTGCCCGGTTCAGTTCTAAAGACGGTGCATAGTAGGCGTATTCCGCCTTGACCTCGAGCGCGTCGAAGCTGGGGTCAGCTAGGGCTTCGCCGCAGCGTTTCTGAGCTTCATCTAGAGATAAGACTTCGGCTTCGCCCTCAACTTCTAGCTGGCGAAAAGCGTAGCGTAACTTGGTGACACCTTGCGCGTCAAAGCTTGCCGATACAACCGCGCCGGGGCCTTTGACCGGAATACCTTTAAGCGAGGTCTGGTAGCTCACCTGGGTATCGAGAAGCTGCTCGGCAACTGTCTCGCCCTCGACACTCACGGCCTTGAATTCACTGTGACTGAGAACGGGTAGGATGCCAAACTGGTCACCAGGAAAAAGTTGCGTACCCTGTAGGGCTTCGGTCAAGAGGGCCTCAACTTCTTTGCCTTCGGGCGCTTGAACTTCTTTAAGCGCTTCAAAGTTAAAGGCTTCTAAAACAGTCGCTTGCTTATCCTCATCAGGCTCACCCGCGCCAAGTTGTTCGGTAGGTACAAATTGGTAGCGGTTCGGATCGACAAAGTCGACAATGCCATTTTTATCAACCAGACGCTCAGCTTTGATCTCTAAAACACTGGCAAGTTTCTGGGCCTCTGCCGAGCTTGCGCCATTTTTGACGATGGCGTAAATCGGCAGCGACGCACCGCCTTTATCTCTATCGGGATTGGTTTGGTCTCCGGTCGTACCGCAAGCCGCTAAAAAGAGCGCCATGCAAAGTGCAAGCAGCGATAATCGCTTAATGGATTTATGGTTTGTCTTCATGTTTTCCTTTCAAATATCGGATGGGGTTCGTATTACTAACTTGCTTCGGTTTTTGTTTGCCTCACCTCCTTACCGTTAGTAGCTTAAAAGTGAGGCGTCAAAAGAGCGTTAAAGCTAGTGCACCAAACCAAACGCTTATAGCCATTTGTCAACGCTTTGCAGAAAAGCGGTGCTGGTGCAGTGCCCGCAATGAAGTCACACGTCTAAGCTTCGCAACTAGATACGGATTTTTGGGAAGCTGCACTAGGGCGTTAGTCTGGGGTGCATAAACTGCGCCATCCACGAAGCGTTGCGTTTGGGCGTACCGTCCGCATCTGACCAGGCAAAGCAGTAAGTCTGGTCGCCGCTGGCGTAGCTCATGACCGATGGACCTGTGGGGCCAATGTTCCAGAACAAAAAGCGGCAACGCTGCGAATCATCGGCCTCACCCGTACTACCAGAGGCGTCATTGTCATGCCTACCACCGATGGTGTGTCCGGTTTCGTGCATGGTCAGTAGGGCAATACGGTCTTGCGTGTTATTGCGGAAGCTTATCCAGACAATCGCGCCGCATTTGTCATAGTTGCGGTGAGGTAAGACGCAGGGCTGACCATTGCCACGTGGCGACATACCCAGCGCCTCGGTATAGGCGCAACCGCCCACACTGCCGTAGTTATGCTTCGTACCCCAAACCCAAATCTCATTGTCGAAGCGCTTAGTGCTGTTGGACAAACCACGAATAACGTCGCGGTACGAACCGTTGCCACTGCAAGACGCACTCGGGTGCGAGATAAGCGATTTACCATAATTGGTCAGCACGCGGTACTCACGGATTTTCGCCTTCACCATAAAACGGTTGTTGCGCGTCGCCAGGGTCGAACCGGTTGCCGGAATATCAGCGTGTAAATTCATCCAGACGTTGAACAGGTTCATGCGGTTAGCGCTGGCTTCCATACGGGCAAACCAGTTATTTATTTTCCAGTCGTTGGTGCTGGGGTCATAAATCGTGTCGTCAGCAACGGGTACGAGGTTGATGTATTTCCAACCGTCCTCAAGTGCGTGACCTTGCGTACCCAAACCGCCACTGTGACTGTGTTCACCATGACTATGCTCACCGTGGTCGTGGTTACCGTGACTGTGTTCGCCAAAGTCGGGGCCGTGGTCATGCTCAGCGTGGTTGTGCTCGGCTAAGACTTTGTCGCCGTTGTCAGCCTGATTCTCTTTTTCATCAACGTGGTTAAGCCCTGGCTGAAAGTTCGCTTGGCTATAAACGATGTAGTTTTTATCGGTGTTCGCCAGTAACTTTCTGACCTCTTCAGGTTCAAAGGCTGTGCCGAGTAAGTTGCTTAAGCTTTCAATGACACTGGGCATCTCGAGCTTAGGACCGTAGTACGCACCCTCTAGTTCATTGCCCACGACATTTAAAACCGAAGGCTGATAGCGGCGCTCGTCGTAGCGGAGTTTCTCGGCTAAGGCCTGCTCGGCAAGTTTGGCAAAAGCCTCACCTGAGAGGTTCGGCACACCTTGAAAGGTCAAACTGGGTCCCGTGAGCCTGTCAACCACTTCGCCCTTTTCATTTTCAGGGTCAAAGGCAATCACCGGCGTACCCTTCGCTGCGCGCAAGTTGTGCGGGTAAACGGTCCAGACGAAATCTTTTACAAGCTCGCCCTTGGGACTGACCACGGGCAACTCGACATAAATAGGCTCCACGCGCTCAGGGTTTTCCGCGCCCTTAGCGGCAATAGCATTCAGTTCTTTGACAATGTCGCGCGTCTCGAGTTTAACGAGTTCAAACGATTCCATTTTGGGTAAGACACGCTGAATAACCCGTCTCAACTCTTCATCACCTTGCGAGCCACGTTCATTGCTCTCCACCTCTTTTTGCGAACAGGCGGCTAAAAAGAGGAGTAAGGCAAACGCTAAAGTGGCAAATTTGAAAAGTTTTGCTTGGTTCATACGGTTTATCCTTTCTTGTTGTGGTTAATGGTTGTAATAGAGATGTCCACACTAAATAGTTTGTCCAGCTATAACTCCAGCTATATACTGGGACGCTTTTTACTTGTGACCCTCACCTCCTTTGCTTGAATTAAGCTTAGGAAAGGGGGTCTGAAAATGGCCTGAACTGCCCTGAAAAGGTTTGGCAAAAGTGGTTAGGCAACAAAAAAGTGGACGGCTCAAAGCCGTCCACACCTAGGTTATTGAATACGCTATTTAATGCGTTGTTTAAGAAGCGTCTAGTTGATTAAACATTCTCCTTGTGTATTAGCTGTGTAAGTATTTGCGGTACATATATCTGCGTTGACAGTAGCGTCGGCTTCAACGTAGACACCGTAGTCTTCACTATTGGATAAGGTGCTTCCTGTCAGGGTAAGGCGACCACCTCTATCAACGTAGACATTCGCTTCGTCTGCTTGTCCGCAGCAGTAGTTCGCACCACCGCCATAAGACACTGTGACATTTGTCAAAACGTTATTGTTACTGTTCGACGTAATGAAAATACCTCGCCAATCGCCAGCCGCAGGTCCGCTCGAGGAGCTGGTAAAGGTGACACTGTCTGCCTTTATCGAGCCCCCTTCTTCAACAGAAATACCTGCATCTGTCGCAAACTTAAGTGTTGCACCTGCTTCGATGGTGACGTCCGCTGAAGCGGTAGTATTTCTAAAGTCAGTAACATCTGTAAAGCGGTAAGGAATACTTGCTTTCCAGGTTTGGTTATCGGCAACAACTGAAGCCCTAGCTTCGGCAACGCCTGCATAGGTGCTAGCTGTTGTCTGGTCAATGCTACCGAGCTGGTTGGAAGCAACACTCATATCGCCATCGGCGTTGTTTGAGTAGGTGATGTTGTCGACTTTAATGGTTGCGCCGTCCTCAGCGTAGAAACCATAATCTTGAGCATTTGACAGCGTGCTATCCGCAATCGTGAGGCGTCCACCATTGTTGACATAAACATTTGCTTCATCAGCTTGACCACAACAGTAGTTCTCACCGCTAGCGTAAGAAACAGTAACGTTAGTAAGGCTGTTAGCATTACTATTTGAGTTAATAAATATACCTTTCCAATCACCCGCAGCAGGTGTACCTGCCGCACTGGTAAAGGTGATAGGCGCTGCCGCTGTGCCATTAGCGACAATGGCACCCTCAGCTCTAATAGATAAACCTGCGTCTGTTGCAAAGACAAGCGTTGCTCCGGCTATAACGGTCAGTTGAGCGTCAATATTAATGACATCCTCAACCAAGTGACACCCGAGTGGCAGAACAGTGTCTACAGCAATAGGTCCTTCTAAAGCTACCGCTCCCGAACAGCTAGCAGATGCAGCGATAACGGTAAGCGTTTCCGTATCGGATTTGCTTGCATCTGCATCGCTCGTCGCAGTGATACTGACACTACCCGCGCTAACGCCTGTCACAACACCGTCAGTATCAACGGTAGCCAGGTCGTTATTACTACTCTTCCAGGTCACGTCTTGAGAAACACCTGAACTACCACTCACCGTAGCGTTCAAGTCAACGTTTGCCCCAATTTGAACTTGGGCAGGACTGGGCACACCCGTTATCTCAACACCGCTGACCGTCGCGTCAGGATCAGTTGGGGTTGGCGTTACGCCACCTCCGCAAGCTGAAAGTAACAACCCTAATGTGATAACTACTAACCAAAGTGATTTGTATACAACTACCCTCATATCTATCCTTCTTTCCCTAGCGTTTCCCGCCAGATTGTGTTGTAGACGGCTTTTACCGTATCACCCGCAAACTCAGATAGCTGTGAACGATTTGGTAGGCAAGCGCGTTCTAACTGATTTAGATCTTATAAAAGAGGGCGTTAAAAAGGCGTTAAAATTCAAATCAATCGAAAATCTAAAATGGGGAAATCTTAAAATGCTCAGTCTGTAAGGGCGTGTTTCACGTAGGAGTGCTAGCCCTAAGCTTACGAGGCTGCTATGCTTTCAAGCATGTTAGCCAAACGCATTATTCCCTGTCTGGACGTTCATAACGGGCGCACGACGCGGGGGCAGCAGTTCGGCAAAGTCGAAAAAGGCGAACTGACCGATGTCGGTGACCCCGTTGAACTTGCCATTCGTTACAACGAGCAGGGTGCTGATGAAATGGTCTTTTATGATATTACCGCCACCTCTGAGGGTCGTAAGTCGATGTTGGAAGTCGCCACGCGCGTTGCCGAGCAGTGTTTTATGCCTTTAACCGTGGGCGGCGGCGTTCGCACCCTGGCAGACTTCCGCGCCCTGTTTCTAGCAGGGGCCGACAAAGTCTCTATCAATTCAGGCGCGGTTGCTAATCCGCAGGTTATCCGCGAAGCCTCGGACCATTACGGGGCGCAGGCGGTGGTTTTTTCAATCGATGCTAAGCAGCGTGAGGGAGGAAACGGGTGGGATGTTTACGTTGCCGGAGGTCGTAAGAACACGGGGCTGGACTTACTCAGGTGGGCCGCCAAAGGCCAAGAACTCGGCGCAGGTGAAATCGTTCTGAATAGCATCGACGGAGACGGTATGAATACGGGCTATGACATCGAGGCGACGCGGGCTGTAGCAAGGGCCGTAGACATTCCCGTGATTGCCTCGGGCGGGGCGGGTGGTCCTGAACACATGAGCGAGGTTTTACGCGCAGGCGAGGCCGACGCCGCCCTCGCCGCAGGCATCTTCCACCGCGGCGAGTACACTGTAGGGCAGGTCAAAGCGGCACTTGCCCAAGATGGCGTTCACATTCGAATGGTATGAGAGGGTAATCAGTGGACGGTAGGGTAAAGGATTTTAGCTGTTCCCCGACCCCTGACCTCTGACCCCGGTTGGTAGGTGTTCTAAGTGGCGAAGCTTATACAAATGGAAGGCCCTCTTTTTGAAGCCGTTCAACTCGAGCGTATCTTCAAAGACTCTAAGACCTTTGTAGACGCCGTTCCCAAGGGCGACCCGCTCACCATCCTGCGCAGCTACGAGCGGGAGCGCAACACATCAGGATTCGACCTGAAGGCGTTTGTTCACGAGCACTTCGATCTGCCCAAGGCGGCTGAAGCCAGTAAAGATTTACCACTCGATACCTCTTCTCTCGAGGGTTACATAGACAGCCTCTGGCCCCGGCTGCGGCGCGAACCGGCTGACGCGGAACCCAACGACACGCTTATCCCGCTCAAACATCCTTACATCGTCCCGGGTGGGCGTTTCCGCGAGATTTATTATTGGGATAGTTATTTTACTTTTCTAGGTCTTGCCGAGGCAGGACAGCTCGACATGGTCGAAAACATGGTGCGTAACCTCGTGCATTTGCAGGGCGAACTCGGGCATATTCCTAACGGCAACCGTCACTATTTTGCCACACGCTCACAGCCGCCTGTTCTCAGCTTGATGGTGCGCCTGCTCTGGGACGAACGCTACCGAGACGCTGAGGACGGCGTGGAACGTATTGCTGAGTTTTTACCGGCACTCGAGCGCGAACACCGTTTCTGGATGAGCACAGCGAGGGCCGTCAAACTGACCGACGGCACCTTGCTCAACCGCTACTGGGACAGCGCCACCACCCCCCGCCAGGAATCCTACGGTGAAGATTTTGACCTGGGTCAAGAAAGCCGCTTTGCCGACGACCTTTATCAAAACATCCGCGCTGCCGCCGAATCGGGCTGGGACTTCTCCTCGCGCTGGCTTAAGGTTCCGGGGGAACTGGGCAGCATTCAAACAACCGACCTTTTGCCCGTTGACCTGAACTGCTTGCTGTACTTGCTCGAGACCAGTCTGGTCGGCTACTACGGTTTACTGGGCGATGCAGACAAACAAGCGTCTTTTTTAGAGGCCGCCGAAACCCGCAAAGAGGCAATTCAGACCCTCTTCTGGAACCAGGCTGAAGGCTATTACTTCGACTATTCCTGGCGCACCCGTAAACAAACAAACATTTATTCACTAGCAGGGGTTCTTCCGCTATTCGCCCGCATCGCCGAGGGTGAGCGGGCCGAGCGTGTCAAAGACAAGCTGATGAACGACTTTCTAAAACCTGGCGGCCTGGTAACTAGCCTGAGCGGAGAGGGTGAGCAGTGGGACAACCCAAACGGTTGGGCACCTTTGCAATGGTTCGCCATTGTGGGCCTAAAACACTATGGCTTTGACGCTGAGGCAAAAGAGATAGCCACGCGCTGGCTAAGCATGATTCGCGGGCGCTTTGAAAGCGATAGAAAGCTGCTCGAGAAATACGACGTTGTCAACCTGGATAAAAAGCCGGGCGGCGGCGAGTACGAGGTGCAAGAGGGTTTTGGTTGGACAAACGGGGTAACGCTGAAACTTTTAAAGCTTTACAGTTAAGTTCATGTTGAAAGGGCGTGCTAAACTTTTTATTATGAAAGCTTTTGAAATGCCTCTAAAAGTAGGACAAAACGGAGAGTTAAAAGTTCCCGAATCCATTAGCAAACAGTTAACGCCAGGTCAGAGCGTACGCTTACTTTTACTGGTTGAAGAGGATAGCGAAAGCAAAGCTTGGTCTCGTTTGGGAGCGGAACAGTTCCTTGCAGGTTACGATGAAGCTGACGCGATTTACGATACCTTAGAGTAGCGTGTGACATATCCTTTTGGAAGCGTTTTGCTGTTTCATTTTCCCTTTAGCGATATGAGCGGTTCAAAAAAACGCCCAGCTCTTACCCTAATCGATACGGGAGATGCTGACGTCATTATCGCGCTTATAAGTAGCCACACTGCGCGCGATAGGCATGATGTAAGTTTGCGTGACTGGCAGATGGTAGGTTTGCTACTTCCTTCGGTAGTTCGTATCCACAAGGTGCTCACAGTGGAAAAATCACTTGTACTGCGGCGACTTGGGCGGCTATCAAAATACGACCAGCAACAAATCAAACAAGGTTTGAACCTTTTGTGGAGCAGCGTATGAAAAACCCCAAACTCGAGACCCTCGCTATTCACGCAGGTCAAAAACCCGACCCTGCCACAGGTGCGGTCATGCCCCCCATCCATTTATCCACAACGTTTGAACGCGAGCCGGACGGCAGTTTT
>ENA-ORXM01004799-ORXM01004799.1-marine-metagenome-genome-assembly--contig:-NODE-4799-length-11420-cov-4.313497_pt1 | contig 11420 bp, 10 predicted proteins | sample MGYA00237867_ERZ511480 | MGnify/ENA primary metagenome ERZ511480 (study PRJEB26309, sample SAMN06266103) | marine metagenome | isolation source: Algal blade | place: United Kingdom:Sidmouth, United... | reverse complement strand
TTTTTGCATAACGGGAGTTGTTGTACATCACTGGAAAAGTCTTTTTCTGCATTCTCTGATCTGGACTTAATCTAGTTCTCCATTCTGAGATCACCACGCCTCTTTCTTTGTCTATTTCTTCATGGTCAAAACTTATACCTCCAGCCCAGTCTTCTAGAACAGTCATTCCTTTGAGCATCATCTCTTCATCATCCGTTCTGACTTGCAACATATAAACAGTCTCATCAAAGCTGGTATAGGCATTTAAATCAGGTCCAAACTTTGTCCCTACCGTCTCGAGGTATTCTACAAGTTCATTTTTCTTAAAATTTGTTGAACCATTAAAAGCCATATGCTCAACAAAGTGAGCCAAACCTTGCTGGTCATCGTCTTCTAGGATTGACCCAGCTTTCAAACCAATTCTAAGTTCAGCTCGATCCGCCGGCTTGTAGTTTTGCTTGATATAATAGGTGAGCCCATTTTCCAAGACGCCAGTCCTAACAGTTGGGTCTTTCGGAATTTCTTCTGCTGAAGTCTTAGTCATTGGACTGGTTGGGGTAGCAATTGGAGGAATAAGTTCTGCGGCTTTGGTTTTATCTGTTGACTGTGGGCTACAAGCAATCATCAATAGGCCTAATAAAGTTAGTGTGTAGAAAAGAAAACATTTCATATTTGAGTAGTTGTTTTGATTAATATACTGGATAGTTCTGAAGTTTAACAATATATTAAAAAGATTGTCTTCAATATTTATCTTCACTGGTAATAACTAATTTTTAACAAAGCAATAACTTACATTTGTTGATGAAGACAATTGAAATAGCGGCACTACTTGTTATACTTGTATTTTCCTATGTTGTACTTTATTACGGAAGAAATCTTTTGATTCCATTAATAATCGCATTATTTATTTGGTTTTTGATAAAAGCTATAAGAAACCAGATCTTCAAAATTCCTGTAATTGGCAAAAAACTGCCATTATTTATAAAAAACATCCTTTCGACAGCTTTGATGTTTGGTATGCTTGGTTTTATTGTTAATCTAATTAGTAAAAATATCCAATTACTTAATTCTAATAGAAGCGATTACGAAATCAAGATCAAAGGGCTGACTGACAATTTAGAACAAACATTCAATATAAATATTGCATCCAAATTCACAGAGTTTTTAAACGAAATGAATTTTAATGAAATCCTCGGAAACTTACTTGGCTCTATTACGGAATTGTTTGGGAGCACCTTCACAATTGTCATATATGTGTTGTTCATGTTGTTGGAAGAATCGTATTTTCAGATAAAATTAAAAAGTTTAGCTAGATCAGACGGAGATTTTAATAGTGCTAATGCAGTTATAGCAAAAATAGAACATTCAGTAAGCTCCTATCTTTCCCTAAAAACCATAACCAGTTTGTTAACGGGACTTTTGAGTTTTATTGCGCTATCTATTATTGGTGTTGATGCTGCTATTTTTTGGGCATTTTTAATTTTCCTCTTAAATTATATTCCTACTATAGGTTCTCTAGTGGCTACTTCGTTTCCTACCATGTTTGCCTTAATCGAATTTGGGGACTACACTCATGCCATTTTGGTTTTAGTGGTAGTAGGATCGATCCAAATTTTTGTTGGTAATATCCTCGAACCCAAGATCATGAGTTCTTCTCTAAACATCAGTAGTTTAGTTGTGCTTATCTCCCTTGCCTTTTGGGCAACACTTTGGGGTATCACTGGAATGTTTCTTTCAGTGCCTATTATGGTAATAGCTATGATCATCTTATCTGAATTCGAGTCTACTAAGCCAATTGCCATTTTGCTATCTGAAAAAGGGGCCGTTTCAAAATAGACTAAAGTTTTTAAGATCGTAGAATAGATAATTATTAACGTGATCGACTATAATATTGGCAACCTAATAGATCCTATTGCCATATAACAGATTCTCATATGTAATAAATTACCTTGTCATTTTTCGGTTTTTTTTGCCTAACTATTCTTTTGCAAAATCAACAGATTAGAGATGTCTATAAATTAACTTCTCTATAAGATAATCTGATGAAATTTTTGCTGAGCTTCTTTATATTAATCGTCTTATTAGTTCCCGATCTTAGTAGTCAAGAACTAACTTCGCCATGGAGTTTTGGAATTTCAGCAATAAAATCAGAATATCGGGGAGATCTGGGAGACAATTTGTTTGATTGGTCAAACAGCCAATATTTTGGAGTAGGCCTTCATGTTAGAAATTATGTTAGTCCAGCAATTGATATGGGATTAGACCTAAGTATTAGCGATCACGGTTATTGGGAGGGTTCTAAGAGTAACTTTTTATCAAAACAATATCAAGGCAGCTTACAAGTAGTTTATAAGTTGAACAATGGAATCTTACTGAGGGAGCAGGCCGTTATTGCACCTTACATGCTGGTGGGTATTGGGTACACCTTTTATAAATCTGATCCTACTAGAGGCTCTAATGAAATGACCTTAAATATACCTTTGGGTTTAGGATTGAAAATAAAGATGGGTAGGAGTGTGTCACTATTTATGCAATCTACCTATAACCTCACAAATTCTGACATGACAGATATGATGGCGGGTGATGTAAATGCCAACAATCTTGTCAAGGGAAACGATCATTTTTTAAATCACCAACTGGGTTTTGTATTTAGTTTTGGAAATCGTGGTAAGAAAATGGATTCTGATGGAGATGGATTTAGTGATCACGATGATGCTTGTCCAAAGGTTTCTGGAATAGCAGCCATGCAAGGTTGTCCGGATACAGATCTGGATGGCATAACAGACTCAGAAGACCCTTGTCCAAATCAAAATGGTTCAATGCTTATGGGAGGTTGTCCTGATACAGATCAGGATGGTATCGCTGACCATGAAGACGAGTGTCCTGTGAATGCTGGCCCCATTGCGTTGAGAGGTTGTCCTGATTCTGATAATGATGGTGTCACTGATGCTTTCGACCTATGTCCATTTTTCCCAGGAAGCTTATCAAATAAGGGGTGTCCAAAAATAGAACCTCAGACTAGAGCACTGCTCAAGAAAGCTAATAAAGAGGTGGTTTTTGAGAGCGGATCTTCAAGATTTAAAGAATCATCTATTGTTGTTCTTCAAGAATTATTAGCCGTATTAAAGCAGCATGCTTACTACGAATTAATAATCGAGTCATATATTTTTGATGAATTAAAAGTGGACGATCAGGAGTCAGAACGCTCTCAGGATAGGGCAAATGTTGTAAAGGAATTTTTAGTTACTAACGGGATAGAATCAGATCGATTGATTACAGCAGGATATAGCGCTCGCAAATCCGATGATAATGAGGGTACTGAGTTGAAAAACAAAATGATTGAAAGACTTGAATTTAAAATCAACTTTTAATTAAATTGTTTTGAATGTGACAGATTAGTTATTGTTTAGTGGCATTCTTATTGAATGTATTAATTGGATAATTAACGTACTTTATTATAGACTGAATACTAGTCATAAGTAGTGCTTTATGACGTAATTTCAATGGGAAAACAAATTTTTGTCTGTATTTTTTGGCTAGCCAGCTTTCTCGTCTTATTCGGATGTAAAGATGACGATATTCTAGTTGATCCAATAGGTCCTCAAAACAGTCTTGGTTCCTGTACTGAAGAAATTCCAAACTTTACCATGCTAGAATCTAGCTATGAGTACATTCCTTATTTTCATGGTGGTTCAGAGGTGATTTTCCAAAATGAAACTGGAGAACAAAAAAAGTTTTCCATCAAAGTAAAAGACATGCGTGTCATTGATGGAATTTTTTATGACTACAACGTGTACGAAGATGGAGATACCATAAGTTATTGCTATTCTGTTGAAAGAAAACAGTTTGTCATTTCGAATGAAGCATTGGATTTAGAATTTGAGATCAATGTAGAAGTTAGGCCATATTTTCCTGCATTAAAAGAACAGCTTGCCGCTGATATAATCAATATTTTTTACACAAATAATCAGATTAGTCCAAGTTTGTACACTATGATCTTTAGGAAAAGTATTGATAATAGAAATTACCCGAATCAGCTCTACACAAATAATATTATGAAAATGGATATGAGTTTTTTAGGCAAAGAATTCAAAAACGTTGAGCACACAGTTTTTAACAATCCGTCGCTTACTCTTTACTTTAATAACAAGGAGGGAATTGTAGCTTTTGAGAATGATTTGTTTGGTTTGTATAGGTTTGTTGAGCTGAGATAAACTAAGCTGGAGACAGATGTTTTATGTTATTTATTTTTCCTGAATGAAATCCCATTTATTACCATAAAGGTCTTTAAAAACGATAACATACCCGTAGGACTCATCGCGAGGCTGATCTATAAAATCTATACCTTTTAATTTCATTTGTTTGTAATCTCGCCAAAAATCATCTGTATATAGAAACATAAAAACTCTTCCACAAGTTTGGTTACCTATAAAGGTTTCTTGCTTTTTGTTTTTTGCTTTCGCTAATATTAAAGAAACTTGGTCATCTCCTGGAGGAGCGATCCTAACCCATCTTTTTGTTTCAGACCTAATAGTATCTTCGAGGAGTTTGAAGTTCAGCTTTTTAGTAAAATATTCAATGGCTTTATCATAATCTTTAACCATTAAAGCGATGCCTCCGATATTCTGTTTCAAGGAAAGTGTTTTAGAATGTTGATCTTGAACTGTTTAATCCCAGTCTATGCCTTTATCTTTAAAGTGCATTGAATAGGTATTGCATTTGGGACAAAGGTAATCTGCTTTTTTTATTGCAGATCCTTTCCATTCAAATATGTCAAAATTGCTATCAGTAACTATATTTTCAGAAAGTTCTTCCTCACAATGATAAAACTTCAATGGTGTTTTATGGATTTTACATAAATTCTCTTCCTTGTCAATATCAGCCAAGTGGAGCTTATTACAAGATAGACAATAAGCTGGCATCAGCGATCCTCTAGTAAAATCGAATCCATGGCCTAGGCTGAGATTATCTTGTTTGTACTTACAATTTTTGCAAAAGGCTTTAACAACTCCTCCCATTATTTTCTTTGATTTTTACCAAAAATAGAAAAAACAATAGATTTGACTCAATAAAACAAGAGGAATGTTTTTTACAAACAATATTTTTTCTAAAATCTGTTCAAAATAACATGCCTCGACTATTGAGTTTATTTATTTTTATTCCTCGTATTGCGAGTAGATTTGGTCCTACTTTTAGTATTCTTTTTAGCTCTTGATTTTGAACTTGCTTTTGGTTTTTCTTTCGAATTTACATTCGTTTTACGTGAAGGTTGCCTAGTGGTTTTGACTTTTGTCTCTTTTTTTGGTTTGGTGGTTGCTTCTTTTTTAGTCTTCGTAATTTTAGTTTTCTTTCTAGTATTATTTGTAGTTTCATTGTTTGCTTTAGAAGCGTATCGTCTACTCTTTGGAGCCAAGGTGAAGCTATCTTCAACCGTTATAGGTACAAATAGGTCCGCGCTTTCTATAAGTATGGATGCAGTGGTTTTTTCTACTGCAGCAATCTCGACACGAACGCCTTCTCCCTTAAGGTGTTTTACCAATTCAATATAATCAGCATCTCCTGATAAAACGATGATCGTGTCAACTTTTCTAGCAATTTGAGTAGCTCTTATGGTAAGTGGGATATCTGCAGATTTATGACAAGGGATTACAGAGCCCATAAAATTAGTTAAAAGCCTATCGGCTAATTTTGTAGAGATCGCTTTTCCTTCTTTAAAGTAGATCAATCTACTAAGACCTCTTCCATTCAAAAGTTTTGGTATCAAAATATCAAAATTGACCATCACATTTGTATCGCCAGTGATATTATGAAGAGACCTTTCGATGTTGTTTCCATCGACTAGGATCGCTACAGATTGTGAGATATTTACTGCTACGACCTCATTTGTTTTATCATGCATTTTAGCATTGTTTTATGTCAGCTTAGGAGAGATTCACTAAAGTAGTTAAGACTAACTTTTAGCTGATTGAATTGAATTGAATTATTTTTTCATTCCTGGCATGCCACCAAACTGTTTCATCATCGCGTCCATACCTTTTCCAGTGGAGAGCTTATGCATCATTTTACGCATTTGCTCGAATTGTTTAACAAAGGCATTGATCTCGTGTATAGAATAACCAGAGCCATTTGCTATTCTTTTCTTTCTACTCATATTCAATACATCTGGGGCACCTCTTTCTTGAGGAGTCATAGAAAATATGATGGATTCAACTTTTACAAATGCATTGTCATCAATATCCACATTTTTCAAGGCTTTTCCCATACCGGGGATCATACCCATTAGACTTTTCATGTCACCCATTTTTCTGATTTGATTCAGTTGGCTTAAAAAGTCGTTAAAGTCAAACTTATTTTTCTTAAACTTTTGCTCTAATCTTTTTGCTTCTTTTTCGTCAAATTGTTCTTGAGCCTTTTCAACAAAAGAAACAATATCACCCATTCCTAAAATACGTTGCGCCATTCTGTCAGGGTGGAAGACATCCAAAGTCTCCATCGTTTCCCCTGTGGATACAAATTTTATAGGTTTTCCTACAACATATTTAATTGATAGAGCCGCTCCACCTCTAGTATCACCATCCAATTTTGTGACTACAACGCCATCATAATTAATGCGTTCATCAAAGGCATCTGCTGTATTGACTGCATCTTGACCAGTCATCGCATCTACAACAAACAATGTCTCATTTGGAGTGATAGCGGTCTTGATGTTCTCAATTTCTGACATCATCTCCTCATCTACTGCCAAACGACCTGCTGTATCAACTATTACCACATCAAATCCATGTTGCTGAGCATGAACTATTGCATTTTCTGCAATTTGAACCGGACTTTTATTTTCTACTTCTTTATATACTGCAACACCTATTTTTTCTCCTAGAACTGATATTTGATCGATCGCAGCTGGACGGTAGACATCACAGGCAACCAATAGAGGCTTATGTTGCTTTTTAGTCTTCAAATAGTGCGCTAGCTTTCCTGAAAAGGTAGTTTTTCCAGATCCTTGCAATCCAGCAACCAATACAACTCCAGGCTTGCCTTTAATGTTTATACCTACAGATTGGCCACCCATCAATTGGATCATTTCATCCATGACGATCTTTACCATTAGATCCCCTGGCTTAACCGCATTCAGAATGTTCTTTGTTCCTAAGGCTTGCTTCTTTACATTATCTGTAAATTCTTTTGCGATCTTATAGTTTACATCTGCATCAACAAGTGCTCTTCTTATTTCTTTTATTGACTGAGCAACATTTAATTCAGTAAGTTTTCCGGAACCTGAGAGTGTTTTGAAGGCACCATCTAGCCGTTCTTGTAAGCTTTCAAACATTTTAAATCAATATTTTAATATAAATCAATATACAATGTAGTAAAAATTCACACAAAAATACGAAAAGGAGCGCTAATGCCAAAGGCATCTTATTATGACCAAATTAGAATAGGAATTTGATTTTACGTTACTTGAATCTAAAGGTGTATTCAGCACGGGTATTTGTGGCTCCAGCGTCCCAAGGAGGACCATTTCTAAGCATTCTAATGGCTTCTTCATCACATCCATAGCCAAGACTCTTTTTTACTTGAAAATCGCTTAATTGTCCATTTCTATCCACAAAGAAACTTATTATGACTCGACCAGAAATTTCGTTCTCTTCAGCCTCTTTTGGATACCTCATGTTTCTTTCTAGCTGATTTTTAAAAGTCTTCCAACCTGATGCAGGTTTGGCAAACTTTAATTTCTCATTAGATTGGCCAGAGATGGAAGGTTTTGTTATTGTGGAACTTCCGTCATCCAAAGGTGCCGCATCCTGAGTTATAGGAGAACTAACGATGGTTTCCGAGAGTTGTGTTTGATTTTTGAGTTTTACTTTTATACTTCCTGTACCCGAAAATTTTGTATTGACGTCCTCATAACCTATGTATGAAAATAAGATCGGTTCTCCAACTATCAAACTTTTCAAGCTAAATTTACCATTGAAATCTGTAGAAGTACCATTCATACTTCGCTCTGCTATAACGGTCACTCCAAATAATGGTTCTCCATTGAGATCTGTTACGAATCCTGTAAGGTCTTTATAAACCGGTGCATTTTCGCTTACCTTTTCTTCTTTTATCTTTTCTTCTTCTATCTTTTCTTCTACCTGATCTAGTTTTGCTATGATCTGCTCTCGTTCAGTTTTATTCTGGGTTTCTTTTTTCTTCTTTGTCTTTGTAGCCTGTTGCTCAGGTCTTGTAGAAGCAATCTGACTGCTTGAATTTTGATCTTTTCTACTCTGAGCATTAGCTACTGAATTCTTTTGATTTGGACTACCCGCCACGAATCCATCACTTGTTGCTGGTGGCTTACTCTGATAGCTATTTATGTCTGTTTTGGGTGGACTATATTCCTCACGGGTCTCCCTTTGCGGAGTACTAAAAATTGTATACCCATCGGGTTGAATGCCAATTTGTGGTTCGGCAGCAGCTGAAGTGATCGCTGCTATTTGTTCGGAAGATGTAGTGTCTATATCTGCATAATTAGCTTCAGATCCTTGTATGCTACTTTCAGTCACAGCTTCTTGATTATCGTTTAAAATGTTGCTTGATTTGACCTGGTCTCTCAGTTTTCTTACGTTCTCATTGGATATCGTGGGTTCAAAAACAACTTGTTTATTAGCTTCATTAAGATTGAAAAACCAAAGACCAAGTGCCCCTAATATAGCAACACTTGCGACAGCTTTAAGCAAAGGCATGCCTATTTTTCTATTAGCTTTGACCTTAGTATCTAACTTTGTTTTTAAGCCACTAGCTATTTGTTTTCTTTCGTAAAGGTCAACGTCTTTTATTCCCTGATAGGCATCATAGAAGTAGGGGTCATCACCTTTATTGGTGATGATCTTTTCAAGCTCTTTTTCTGTCCCTTGGTGGTAGAAGAGCATTTTGAAATAATCGCTTATATTTTTAGGAGAATTTTTCACTTTTCTTTTTCATGCAATTTTTAATATTTCTACGACCATTTTGAATATATGACCTCACTTTATCTTTTTCTTCGCCTAATATTTCGGCAATTTCTTTGTAAGATTTTTTATCATAATAATGGTGCTTAATACAGGTTTTTTGAAGCTCTGGAAGCGTATCTATACATGCTTCCATTAGCAAGAACTCCTCTTCTTCAAGCTCCTTATCTATTAGATGCATTTCATCTTCAGAATACATAACATTTTCTTCATTAGTTGCCTTTTTCAGTTGTTTTTGCTGTGTTCTTAATACCATAAGGCAATGATTCTTACTGAGCGTATACAACCAACTCCTGAAATTCTCAACCTTGTATTTGGGAAGTTTATCTACTAATTCTTCAAATATGCTCATTACAGCATCTTCTGCTAGGGCTCTGTCTTTCAGATATTTAAAACATAAACCATACTGCAATTCGATATACCTATTGTATAAGTCTCCAAGGTCCTTCATGTTCCTTGAATTACTATACCTATCAACTAGGTCTTGATCACTAAGATGATCTGTATTTCGGCTAAAGATTCTTAGCAAAGATTAAATCGGTTTAAATTACTTTTAAAATTTTATGCAATTTCCAAATTTTCTGCATCTATTTTACAAATATCTTTATTTAATAAAACTATTTACCAATGAGAGGCATTAAATATTTATCATTTTGCATTTTAGGAATATTATTTAGTTCATTTATCTGCACTGACATTGAATTAAATGTAAGCGGCCAAATAACTGAAGCAAGTTCTGGTGAAGCGCTTATTGGCGTAACCATCCTTGAAGAGGGTACTAATAATGGGACCATCACAGATGAAAACGGCGCTTTCACTATCACTGTAACGAGTGAAAGAGCAGTTTTGTTGATTTCCTATACTGGTTTCGAATCAGAACGAATCAAGCTAAAGAACAAAGACACCTCTAAGCTGGAAATAAAACTTATTCAATTGCACGAGACTTTGGTCGAAACATGCGACATGGGACACAAAAAAACTAAATCCGGATTTCCAAGTTTTTCTAAGTCTCCAGTGATTAGTGGAGGAATTGTTAATTCTAGGATAGGGAATTACATGGACAACTCCACGGTAACCAATACTGAGGATTATGATCTCATTCAAGAAAATAAATTTCATACAGCTATAGATGCTCCAGTTTCTACTTTTAGCATCGATGTGGATGCTGCTTCCTACAGCAACATGAGAAGATTTATCAACAATGGACAACGTCCTCCAATTGATGCAATCAGGGTTGAGGAAATGGTCAATTATTTCAAATATCAATATCCGGAACCAATGGGAGAAGATCCATTTTCAGTACAAATGGAATTTGGAGAAAATCCATGGAATAAGGATCACAAACTTTTACACATTGGTATACAAGGCAAAAAAATACCTACCCAGAATCTACCAGCTTCAAATTTGGTTTTTCTGCTAGATGTCTCTGGATCTATGCAAGATGTAAATAAATTGCCTCTATTAAAATCCTCTTTAAAAATGCTGGTTAATAACTTAAGAGAACAGGACAAAGTCTCTTTAGTAGTATATGCTGGTGCAGCCGGAGTCGTCTTAAAGCCAACTTCTGGGGTTGAAAAACAAAAAATTAAAGACGCCATTGATGATCTGGAAGCTGGTGGATCAACTAGTGGTGCGGCGGGGATACAACTTGCTTATAAACTTGCAACAGAGCACTTTATTGATGGTGGAAACAACAGGGTCATTCTTGCCACAGATGGAGATTTTAATGTCGGGGTAAGTAGTGATGCTGCATTAAGTCGTATGGTAGAAAAAGAAAGAGAATCTGGTGTCTTCTTGACCGTTCTTGGATTTGGTACTGGAAATTATAAGGATAATAAGATGCAAAAATTGGCCAACTTGGGCAATGGAAATCATGCTTACATTGACAATGTTTCTGAGGCTAGAAAAGTTTTGGTTACAGAATTTGGTGGAACCATGTACACCATAGCCAAGGATGTGAAATTACAAATAGAATTCAACCCTGAGACCGTTGCTGCCTACCGATTGATCGGTTACGAAAATAGATTGCTTACTAGAGAAGACTTTAATGATGATAAAAAAGACGCTGGAGAATTAGGTTCAGGTCATACGGTTACAGCGATATATGAAATAATACCAAAGGGTACGCAATCAGATTTTATTCAACAAACTGATGAATTAAAATATCAAAAATCAAAGTCAACAAATAAGGCTTCGAGTACAGATGAGCTAATGCATTTAAAGCTGAGGTATAAATTGCCGCAGCAAGATGAATCTAAGTTGTTAGAATATCCAGTTGCCGCAAATGCAGAAGATTTTTCTAAAACATCAAATAATTTTACATTCTGTGTTCATTCTAGTTGGATTCCTGCTTATAGATATAAGAAGATGTGGTATGAGTGCCAATGAGACAACTCTCCATCCACAATTTGTAAAAGTAAACCATTATAGGTCAAAGTACGGTCTTCAACA
>ENA-ORXM01004798-ORXM01004798.1-marine-metagenome-genome-assembly--contig:-NODE-4798-length-11420-cov-4.330777_pt1 | contig 11420 bp, 10 predicted proteins | sample MGYA00237867_ERZ511480 | MGnify/ENA primary metagenome ERZ511480 (study PRJEB26309, sample SAMN06266103) | marine metagenome | isolation source: Algal blade | place: United Kingdom:Sidmouth, United... | reverse complement strand
TTTAATAAAAAAGAAGCAGTTCATTTTTACCCGAAAACTTTTAGATAAAGAGGTGCTTTCTCCCAATTTTGCGGAAGAGGTCGATAAGGCCTACAGTGCAATTAGACCTTTTTTTGATTATATGAGCGATGTGCTTACGACCAATTTGAATGGGGAATCTTTATTGTAGAAGCACTTTCTCTTCGAAAAGTTGAATCTGGTCTTTAAGACGGTCTATTACCATGTTCATCATCCGCTTGTTTAAAGCAGAAGAGTTTTTGATATAGGTTTCATACTCTTCCACTGTAAATTGGCCAATAACGATTCCTTTCAAGGAATTACGAAACTTAATATCCTTTTGAATGGCGTTTTCTATGAATTCAAATCTTTTTTCCAGTGAAAGCTCGTAGAAACTGTTTTTGTGTTTTGCAATGTAATTCTTGAAAACAGCCACAAACATAAAATTTTGGAGCTTAAGAATAGGGCGAAGCGTCAGGTTTTGAAACCTTTCGTTATCACTCATACCGTCAGTTATCTTGGCGGAAGTAATTTCTGGACGAATACTTAGTAAATTGCGAGATCGATCGCTCATAATAGGGGTTTTTATAAAGGTAGATATAAAGAGGGCTGTGCCTTTTTGTGTCAAAATTAGTTTTTAACGAGGTTATGAACATTAAGACAATGTATTTACTTTGTTTTGGAAATGGAACACCTACCATAATCTTGTTGATATAATAAAAAAACGAAAGATGAAAGAATCAATAAATCCTTATAACGGAGAAAAGTTGTTTGAATTTAAAGAGTTGAATGATAGTCAGTTGGTTGAAAAAATTAAAGTAGCACATGAATGTCATCTTAATTGGAAAGAGACCTCTTATGCTGAGCGTTCTAAGTTGATGGTCAAAGCAGCAGAAGAGCTCAAAAGCAACAAAAGGAAATACGCTGAGATTATTACCAAAGAAATGGGTAAGCCAATTTCACAAGCCATAGCAGAGGTTGAAAAATGTGCATGGGCATGTGAGTATTATGCTGAAAATGCAGAAGAGCAATTAAAAGATGAAGTCATAGAAACCGATGCGGAAACTAGCTATGTAAAATATCAACCTTTGGGAGTTGTTTTAGCGGTCATGCCATGGAACTATCCATTTTGGCAGGTATTTAGGTTTGCTGCTCCAAATTTAATGGCAGGTAATGTAGGTATTTTAAAACATGCTTCAAATGTCATGAAATCTGCGGAAATGATTCAAGAGGTATTTGAAAATGCTGGTTTTCCAATGGGTTGTTTCCAAAATTTAGTACTAAGTAGCGATAAGATTAAATCGGTATTGGAAAATGACTTGGTGAAGGCGGTAACGCTAACTGGAAGTAAACCGGCGGGTGCATCCGTTGCATCTATAGCCGGAGATAACATTAAAAAATCCGTCCTAGAACTAGGTGGGAGCAATGCTTTGATAGTATTTGATGATGCCAATTTAAAAGAGACCATAGAAACCTGCGCTAAAGCACGTTTTCAAAACGTTGGCCAGAGTTGTATTGCCGGCAAAAGGCTTCTGGTCCATAAAAGCATTGCAAAGGAGTTTACAGAGCTATATATAGAACGAGTTAAAGAATTTATAGTTGGCGATCCTATGGATGAGGAAACTTACATTGGCGTAATGGCAAGGGAAGATTTAGCGGAAGACCTAGAAAAACAGGTTTCCGGTTCTGTTGAAATGGGAGCAAAGGTGGTATTAGGCGGAAATAGGAAAGGCACTTATTTTGAGCCGACAATACTAACGGATGTTACTTTAGATATGCCAATTTTTAAAGAAGAAACCTTTGGCCCAGCTATTGGAATTACCACATTTGACACGGATCAGGAGGCGGTAGAACTTTCCAATAGTTCGGTTTTTGGATTAGGTGTGAGCATCTTTACTTCAAATAATGAGCGGGTAAAAGACCTCGTTCCTAAACTTAATGAAGGTGCGGTTTTTGTTAATGAATTAGTTAAAAGTGACCCAAGATTGCCATTTGGAGGAGTGGGTATATCGGGTTACGGAAGAGAGCTTTCATCACATGGCATAAAGGAATTTTTGAACAGGAAAACGGTATATGTCAAGTAATGAAGTAATACTTTAATAAAATCTTATAATGCACTAAAAAACAAGTTTTTGATTTTTAAATTAAATATAAATATTTCCGATTTTAAAGTTGAGTAGTAGTTTTAGACGATAAAGTTTGCTCATTTTTGAAACGTTCGTATCTTGTATTAAATATGAATCTTTGTAATAAACAGTTATCAGATGCGTAAACATTTAGTATTGGCATTATTGGTTGTAACAGCTACTACCTATGCTCAGAAAATGAAAGTAAGTCAAGGTGATATCAAAAACCTGAAAGACATTTCGGCCTATTCCTTAAAATTTGACTACAGCAATCTTGAAATTCCTAAGTATGATTCTGAGGAAGATTTTTTAGCTGATAAAATGGCGAAACGGGAGGAAAAAGAAGCCGGTAAAGGTGAGGAATTTAAAAAGTCATGGTTTGCCGATCGTGAAGAGCGCTACGAGCCTAAATTCATTGAATCTTTTAACAAACGTTTTGATGACGGAGAGGTAAGTGTTTCAATGGATGATGCCGATTATACCATGAAAATACATTCAACCAAAATTTATGCCGGTTACAATGTTGGTATAGTTAGAAAAAATGCGGAAATATCTGCAATCATCACCGTTTATGAGACTGCGAACCCAACCAATATATTACTAGAAGGTTCGTATTCCGATGTTCAGGGATATGGTGCCATGGGAAACGACTATAATAGTGGTTATCGCATTTCAGAATGCTATGCTAAACTAGCCAAAAATATAGCTGGTTTCATTATAAAAAAAGCAATGAAGTAGTGTGTATAAAGGTTTTATGATAAAAGCGGCTGCGTGTATAGCCGCTTTTTTATTTTAGGGTGACTTCGTATTTTAAATTAAAAGAGCAATATTAGAAATTGAATTAAAATGAAATTTGGAAAAGTAGAGCATCCGGAACTAATTGACTTTACCCTGCCAGAAGACCATGCAGCTACTGCGGGAGTTTTGTCAAGTGCCGATAAAGCTCAACCTCTGCATATTTCTATTGGATGTGCGAAGTGGAACCGTCAAGATCTTAAGAATTTCTACCCCCGTGGTACAAAAGATGAATTGGTATATTACAGTTCTCAGTTTAATAGTATTGAGTTGAACGCCACTTTTTATCGTATTTTTCCTGGGGAGCAGTATGAGAAATGGTATGATAAGACGCCAGAAGGCTTTACGTTTTTTCCAAAGATTTCTAGAGATATAAGTCATATTAGGCGCTTAAACGAAGCCTCCCTGCCTATAGTAGATAGGTATTTGGAGAATACTTCTAACCTAAAAGATAAGTTGGGAACTATATTCTTACAAATGCATGACAATTTTGGACCTAAAAATTGGGACAGAGTAGTGCGCTTTGTGGAGTATTGGCCTAAAGAGTTTCCTCTAGCTATGGAATTTAGGCATACGGACTGGTTCAATAACGAAAATGTGAGCCAGGAACTGTACCATCTTCTACAAGAAAACAATATTGCAAATATTATTGTGGATACCGCTGGACGTAGGGATATGCTCCATATGCGCCTAACCAACAATGAAGCCTTTGTGCGTTATGTTGGAGCCAATCATGTGAGTGATTATAATCGTCTGGATGATTGGATAGAAAGATTAGATAGTTGGAAAAATCAAGGTCTTAGGAATATACATTTTTTTGTGCATCAAAACATGGAATTGGAGTCCCCTTTGTTATCGGCGCGATTTATTGCCAAATTGAATAAAAAATGGGACACCGACCTGCAAATCCCAAAAACCTTGCAAGATTCTACCGGTAAACTATTTTAAGCAGTGTTTCTTTCCTAATTTTACTTCAAAATTCAACACACTTAAACCATTAGTATCATGAGGTATCATTCTAGGAAATGGGTCAAACCCGGAGATTTAAATGCTAACGAAACCTTATTTGGGGGTCGCGTATTGGCTTGGATAGATGAACAGGCTGCTTTATACAGTATAATTCAATTGGAGAGCAAAAAGGTAGTTACCAAATACATGTCAGAAATCAACTTTATGAGTTCTGCTGTAAAGGGTGATATTGTTGAGATTGGTATGGAGGTTGTAAAATTCGGTAAATCCTCATTAACCTTGAACTGTGAGGTCAGAAATAAAATGACCCATGAGACTATCGTTACGGTTGACAATATTATAATGGTGAACCTTGGCGAAAACGGGAAACCCAAGCCTCATGGGAAAACAAAAATTGAATACGTTGTAGACCGATTGGCGTCAGACGATTAAGATTTTTGAATGTCTTTGGCAATAGCCTGAACTTCGTCTAATACACGCATTAGGTTTTCGCCCCATAATTTGGCGATTTCTTCTTCGGTATATCCACGTTTTACAAGCTCTAAGGTTACATTAAAGGTTTCAGAGGCATCTGACCAGCCTTTAATACCTCCGCCACCATCAAAATCAGAACTAATACCTACATGGTCGATTCCTATTAAATCGACTATGTAGTCTATGTGGTCTACAAAATCTGATACATCTACCATTGGCGGAGCGTCTGGAGACTTATCTGCTATTGAAATTCCGATCTTTTTTACTTTAGGGTAATTCTTCATGAAAGTTTCCTTCTGCGCATCAGTTAGGGAACTAAACTGGTCTCGGGTATACCATTCAAGTCCCATAGAGTCCGCTACTTTTTCCAGGATACCTTTCGTGTAAGCATTGTATGCCTCATCTTTTTCAGTATTTAGATAAGAGCTAAAAGCAACGGTCTGGACAACTCCACCGTTTTCTTTCATTAGTTTTAATTGTTCATCATCCAAGTTCCTGCTATGGTTGCACAGGGCCCGAGCGGAAGAATGAGATGCAATTATAGGTGCTTTAGATAAAGCGATCATCTGTTTCATAGCTTCTTTGGAAGGATGGGATACATCTACCATAATACCAAGTCTATTCATCTCTATTACAGCTTTTTGACCCAATTCACTTAAACCATTGTGAAGCCATACACTATCTTTTTCCCCTGTATTGGAATCACTAAATTGGCTATGACCATTATGTGCCAAGGATATATAACGGGCCCCTTGATCATAGTACTTCTTAAAGTTCGTAAGATCATCACCCATTGGGTATGCATTTTCAACACCGATCATGGCTACTTTTTTTCCTGACGCATGTATACGTTTTACATCCTTGGAAGTTAAGGCGAGTTCAATTTCTTCTGGAGCTATTTCTTCGCATAAACGATGAATGGATTCAAACTTTGAAATCGCATTTTTTTCTGCCTTAGCATAGCCTTCTTTTGTTAGCGTGTCTTGCCCCGTATAGACGATAAGCCAAGTAACATCCAAACCTCCTTCTTTCATTTTGGGTAGATTTATCTGTGTTTCCAGACGTTGTGTATAGTTGAGCGTATGGGTGAAGTTGTTGACATTGATGTCGTTATGCGTATCTATCGTAACTACTTTTTCATGGATTCTCTTAGCTTTCTCCTCTACGGTTTCAGAGGGTGTTTCTTGTGTTTTCTTGTTGGTTTGGGCACAGGACATGACGGATAGGATACTTAATAAATAGATAAAATGCTTCATATTGATAGGGTTTAAACATCCAATTTAAGCACTTTGACAACATTAATGGGCTTCTAGAGAACATAAAGTTGCCCACACTTAACTAAAAAGAGAATTTTACTTTAAGAGCATATTTTAATTAAGATATTTATAAATGAAGTAATGAAAAAATAGTAAAATATCAGTCCCTTTCTTATTAACCTAAACTATCCAAATTGAAAACGAAAAACCTACTTTTCCAATTAACGGATTTAGAGTCTCACTTAAATGATTTTTCAGCTGAAAAATTAACTACAGAAGAGGCTTTTCATCTAAAAATATCTTTCCAGCACTTTAAAAAGAACCTTTTGGAATTGGTGTTCCTTTCCAAGGAGAAGCCCAATGCCCCCAGTAATACTGGTCGGGAGAAAAAATCTGCTACTAGGACCATTGAGTTTGAAAATGCATACCCCGAATTAGATATCGAGACTTATGAAGCTATTGTTGAGCATCATAAATCATATGGTAATGTTTTAAAGGATCTTAAAATTGAAAGCGCTATGGATAAAAAAGATGTTTTAATTCTAAAAGGAAAGAACAATAGCAACCAAAAATTAGATACTCAAATAGATTTAAGCCTTATTCTAGAGGAATGTATGGGCGAAATGAGCCTTTTACGTGAGCTAATAACTCTTTTCATAGGAAACGCCTTAGAGTTCATGGGAGCAGCTAAATTACATCTTCAGAGCGAAGATTTTGAACAATTAGATCTAGCGGCACATAAAGTAAAAGCCGGATTGGCCATGATGCGTACAGATGGTCTTCTTGATTTGATAATTCAGATACAAAAGGGCTGTAAGCTAGATAAAGACCCTAAGCATCTGGAATTTCTTTGTAAGTGTTTTAATGATGAATTTCCTAAAGTGAAGAAGGCATTGGACAATGCTTATGTTGAGTTGACAAATAGCTAAATCTCTTGCAATGACCAAAAAGCGATTATTGTTAGCAGAAGACGATGAGCTACTGGCGTCATTACTCAACTTTCGATTAAAGAAAGGAGGATACGAGGTGAGCCATAGTGCCAACGGCAAGGAGGTAAAGGAATATTTGGAGCAACAAATGCCAGATATAATCGTAAGTGATATTATGATGCCCTATTTCTCAGGTATGGAGCTTATTGCTTATGTACGGAAAGAACTGAAATCTCAAATACCAATCATTATAATATCATCTGCGGGAAACGAAGAAAACGTTCTAAATGCATTTGAACTGGGGGCAAACGACTTTATATCAAAACCGGTAAGTCCATCGGAGCTTTTGGTGCGCGTTGCCCGCGAACTGAATAAAATTTAATTTGCTAAAGACCTATAACACATATTATGGGGTAGCTTTTATAACGGCACCTAAAATAGACACGGAACTTCTGTGGGGGTTATCTATATTCTTTACTGGGCTGGCTTTAGTTTACTTTGCTTTTATTTTCTTTTTTAGAAACAGAATATCTTCTACCGCAGCACTTACCAAACAACGCAAGAAAGAACTCTCTCCTATGATCAGTGAGTTTTTATTTCACGAGGAAGATGCTGATAAGGGAGAGAAATCTAATTACATCTCTTTAAAAATCGAAATTAGAGAACTTCTTAAAGATAACTTCAATAGAAAAATTCTTGTGGAGGTTCTTATGGATTTAAGAAAAGATGTTTCTGGAGATACCCAGATAAGACTTTTTAACCTTTACCAAGATTTAGGTTTGGAAAAAGATGCTTTCGACAAACTTAAAAGTTGGCATTGGGAAATTGTTTCTAAAGGTATTTTGGAACTCACCCAAATGCGAGTAGAAACTGCTTATGGATTCATTACCAAATTCATAAACCATAGAAAAAGCACTATTAGGAAACAAGCAGAAATAGCTACGGTTACCTTAAAACCCGAAGGGATAAATTATTTTCTAGACACCACACGCTACAGGATATCAGAATGGCAGCAGCTGAAATTATTGGATGTAATCCGCAATCAGGAAAATTTTCAGCCGCCTAGATTTAGAATGTGGTTGACTTCAAAAAACAAACATGTGGTTCTTTTTGCCTTAAGGCTAATAAAGTATTACAACCAGAATGATGCAAATACTTCACTAATAGAGTTGGTAAAGCATAAGGACAACCAAATTAGAAATGAGGCAATTGGCTGTATTAAAGAATTTTATGTGGTAGAATCCATACCAACTCTTAAAGCTGTGTTCAAAAAGTGTAATACGGACAGTAAGATTGCAGTATTGGGTGCAATAGCTGATCTCGGGAGTATAGAAGACATTGGTTTTTTAAAAACCTCAGCAAGAAATGAAAGTAATTTTTCCGTATCCAGTAAGGCCTTAGCTGCAATAAATACAATAGCTCCCGATACGGTTATGCCTTATGAAAACATAGAAAAGTCAAAAGCTTATATAGCGGATATTGAGGAAGAAATTCCCCCTAAGAATATTGAAAATGTTGAAAAATCCTTACCTGAAATCGTTCAAGCTCCTATCAAGAAGGTAGAGGAGATGCAGGAAACAGCGAATATTGAGAATTTAGAGCTGAATCATGTTTTAGAAGAACAAAAAAACGATCAAACTATTAGGCCTCTTGAAAATTCAGAAGAGGAGGATATCCAGATTGATAGGCTATCAGATGTGATTGCCCAGGAAACAAAAGATGAGGAGCATTTAGAAGAGGAAAAAGAAGTACAGCTTCAGGTGATTAAGAACATTCCTCCAAATGCCGAGCATAAAGTACCTTCTCCAAAGAAAATTGAAGTGACAGAAATTACCGAAATGATGGTAATAGACCCTGTAATCGTAACATTTATTCACAAAGAATTAACTAGTGCTGGTGGGGAAACATTCTCAAAACCCTCTTTAAGATTCGACTTTTTGCCGATAGTAACTATAACCGAAACACACCTTAACCAAACTATAACAAAATACAAACCCATGGCCGATTCAGATAATAGCAGCCTAGACATAAGAAGTATTGATGTTGAATACGAAATCGTCAGTTCTACAACAGGAACCAAAGCACCTCCAGAGCATCTAGATTTTGATATTTCTACAGTTGACTTTCTTCCTATAGTAATTGATGGTAAAAATGAAGTGGAAGTTTATAATGAGGAAGTATCAACGGATAAAACTGATATTAAAGATTCTCCGGAATTGTTAAATGAAGTAAACGAACTGGATTTTCTGCCAATTGTAATGGACAACGAAGTAGTGGATGAACAGGTGGTGCCAGATGAAAATACAGAAATAAAAGATTCTGAGGATTTAAATAGCCTAGAAGGCTACACCTTATCTGATTTTGAAGTTCAGTTTGAAAATACAGAAAATTTGGAACCTATTGAAAATGAAGAAATTTCAGAAGAGGAAAATGATATGGATGAACCTCACATCGTTAAGGGGTCTGAAGACGTCATTTCATGGTTAATGGCCGAAAATGAACTTCGTGACATTGAAACAGAAGATAGTACCAAGCCTTATGCAGATTTAATTCCGGAACCGATTTATTACAATGAACATGAAGCTTATATGATGGGCTTGCTTGATGATTTGGAAGAAATGGGTGATCATCGTGAGGTACCTTTATTACAAGAACTTTTAGCAGAAGAGAATAAAAGCTTCATTAAAGATCGTATCAATAGCCTTATTGAACGATTTTCATATACTGGTAACGGTAACAAAACCATTAGTGAGCCACTAGAGGAACCCACCATAGATTTGCCCGCTTTTAATGTGTTTGCAGATTTGTTCAAGAATATTGATGACGAATCTAAGATGGTGCTTCTAGATGAGATTGTTTATGTAGGAGACGAAAAAGAAATTGCTTTTCTAGATACGCTCTTGGACAGCTCAAATTTAAAAATTAGGGAAAGGGCACAGGAAGTCTTAAAACTTTTGGTGGAAAAAGTATCAAGAAAAACTGAATTCGAAAAAGACCTGCTCCCAAAACCCGTGGGAGAACTGCCTATAGACCTTTCACTTTTAGAACCCTTTGATGATTCTAAATCAAAAAAGAAGAATATTCCTCTTCAAAAACCGGTTACCTCAGCTCAGGACACTCTTATTTCTGATTTTGATTTTGAATTGATAGATACGGAAGTGTTGGATAAGAAGTATGATGAGAAAGTATTGGATATTGAGGTGGAGGTTACAGAAGTAGGTTTGGATGAGAGCTCATTTTTTACGAGCATTAGAGATTTACCTAGAAAATTGATAGGTAAATTAAATGGATAGTACATTCTTTAATATTGTTTTGGATTACATAAACATCGTTTTCTTGATGTTTACTGTCATTCTATTTACATTATTTACCTTAATGGGAATTTTATCTACTAGAAATTCTATCCACTACAGAAAGAAGAACAGTTTTGGGAACCTTTCAAAAGTTATGGCATCACCTTTGTCGCCAAGTATAACTATTATAGCGCCTGCTTATAACGAAGGAATGACCATTGTTGAGAATATACGTTCGCTTATGTCCCTTCGCTACGTAAACTATGAGGTTATGGTCGTTAATGACGGTAGTAAGGATGACACGCTTCAAAAGATGATAGATGCGTATGACCTTGTGAAAATAGAGCAAAAAATAGATCCTAATTGGAAGAACAAACCCATTCGTGGTATTTATAAATCCCCACATAGGGCCTTTTCCAAACTAACGGTTATTGATAAAGAAAACGGAGGAAAGTCAGATGCATTGAATACGGGCATGGCGCTTTCCACTAACCGCTATGTAGGTTGTATAGATGTAGATTGCCTTCTGCTTCCAGACGCTTTGTTACACGTGGTTAAATCATTTTATCAACGTTCCGAAAAAAGGGTGATTGCCGTAGGCGGTGTTATACGGGTTGCCAATTCCTGTGTAATAGAAGGCGGGCAGTTAGAAGAAATACGCTTGCCTACCAATTGGTTGGCACGATTTCAGTTATTGGAGTATACTCGCTCTTTTATTTTGGGAAGAATGGCCTGGGGCAGTATAGATAGTCTTTTGATTATTTCCGGAGCTTTTGGTTTTTTTGATAGAGAAATAGCTCTGGCCGTTGGTGGCTATGATACGGGAACCGTGGGAGAGGATATGGAAATCGTTTTTAAGATGCGTAGATATATGCATGACCGCAAAGAGCCATACACCATAGAATATATTCCTGATCCATTATGTTGGACAGAAGTTCCAGAAGACCTAAAAATACTAGTTAACCAAAGAGATAGATGGGCCAGGGGCAACTTGGAGACTTTGTTCAAGCACAAAGACATGTTCTTTAATTCTAAATATGGCCGGTTGGGCTTATTGAGTTATCCGTATTGGTTCTTTTATGAGTGGTTGGCTCCTCTAATGGAATTTTTTGGCTTTTTCAGTATTATCCTATTCATATATCTAGGCATATTAAATTGGGACTTCTTTGTGGCCATAACGGCAATGGTATATCTATTCTCCGTAATGTTTTCGTTTTATGCCATTTTATGGGATGTATACAGTTACAATGAATACAAGAAAACAAAAGATATACTAACCCTCATGCTTTGCGCCATTATTGAACCTGTATTGTTCCACCCAATTGTGGTGTGGTCCGCTGTTAGGGGGAATTACAAGAAATTATTTAAAATTAAATCGGGCTGGGGATCCCAGGTTCGAAAAGGTTTTGCCAAAGCCAGTTAAAAGTACAGATGAATACAAGCACTATAGACCGGTATACTTTAAAACACTACACAAGATTGATGATTTCATTCTTTGGTAGTCTTTTGGTGCTTACCATCTACCAATATACTACGCTCTATTTCAAAGGTGTTGTGGATATTATCTTTGGCTCTAGTTTT
>ENA-ORXM01004796-ORXM01004796.1-marine-metagenome-genome-assembly--contig:-NODE-4796-length-11425-cov-4.042827_pt1 | contig 11425 bp, 10 predicted proteins | sample MGYA00237867_ERZ511480 | MGnify/ENA primary metagenome ERZ511480 (study PRJEB26309, sample SAMN06266103) | marine metagenome | isolation source: Algal blade | place: United Kingdom:Sidmouth, United... | reverse complement strand
TTGGTGGTCTATTGAAAAAAACAGCCGGTGTAGCACCAGAAAGAAGCTTACCAAAGGTTTTAAGTTTTAATTTTAATGAATACCTTCAATCCATTAAAAATAAATGTACTAGCACAAAACAAAAAGTAGTTCTTTATATTGATGAATTCAGCCGTTATTTAGATGTTGACTTAGGTAAAGATGCAATTGAAGTACTGACCAAACTTGGGTATGACATACAACTATTTTATGGAGAAAGCGGTAGAACGTACCTTTCAAAAGGGTTTTTAAAACAAGCTAAAAAATTAGCCTTGGCAAATATTCCAAAGTTAAAGAAGTTTGCTGACGAGGGTCTTCCGGTAATTGGTTTGGAACCTTCGGCCGTATTGACTTTTCGTGATGAGTACAAACGTTTTTATCAGGATGCGGAAACAACAAGTTCCATTGCGTTGAATACATTTTTACTAGAAGAATTTCTAGCCTTGGAGATACAGAAAAATGAGATATCATCAGAGTTATTTACAAAGGAAGCCAGAACCGTAAAGATTCACGCACACTGCCATCAAAAAGCATTAAGTAATCAAAAAGTTACTTTTGATGTTTTGAATCTTCCTGAAAACTATAAAGTTTCGATTATTAGCTCAGGTTGTTGTGGCATGGCCGGTTCTTTTGGATATGAAAAAGAACATTATGAGGTGAGTATGAAAGTTGGAGAGCTGAAACTTTTTCCTTCTGTCAGAAAATCTCCTGAGGATACTATTATTTCAGCTAACGGAACCAGTTGTAGGCATCAAATTTATGATGGTACAAAAAGGGAAGCCTTACATCCTGTGACAATTTTAAAAAATGCACTTATTTAGAACTTAAAATTAACTGTCAAAAGGTCTTTGGTCTTCCTTTTGAGATTTTGATTTGGCTATGGCTATAGAATTTATGAGGTCCTGCATGTTCATGTTCTTTAGTTCCTCATCCATAAAAAAAGGGGAGAGTTTATCATGGTTATAGCGGTAAACTTTCCATCGTTTTAAAGAATATTCAAGTGCTGTTAGGTTTTCTACCCAATCCCCCGAATTCAAATACATACAAGAACCTTTGTCCGTTTCATGTCGGTTTTTCTTAGGTTGGTGAATATGACCGCAAATCACATAATCGTAGGTGTTCTCAAGAGCAATGTCAACAACAGATTTTTCAAAATGAGCAATATAATCCAGACTCTTTTTGCTGTTCTTTTTTATCTTCTTTGAAAATGAATATTTGTCTTTACCTCTTTTTTTCAACAACCAATTCAAAGTACGGTTGGCCATAAAGAGTAGCGCATAGCCATAGCCTCCAAACTTAATGAACCACTTTGCATGTCGTATTGAAAAATCAAATATATCCCCATGAAAAAACAAGGCTTTTTTACCATGTAATTCCAATACCAACTTATTCATAACGTGTAAATTACCTAATGAAATCCCTGCGAATCTGCGCATCATATCGTCATGGTTTCCGGTAATATAATAAACCTCTACACCTTTCATGGAAAGTGTTATGATTTTGCGCAGTACCTTCATATGAACCGTAGGGAAGTAATTTTTGCCGAACCGCTTTATATCCAAAATGTCACCATTTAGAATAAGCGTTTTAGGTTGTATACTGCTTAAATAGGTAAGTAACTCATCTGCATGACATTCATAGCTACCCAAATGCACATCGGAAATTACAGCTATGTCTATTTTTCGTTTTTTCATAATCTATAGGTGCGTTCTATTGTATAAGGAGTTTTAATTCTCTTAAAAAACAAATGGAAATGGGGCGGAGCCACTTCCTCTCTAAAACTCTTGTGGGGATATACAAATAAATTAAACACATGTAAAACGAACGTGAATTGGATGATACCAATTGATATTGAAAACATTAAATTATCATTAAGTGTCATATAAAACGAAGTAGGGAATACCGTTGGGCTAATTTTGTGGTAACTGATTTAAGATTTATCTTTACCGCTAGCATAAACGGTAAACCAAGTTCTTGAGAACCACTTAAACAATGATTTATTTGGGGTTTTTAAACCAGGATAAATTCGGTTTGCCAATCACTAATTTTTAACTTTTTAGAATGGCAGGAAATTCTTTTGGAACCCTATTTAAACTCTCTACTTTTGGAGAATCTCATGGTGTAGCAATAGGTGGTGTCTTAGATGGTTGTCCCTCAGGAATTGAAATAGATTTTGAGGCCGTTCAGCATGAGCTTAATCGTAGGAAACCTGGTCAATCTGCTATCGTTACCCAAAGAAAAGAACCGGATACGGTTGAATTTTTTTCGGGAATATTCGAAGGGAAGACTACAGGCACGCCAATTGGTTTTGCTATTCACAATACTAATCAGAAATCTCACGATTACACACATATTAAGGATTCTTACAGACCATCTCATGCAGATTATGTTTATGACCAAAAATATGGTTTTAGGGATTATCGTGGTGGCGGTCGTAGTTCCGCTAGGGAAACAGCAAGTAGGGTAGTGGCTGGAGCTTTGGCCAAACAATTTGTTTCCGATATGAATATCAATGCCTACGTATCTCAAGTAGGCCATATGAAAATGGAAACTCCTTATCAGGAATTGGACTTTTCGTTAATAGAATCCAACCCTGTGCGCTGCCCGGACCCAGGGATGGCAGCAAAAATGGAAGAATATATTAAAGAAATACGTAAGGAAGGAGATACCATTGGTGGTATTATCACTTGCGTGATACAAAATGTACCAATTGGACTTGGCGAACCTGCTTTTGACAAGCTTCATGCAGAATTAGGTAAGGCTATGCTTTCTATAAACGCGGTAAAAGGATTTGAATATGGAAGCGGCTTTAATGGAGTTGCTATGAAAGGCAGTGAGCATAACGATCAATTTAACCAAGACGGTACTACAACCACCAATAACAGTGGTGGTATTCAAGGCGGTATCAGTAACGGAATGGATATCTATTTTAACGTTGCTTTTAAGCCAGTAGCTACCATAATTCAACCCTACCAGACTATTGACAAGGAAGGTAATTTTGTGCAGACAAAAGGTAAAGGGCGCCATGACCCATGTGTCGTACCACGTGCCGTACCTATAGTTGAGGCTATGGCTGCATTGGTAATGGCGGATTTTAGCTTGCTAAATCGTACAATTAAGGCAAATTCGTAATCAATTTATTGGCAATTCATTAAATCCAAAGGTGATTTGTAGGTTGTTTTTCTGCTTTCAAATCAAAAGCGGTATATTACTTGCTTAAACCTTTGATGCATGCAAAAATTGGAATTACACTGGAGGATACTGATCGGGATGATCTTAGGTATTCTCTTTGGTTTTGGAATGACTTACGTGGAATGGGGCAAGGATTTTGTGCTAGACTGGATAAACCCATTGGGAACCATCTTCATTAAGCTCTTAAAGCTTATAGCTGTTCCTCTAATTTTAGCTTCGCTCATAAAAGGAATTTCCGATTTAAAGGATATATCAAAATTTAAGAATATTGGTCTGCGTACTATCGGGATTTACATGGGTACAACCACCGTAGCCATTATTCTAGGGCTCGTTTTAGTAAATATTATGCAGCCAGGAAATGGTATTTCCGAAGAGACTATAGATAGACTTACGTCTACTTATGCCACTGATAGTAGTATTACGGCAAAACTTGAAGAAGCATCGCGACAAAAGGAAAGTGGTCCTCTAAAATTCTTAGAAGATATGGTCCCTGACAACGCCGTTAGTGCGCTAGGGAACAACCAGTTGATGCTACAGGTAATTTTCTTCACTATTTTTATGGGAATATCCATGTTGCTCGTAGGCGAGAAAAAAGCTGAGCCATTAAAAAACTTTTTTGATTCACTAAACGATGTGGTCTTGAAAATGGTGGATCTAATTATGCTTTCAGCACCCTACGCAGTTTTTGCGCTACTGGCAAATGTAGTTGTTTCATCAAGTGACCCTGAAATTTTACTAGCCCTTCTAAAATACGCAGGCGTAGTGGTTCTTGGTCTTCTGTTAATGATTGTGTTTTACTGTATTCTCGTATCGGTATTTGCCAAGAAAAACCCTTTTTGGTTTATTAAACAATTAAGTCCTGCCCAGTTGCTCGCTTTTTCCACAAGTTCTAGTGCTGCAACATTGCCCGTAACTATGGAACGGGTTGAGGAGCATATTGGTGTAGACAAAGAAGTATCAAGTTTTGTGCTTCCCGTAGGGGCTACCGTAAATATGGACGGAACAAGTCTCTATCAGGGAATCGCTGCGGTGTTCATTGCACAGGCATTAAGTTTTGACTTGCCTTTAACAGCTCAGCTAACCATTGTCCTAACAGCCCTTCTTGCTTCTATTGGTACTGCGGCCGTTCCTGGAGCTGGAATGGTAATGTTAGTAATTGTGTTGGAGTCGGTTGGTTTTCCACCTGAGAAATATGCTATAGGCTTGGCTTTGATATTTGCGGTAGACAGACCTTTGGATATGCTTAGAACAGTAGTAAATATAACAGGTGACGCCACAGTTGCTACGATTGTTGCCAAATCAGTAGATAAGCTACATGATGACCCTAAAGCTCAAAATTGGGATGACCATCTGGATGAAGTCTCCTAGAAATTCAGTAAAACAAATTCAATCTTACCATAAAATTTCACAAAGGACAATTATTCTTGATTGTCCTTTTGTCTTTCTTGTTTTTTAGCTTCCCTACGATTTTGTCGTTCATCTTTACGGTCTTGCTTGCGCTCCTCCTTGGTCTGTTCGTTATCAGCAGCCTTCTCGGCATCTTCAAAACTAATATCATTATCAACCACCCCTTTAAAGGCTTGTATCCAGGCATTTTTAAAAATGTTGGTTATCGTTGGCCAAATTTTGGTGCCCACGTTGTTCAAATCTCCCTCAATAGGAATTTTGGTAGCGAGAGTATCATTTTTCTGATTTTTTAGCACAAACTTGAAGAAACCTACGAACCCCTCCCATAGAGTCTCTATAAATCCATCTTCTTTTCCCACAAGCTTGCTATTCTTGATAATGGGTTTCATAGAACCCTTAAGGTAACCATCAGCAATAGCCAATTCTCCGTAAATTTCGAATAACCCACTATCAAAATCTATTTCCGCATAGTATTTAGTGAAATCATTCAATGCTTTTACATCGGCATCCGTGATGGAAAACGCTATATCCATATCAGGAACTTCTTTAACTAGGTTCATCTTTCCGTCCATTACCATTTTACCTTTTCCTATGGAAGTAGCCGTAGCATTAAGCTGAGAGGGAAGTGTGCGCTTCTTTTGAACTACATTCCTAAGGTTGGTAGCTGTAAGGTTGATATTATGAAGGTTTAAATCAATATTGGGGTCTGCTTGTAATTGAACAAAAGCAACGGTACCATCCGTAATCGTCAGATTATTGATTTCGATTGGAACCAAATCGGTTAAGGCCTTGGTCCAGTCCTCTACTTCAGGTTCGGTGCCTCCACTTTGCTGGTCTTCAAAAACATATATTATCTTTGGTTGATGCATTTCTAACTCACTCACTATTTTCCCGTTCAGGAGCGCCTTCCATTCTATAGAAATATCCGTTTGCTTAAAATCAAGAAACGGAACTTTAGAGCCAGCCTCGACTTTGCTTAACTCTAAGTTGTCAATTACATAGGCGCCGCGGTACAGAGCAATATCAATATCATCAACATGACCGTAATACCCGGGAATATCCGCTAGCACATCGTTTACGTATTTCTTTACTAAAACCGGCATTAGCAGTCGCAAGGCAATAAGTAAAGCAATTATGCTTATTGGAATTATATATCTCTTTTTCTTAAAACCTCTTTTATTTTTACCCTTCATAGTCCAGTGATTAATTACAAAACTCGGGTATTCCAACCACACTGAGTATTCCATTTACATAAAACACTAGCTCATAAAGGGTTGTGATGTAGTATAATAATAAAGACCGGTTAAGAAGAGGAAGAGAAGAAAGCTACTTTATTTAATCTTACTGAGGGATTTTAGAGAAATTTTGATTTTAATTCTGGGGAGGGAATCATACATTCCTGCTTTTTACCATACCATTTATAGCGATTGCGAGCAATAAAATCGTATACGATATCTCGTAGACTACTGGGAATCCATTGTAATATAGCTGAAATACCCTTATAACCTTTCAACTTTTTTCCAATTTCAAGTGCTGCATCGGATTTGATGTAGAAAGCAACTCCCGGATCAATTAAAATTATGGAATCAATATTAGAATCATCAATATTTCTCTCGGCAACTAATTGTTTGCCAATTTCACTTTCTAGTGCGGCAAAACGGAAAACATCTTGTTCATCCCGTTTAATGATAAACTGAACAGCACCATTGCATAAGTTACAAACACCATCAAAAAGCACTATTTGTTTCGAATTTTCCACTGTATAAAGTTAATATAGTATATGTTGCCAGCTTGAATAAGGTAATTAAATTAAAATCATTCACTACTTCACGCGCTCCACAAGTTCTAATTGGTCTACACTTACATTAGTCGTAAAAATACCGTAGTTCACAATGGCTTTATTTTTTTCAAGGTTGTCAATAGACCCCACAGCTTTACCATCTTGCATACGTACACGATCACCCACCTTAAAAACAGGACGCGGTTTATTCTTTTCTTTAATAATCGCCTTTTTCTTTTCTACTATCTTTTTCTTTCTAATAACCTTGACCTCCTTTTGGACCTCCTGAGTAACTTGTGCCTTTTTAGTGCGCTCCACTTTAGCCTCTTTGGCCGTTTTCTTTTTTCGTTTACTATTCTCAGTTTCAACAATGCGCAATAGTTCGGAAACCAACGGCCGTTTCTTTTTATCGATAAAATAGCGGTCCGCAGCCTTATCAATTTTGTTTCCCAACTGTACCATACGCTGGTCATGGTCATATAATTCCTGATAATTTTCTAATTTGCTCTTTACTTTAGCATTCAACTTTTCTAATCGAGTAGCCTCCTCTCGTGCTTTAGCCTCCTCTTCTTGAAGCCTAGAGCCAGTCTGCGCCATTTTACTGCGTTCCTTTTGAAGTTTGGCTATGGTAGCGTCAAAACGGACCTTGCCGCGCTCTATCTTCTTCTTTGCCTTGTTGATTAAACTATAGGGGATTCCGTTCTTTTGGGCCACCTCAAAAGTGAACGAACTACCGGCTTCCCCCAATACCAATTGAAAAGTTGGCTCTAAAGTTTTGCTATTGAAAACCATATTGGCATTAGTGGTATGCGGCAACTCATCCGCCAAGGCCTTAAGGTTCGCATAATGCGTTGTTATGACTCCATACGCACCACGCTCGTAGAAGACTTCTAAAAAAGCTTCGGCGAGAGCACCTCCCAATTCTGGGTCACTACCAGTACCGAATTCATCAATAAGGAAGAGGGTCTCATCGTCACATATCCGTAGAAAGTTTTTCATGTTCTTTAAACGGTAGCTATACGTACTAAGATGGTTTTCTATGGATTGATTATCACCAATATCCGTTAAAATCGTATCAAAAAAACATACAGAACTTCTTTCATGAACGGGAATTAGAAGTCCAGATTGAAGCATTACTTGAAGTAGTCCAATAGTTTTTAGGGTAATACTTTTTCCTCCTGCATTTGGCCCACTGATAACAATAATGCGATTATCCGATTGCAATTCTATAGTCTGCGGGTACGTTTTGGCACGTTCCAATTTATTGCTCAAGTAAAGTAAAGGATGAAAAGCATCTCGTAGATAGAGTCGTTTTTCATCATTGATTTTTGGTAAGAGTGAATTGGTATCCCTTGCATACGAAGCTTTAGCGGCCGTAATATCCATGTGCGCGAGGAAATCTTGATATTCTGCCAATAACCATGCATAAGGCCTTATTTGGTTTGTAAGCTCGTTCAGAATACGTTGGATTTCTTCCTTTTCATCATATTCTAAATTATTCAACTCTCGGCTGTACTTCAGGGTGGCCTCCGGTTCTATGTAAACGATGCTTCCTGTTTTGGAGGTGCCCATTACCGTACCTTTTACTTTTCTACGGTACATGGCCTTTACTGCCAAAACCCTACGGTTTTCTACAACAGACTCTCTTATATCGTCTAAATAATCCGAACCATGATAGGTGTTCAATGCCGAAGCAAAGCTTTGGCCTATTTTGCCTTTTACATGGTTCATTTGGCGACGAATATCAAAAAGCTTGTTAGAAGCCCTGTCCTTTACCTCTCCAAAACGGTCTATGACCACATCGATTTGTTTTGGTATTTCGGTATTCAATTCAACCTTATCTGAAACTTCAAAAAGTAGAGGGTAATATTCCCTAAATTTTTTCAAGAACTTTTTAAGGGAAGTTATGGTAGTACAAATTGTACCTATTTTTTTGAAACTAGAGACTTCAAGAGTTGTGTTTTCTATTCTAAGTAGCTGAAGTTCTTTATTTATGGCGTCAAACCCGTGCGTGGGAATACGATTTTCGCTAACGAAAGACGACAAATACTCTGCGGTTTGACCCAAAATATCAACCGTAGTCTCTTTATCGGCAATCGGAGCGATTTCCAACGCACGTTCTTTCCCTAGTTCCGTTGAACAGCGGGCCGAAACCTGCTTCAATACCGTAGGAAATTCTAAGTCTTGTACTGTTTTGGAGTGAATATTTGCCATTATTAAGTAATTGCGACGGCAAAGGTAGGCAATGGTAGCGAGATGTGAAATTCGTGGACCTTACCGCAAAAGCAACTCTTACTCAATTCGCCTTCCTTGTGTAGTAAATGAAAGGCCCTGCTGGGACATGGTAGAATTCATTACACCCTCAAAAAGGGGTTCTGGAGTACCCTTGGGCACCTTCCATTCTATAAGAAAATTAGAACCTGTACCGCCCTCAATATCAATCTCATCTATAATAATTTCGGTAGTTTCCATTGGAGCCAAATAAATGGGGTGTTCAAAATAAGTGCGGACCGCTTTACCATGTGTATCAAAATATTCGGCCTTTGTTAAATAAACCGTGTCTTTATCACTTGTATTTCTTAAACTAGCCATAGCCGTAAGATTATGGGTCTTATGCTCAGATATACTGTATATCTGGGAGTAAATGGATAGATAGGTTTTGCCATACTCCAATGAATCTTTGTCCGAGATATCAATCTTACGTTTTGACCAATTTTCAGGATTAATGGAGCTTATTTCTTTTTTTTTCGGAATACAGCTAAAAAGTAAACTCACCATCAATAGGGATAAAACACAGTTTTTCATTTTCTACGGTATTTAAAGCAGACCTTTCTTAGTCAATGCACTATAAATTTTAGGTAATTTTGAAATTGATGAACAAACACGGGTACTTTTAAAAGATTTTATCTAAAGGTAACATCTATTATAAACACTTATCCTTGCTATACAAAAATGATAATAATAAATGACAGTACAAATACATGATAGTTGGTTAAACGCACTTTCTCAAGAATTTGAAGAGCCCTACTTTACAGAATTGATTCGGTTTGTCAAAAAAGATTATACGGAACACACTTGTTATCCTAAAGGCAAGGACATATTTGCTGCTTTTGACCATAGTCCTTTTGATAAGACAAAAGTGGTAATCATAGGGCAAGATCCCTATCATGGTCCTAATCAAGCAAACGGACTCTGTTTTTCCGTAAAAGATGGAATTCCACACCCACCTTCTTTGCGAAACATTTTTAAAGAGATTGAAAAGGATTTAGGAAAACCGTATCCCGAAAGCGGAAACTTGGAACGCTGGGCCGATCAAGGCGTTCTGTTGATAAACGCTACGCTTACAGTACGTGCTCATGAACCCGGAAGCCATCAAAAAAAAGGGTGGGAAACTTTTACGGATGCAGTAATCAAGAAATTATCTGATGAAAAAAAAGGTATAGTTTTTCTTCTTTGGGGTGGATTCGCCAAAAAGAAAGCTAAGCTAATCAATCAAAAAAAACATCATATTTTAACTTCTGGTCACCCTTCTCCATTGAGTGCCAACCGTGGTTATTGGTTTGGAAACAGACATTTTAGCAAAACCAATGATATATTAAATAGCAAAAGTCTAAAGCCAATTGATTGGTAATTTCATAATTATTTAGAATTACATACGCTCTATAGAAGGGTCTAAATTACAGAGATAATGGGCGAATACTCATTATTTGAGTAAGATAAATACTACTATAAATACATGTTGATTGTAATCCTATATTTTCTCTTATTTTAAATCTTTTCGTGCAATAAATTATATTTTATCCTAATAAATTATATTTCTGACACATCTATTATACTGAAAATATGTATGTTACGAATAGATAAGTACCTATTTTGGATTATGCAATAAATCTTTTATTAGTTAACCTATTTAGTTAAAATTTCCTTAATTTTATAAAAAAAGTTTTAACATCAAATAAACCTTAAACTAATACCAAAAAAAAAGCATGAAAAATTTAGAAAAATTGAACTCCATATTATTAGTGGATGATGATGAGATAAACAACATTTTACATTCAGTCTTTATCAATAAGTTGGATTTAGACATAGAAGTGAATACAGTAGTAAATGGCCAAGAGGCTATTGATTTTATATTGTCTGAGAAGGAAGATGAATTAGTGCTACCCTGTATGGTGATGCTTGATTTGAAAATGCCCGTTATGAATGGATGGGAATTTATGAAAGCCTATGAAGATTTGGTTCCAAAAGAGTTGAAAGATCAGATTACTATTGTTCTAGTTACTACAAGTGATGACCAAGAAGATAGAGATAAAGCTATGATCAATGAATTTGTAGACGATTTTTCTCAAAAACCATTATCTGATGAAACCTTTAAACAATTGATTCAAAATAATTTTAATCTAACTGCGATTTAAGAATTTCAATTTATTTTAATAGGTCACCGGTTGAATCTTCGGTTTAAGATGTAAATACTCCTGCCATTGGTAGGGGTAGAGTACATCTGCCATTTCAGAGCTTTCATGACTAGATATTATTTTAAGGAGGTAGTGTTTTCTGCTTCCCGACAGTTGGGCGTTTTTTTCAACAGACTTTCTTTTTACCATGTACTTGGCAACCGTATTTTGGAATTCTAATACCTGTTCTGCCCGCATTACCAATCTTTGCTGATATTCTGCTGTTATATCTTTTGCTTCCTTGCGAATATTTCTATCTATTTTCAGGGCATAAAAGGTTTGCGCTTGACTGAACGAAACACTGAATAAAAACAATATAAAAGCTACAAACCGAGATTTGTTCAAAAGTTTAGCCTTCATTTTATACAGAATTAATTAAACTTCCGTTTCCTATTTCTCTATAAAATTAAAAGCAGATGGAATAAACTGCAAGGGGGAAATGCTAAAAACTTTGTAAAATTTCCTCTGACTTTAACTTTTTGTTAATCAACTTTAAGTTGATGAGTGTATCTTGCACCCTATCAATTACTTGCAAACTCATTTGTTGCTGTCCCCAACGAGTTATTTTTAACCA
>ENA-ORXM01004795-ORXM01004795.1-marine-metagenome-genome-assembly--contig:-NODE-4795-length-11425-cov-4.942104_pt1 | contig 11425 bp, 14 predicted proteins | sample MGYA00237867_ERZ511480 | MGnify/ENA primary metagenome ERZ511480 (study PRJEB26309, sample SAMN06266103) | marine metagenome | isolation source: Algal blade | place: United Kingdom:Sidmouth, United... | reverse complement strand
CATGCCTCCGAGAATTGCTAAGGGCATGGTTTTTAATAGCACCCCCGCGTGCTGGCGCTCTGAGGGGGTATAGTTCTTAGTGCGACTTGTCGCATGCCTGTGGAGCTGAAATGGGTGGGCAAACCCATCTCCCACGATCCACCTCTGTCAGCTCCCTGTCAGGGTAGCGGATCACGTGCAAGCACCCCATTGGTCAGGCATTGGCCAGATCAACGACTTGGCTGGTGGCAATGTGGACTGGCGCAGCAGCGCCAACAACAGGTTCTGTCTGGCGGGGCTTGTGCCCCGTCTTGACACCAAGTGGGGCGGAGCTGAAATCCGTGAGGCTGCGTCGTTTGGCGTCGGGGCGCAGCCGAATGCCTCTTGGCCGAGCCGATTCGCGTCGTCGATGCAGCTGGCGTGGCCAAGCGTGTTGGCTTTCTCGGCGATTCGCTCAGCGAGCTCGACCATCTGCCCAGCAGACAGTACGACCACTGTGGCTGCCGCCCTTCGCCGAGAGAGGGCTATGCGGCCTTAATCTCTTAGGCAATGGCGGTCAAGTGGATTCCCGAACCCATGACCCACTCCAGGTGGCGCGGGCCCGGCGCCCAGCCTGCGTGTGGCCGCTTGCCTGTCAGGCAAGGGAGTTGTCGTGGAGGCCACTCTTCCGTCCTGCCTCTTTCCTGTGCGGCTCTTGCACGTGTCACCGCGGCGGCCACTGTCCACCCTCCCTGCTGCCGCCCGCCTGCGCACGGCTGGCTGCTGCCCGCCTGCGCGCGGACTGCTGTGGTGCCGCTGGTGTGTCCCTGTCCCCCGCCCTCCTCCGCCATCGCCACGACGTGAGCAGGAAACGGGCGCGCCGGAAACGAGGGCGCTCGCAGTCGTACTCAGAGCTTTACATGCGCGAGGTGGCGACGGGGAGCTGCACGTGCGCAGCGCGGAGCTCGTCGACGTTGCGGGCCGCGCCAGCGGCGGCGTACTTGTGTACCAAGGCCGTGGTGGGCACGACCATCACGGCGACAACGACCGAGACGGCGGTGACGACCGACCCGGCGGCGTGGGGCCGCGCGTACGCGGCGGCGACCGCTTCGGCATCGGCGGACGCGTCGGCGGTCGCGTGATTGTGGAGTAAGGGGGGGGTGGGAGCACCCAAGGACACGACGTCCAAGACGGCGACGAGGAACAGCACGGCGACGGCAACGAACACGTTGGCGACGACGAACACGGCGGCGCGGAGCCAGGCGTGCGCGGCGACGACCGCGTTGACATCGGCTTCGGCGGACGCGTCGGCGGCCGCGTGATTGTGGAGCAAGGGGGGGGTGGGAGCACCCAAGGCGTACACGGCCATCGCTTCGACGACGAACAAGACCTTGACGACGACCAACACCTTGACGACGACCACTACGGCCATAACACCCACCACGGCCACAAATTATATCACGGCGACGACGCCCATCACGGCCCCGTGCAGCTGCATGGCCGCGGCGTTGACAGCGTGGGCAACCACGATCGCGGGGGCGACCGCGACCGATAAGGTGACGCTCAGCTGCTTGTGGGCGGTGGCGCAGTGGATGCGGAGCAGTTGGCGGGTGGGTGGGACCAAGGTGACGCCGCCCAGCACCGCGACGAAGATCAAGACGGCGACGGCAACCACCACAACGACGGCGAGCAAGACGGCGACGTGCAGCTGCAGTTGCGCGGCGGCAACCGCATGGGCTACCGCTGCCGCGTTGGCGGCGGCGTACACGTGGAGCAAGAGCGGGGTGGTCGCGACCAAGGTGGGGACGACGGCCAACACGGCGGCGACAAACAACACAGGGAGCGCGATCAACACAGCGGCGTACAAATGCGAGTGCGTCGTGGAAATCTCGTTGGCGGCGTTGCTTACGCAGGCGGTTGCGTGGACGTAGAACAAGCGCCGTGTATGCCGTGTATGCGCGAGCACGTCGACGCAGGCCAAGGTGGCGACGCGCTCTTCGACGCGTGCGACGGTCTCGTCGCTACGCTCAATCATTGTGAGCAGTCCTGCGACTGCAACGCTGTGCCGGTCATGTTTTCGGAAGACACCCGACAGCACGTCCTCGGGCTGCTCGAGGAAGGATACCCTGCGTCGGACGTCGCGGAGATCATTGGGTGCTCAGGGCGGTCTATGCGGCGCTGGATGCGGCACTTCGAGGAGAGTGGCACCATTTGGCGTGACCCACGCCTCCGTAACTCGCATGGCGACGCGGCCATCCGCAACCCGCACCTGACGCGCGCTGTACTCACCCTCGTTGAGTCGGAGCCGGCTGCTTTCCTGCGCGACCATGTCGACCTGCTGGTGGCGCTGAGTTTGGACTACCCCGAGAGCGACCACCGCTACGTCAGCGCCGCCACGGTCTACCGCGTGCTACGGTTTCACCAGTACTCCCGCAAGAAGATTGAGCGGCTCTACGCGGAGAGCTCCCTCGCCGCCCAGCGCGCCTTTGCGGTGCTGTTCAACGAGATCCCCCTGCGCTGCGTCGTGTCTGTCGACGAGACGCACACGGCGGGGAGCGACATGTCCCACAGGTACGGCCGGTCATTGCGCAACGTGGCGTGCGTGTTAAGGGACCGGGACACGCGGCCGATAGCGCGCACGAGTACCATGATGGCTGTCACCCTCACCCACGGGGTTCTTTGGTCGCAGACCGTGATCGTGGGCAGCGCCCAGACGGCGGACGACTGGCGCCTCTTCCTCCAATGTCTCTACTCGCAGATGAACACCTACATCCCTGGTCTACCCTGGGAAATGCAGCCGGACGCATGCGTGGTTCTGTATGACAATGCAGGCATCCATGACCAGCGGGGCGACGACTACATGCAGGCCAACGGTATGCACTTTTTGCGGCTGCCGCCGTACTCTCCGAACCTTCAGCCCATTGAGGGCGTCTTCTCGGAGCTGAAAAAGCACGTCCGGTCACTTGTATATGAGGACGGTCGCTACCTCTACAAGCCCTTCCACCTCATGGCCGCGGCTGTGGGTATGCTGAGCACCGCCCAAGTCGCCGGCCAGTTTTCTCGAGTCTCCCACGAGATTGCCGAACTCCTGGTGCCTGTCGCCCAAGCGTGATGACTTGCGTGATGTGTATAGTTGGTGTGATGCCTCTGGTTTGTCGTAGCATGCTGGTGATAGCCTGCGTGCTTGATACAGCTTCACGAACTGCAGCCCCCGCGTCTTTTTTCTCCATCCTTGTCCACCGACCCACTGATGCGTAACAGCGACCCACTGATGCAAACGCGCTGCTGGCCGTGGTCAAAAGAAAGCTGCGCTCCGCCTCTGTACCTGAGGTGAGCAGAATGCGCGGCGGAAAAGGGGGCGGTACGTGCCGTTGGGCACGTGACCAAAGGACACCGGGGGAGGCAACACACGCGCCGGTGTGATGCCAAGCAAAGGGGTGGTCAACAGTGGCGCCTCATGTTTCGTGACTACGATGGGTGCGGGCGGTCTTCTTTTGGGCAGCGTGATTCGGCGGCCACCGTCGCTTGACGTCGTGGGTCCGGCTGCAGCGCCTCCCCCGGATGGTGCCGCCGGCCGACACAAGACGGCCGCCACGCCGACGGCCGCGCGTCTGCCGAAGCCGGTGCTTCCTGCACCCTCACCGGCTTGCAGCGTGTGGCTGGGCGTGGAGAAGCCTGAAAAAAAAGAGTGGCGCGGAATGAACGCGCCACCTCCCAAGAGCACCACCCCCTTGAAGTGGGGCATGGAGCAGACAATGATGCTGCCGACAGGCGGTTCTTTCACCGTCTTGTCGTTCGACACACCGCCATTGATGCTACCCGCTGCGGCCGTGCACCAGACGTCCGCGTCTGTGGAAGCTCGCAGTTGTCAGAGAGTGCGCTGCTTCTGTCAGCAAGCAAGTGGCCTGTCCCTCAGACACAGAAACGCGTGTGACGTCAGAAGCATCGCCAATCAAGCAATGGTTGAATTCCTCGCAAGGGCTTCGTGTCGGACGGACCGCGCACGAAATGGATCGAAAAGAAGTCTCCGCAGTGGCCTGTCGATGCATCTTTCGAGCACGCAACTGGCGTCAGACAGACGGGGGCTACTAAAATTGCAACTCATTGTAGCTTTTCAGGGTGATTTGGGTCCCATTATCCGTTCCTATCGGAGGTGAGAGCCAGCCATCGTGGACCCAAGGGAACGCTTGCAACATCATCCAAGATCGGGGGGTCCTCAGCGAGATGCGGTGCGGTCACACGTTTTCGACTGTTGGATTTCCTTCTCGCAGACGAGATGGTCGCTCGCCTGACCGCTCGTGGTCACGTCGCCGGCGTCGTTGGACAGCAGCCCTTCGTCCTACACGGTGGTCCAGCCGTCGTGCTCCCTCCGCTTTCCATCCGCGATGCGTGTTCGGCGTCCGTGCCTGCCGTCAGGTGTTTGACGGCCACTCACTGGATCAGGTATGACTGCGTCTCACTTTGGTTGTAACACGGAACCGGTTTTGCACGGCGCATGTCTCTAGAGCGCCCCTCCTGGTTTGTTCGATCGATTTTAGCGTGGTGCCATGTCGTCGCGACGTGTGGGGCCGTCAAGAAGCCGACCATGTGGCATGGTTTTGAACGCTCCCTAATCGCTGCAGACATTCACGCACACGCACTGGCCAGTACGTGCCGCCCCTCTTGATGCTCAGCCTGTGTCTTTCTCTGTCATGTCTCTCTCAGCATACACAGGAGATGCTGTGCGTCTCTGACGGGCAACAGCTCTTGCGGCAATCGAGCGGGTGGAGCAGACGAAGAACTCGACATTCGCGGCGACGACCACGTTGGCGTCCGCGGCCGCGCCGGTGGCGACGTGATCGTAGCACAAGCGCAACATGAGCACAACCAAGGCAAAGGCGATCACAGAGGCCACGTGCTACTGCGTGCGCGCGGCGTCCGCCACGCCGGCGGCAGCGTGCACCAGAGTTGAGGAAGAGGGGGGGTCAACCGAGGTGACGACGGCCAACACCTGCGAACGCGACGATGACAAACACGGCGACGACAACAAACACGCTTACAACAACAAGCGCGGCGACGAGATGAGACGCGTCGACGACGACAAAGACGGAGGCCACAACCAATATGGTGGCAACGACCAACACGGCGGAACGCAACTGTGATTTCTTAGCGACGACCGCGTTGCCGTCGGCGGCCACGTGGATGGCTGCGTCCATTCGGCACAAGGGGCGGTTGGCGTGACCAAGGTGACGACGCCCATCGGGGTGACGACGAACAACACGCGGACGACGACCAGCACGGCGGCGACGGCCGACGCTGCGGCGTGCCGCTGCACGTGCGCGGCGGCGATTACGTCGGCGTAGGCGATCACGTCGGCGGCGGCGTGGACGTGGAACGAGGGCCAGACGACAACCAGAATGGAGGAGTCGTTGTGGAGGACCTACCTGAAGGTGACCGTTTTGAGATCGAGGACCTCTGCCACTGTGGCGTACGAGTACTAGGAGGGTCTCGTATGCTGTAGGAGGTTGCCGCTGGATACCCGGCGCATGTTGCTGTTCATGCGGCGCACAGCTCTTTGTATGTTCCACACACGCTCTCCTTCATTGCGGGCCGCATGAAACCCGGTGCTCCATTCGAACGTATTCTGTCCTGCTTATGCCCTGCCCTACAGCATGTGGTCCCTTAGTACCCACTGCGAGGCCACCTATGGCAGTACATGCAGTATTCGGAATCCACTGGGGCCGCGTGGCAAACATGCGGCGCGCTTCCAGTACACAGCACTCCCGCGAGCCCCTCTGCCCTTGCTGTGACAACCTGACACCTTCCACAATGAGCACATCCACGGCTGTGACAAACCTGACATCTCCCACAATGACCGCATCCACGGCCGTTCCAGTTGTCATTGGGCTGTATTGGTCGACACAGCCGTACGGATTCGACATTGCCGCCCTTGTGGCCATGTATAGGAATCTTTGGGCGTCGGGCGTCGCCCTCAACGGTGCGCTGCTTCGCGTGGAGAAGAACAACGCTCAATGAAGCTACACAGTAAAAAAAGAAAAATAATAATGTCTGACGGTCCAGTCCGATACAGAGCACGGCTACGTGCACGAACCAGTGACAACACTAAAGCGCCAAGTCTTGCACGTTGTCCAGCAGGCGACGCACGCACCGGTCAGTCACCAAAGAGCACACGAAGTCGCGTGAATCGAGCGGCGGCATCGTGTCACTAGCTTCAGGGACAGCGCGCCAGTGGGTGGTCACTTTCCGACGCATCGAGGTAAGCTTCAGCGTGTACGTAGTGTGACCGATCATGAGACACCTCGGGCAGCACTCGTTATGCACACAGTAGACATTGCGGCACGGCCCGGAGAGGTAGAAGGGGTCATCCTTGGGCAGCTGGTGACGGCACTCGACCTTGCGGATGGGGCAGTTGCGAGTTTTGTGCCCCGCAACGCCTGCGGGGGCCTGATACAAACAGATGTCGCACCTCATTGCGCCGCGGCACTGTTGGGCACAGTCAACCTTCTCCTGGATAGTCGCAAAAAGTACTGGGCAGTTAGATTTGCCACATAGTAGAAACAGGGGCGGTCTTGAGATAGGAGAAAAAGCAAAAGATGAAACGTGAGTAAGACGCACTTGGGTGGCACGACATCAACATGACACCGGCCCCCGTCACGCATCCCAGGGCAATCCAACACAGCCAAGGGTCGCGGCCCGACATCAGAAAACGTACACAGTGCGCGACAGACCTCGCCAAAGGTGTTAGGGGGCGGCGGGCGGCGGGGTCGTCACAGTAGAGTGAAGAAAGGACGTGTACTTGGTAGCACTAGATCGTCATACAGGCGCTTGTGCCGGCACGATACGCAGAACGGTTGTGGTAGAGTGACGTCGGGTTTGCGTGCACGTGTGGGTCACGGACGCCGGCTCGGCGACGATGGGACGGGGTCCGTTCATTCCGACCGCGATACTGGCTGCTGGAGGGTCGTCCCCGTGGGAGATGCACGATGAGACCAGGCAACTTACCTGCAGAATGTCCTCTCATCTGCAAGACCCGGCAGCTGTCAGCCGCGTGCCCCTCCCAAACGCCCTTGGGTATCCTCAATGTCCAGTCAGTGGCAAAATTGATTGCCAAACAACGAAAACACGTCATGTAGCCTCCAGGTGAGTGCAGGCTTCCAAGCGAACGATTTGTGCTACAGCTCGATGTCGGCGACTACTCGTCGGACAGCCTGGAAGGAACTGGTGGCGCCGTCTGGTGTGATCGACGATTTCCATTTCTGTCGTGGGGGCATGATTGCCTAGGGGGCCTCTTTCTTTAATAAAACCAGTTGGTGCACAAGGTGCTGGATGGTCCGCTCCGTGATCTGTCATTGGCTAACGCTACATTGTCAGCCAGACCAAATTTCCGCTGTCGCGGGGCTCCAAGAGGGGACATTTGTGCGCTGCCCAACGCGCACTCTCATGACTGCAAGGCACATGTGCTTGGCGGCGAGTGGACTGGGTGGCCAGTGGCGCAAGAGTTGGGAGGACCATGGAGGGCACGACGCCACAGTGTGTGTTGTGGTGTCTTCTGGCAGCTGCTCACTATACGGTTCCGCGCGGAGGCTACGGCGGCCCCCCCGCACCCGCGACAGCCGACGCGGCACCGAAGGTGCTCGAGTACTACCCCGTGACGGTGGTCGACACGAGCCTGGCGGCGCTGTTGCCCTCGTACGCATGGCGCGCGGCGCGCCTCCACCCGCCGCCGCCAATGATGACGGCGGGGAGGCCATGGCAGCCATGACCAGCGATGGCGACAATAGATATGCCCACACGGCAGCCGATTCCCGCGACGACTGTCGAGTAGGAAGGGACGGGAGCGGAGCTGCCGGGTACGAGCAGGTCTGTGCGAATTGCTCATGGGCATGAGGTGCGCGTCAGAAAGAGCGCCCAAGTGATTCTTGTGGCTTCCCCGACATAAAAAAGCAACTGCCCAGTCCTACAGCCTTCGCAACATCAATTTGTATCACTCTGTTATGTCATGGCCGCGCTCCCGCGCTCTGTGCCACCCCCCGCTGCTCCCTCCCTCGCCGTGCTCGCCCCCACCGTGCTGGCCTGCACCGTGCTCTCCCCCGCAGCGCTCATGCCCGTAGATCTCGCCCGGGCTCCCACTCTTATCTCAACCTGCGCCTTTTGTCTGGCCAACGTTGTCGGGTGGGCATGTAGGCGATGGAGACGGAACGGGGATCGGTCGCTGTCCCAGCCCCGGCACCCGCACACCACCGCCACGAGTCAGAGTGCCGCGAATGTCTCCCGCCGTCAGCTCGCAATCCACGCGCGTCGGCCTTTGGTGTCCACCGCGCACGACGTCGCCGCCAGCGCCTTCACTGCCGGCCCCAGGGAGGCCGCTGCCGCCGAACGCAGGGCCGGCACTGCTGCCCTGCGCGGGGCTACCGCCCCCGCTTGTCCCGGCTGGCAGAGACTGGGGGCGAAGAGATGCTGGCACGACTACCGTCGTGTGTAGGTACGAGGACGGCACAGCCGGCAGCGACGGCCGCAGTACGCGCCGACCGAGCGCCCGGCTCTGCCGTAGGTTGCGCAACAGAAACACGCGGCGCCGTCCAGACGCCGACTTAACGGCAGGGGCGCCTGCACGATCTTCGACGTCATCAACTATATCCCGAGGTGCGTCCCGTCCTCCAGATGGTCCGCCGCGCGGTGCTTCAGGCGCATCCACGTGAGCGGGACAAGGAGCCCCGCCCATACCGGACGTTGCACCAGTTGCACCCCCATGCCCATCACCCGGCGTTGCAGCGGCCGCCGGACTGCAGCTCGTTGCTGCAGCAACGACAGAGTCCGGACCACGGAAGAGGCCGAGAGCGGACCGCGGGACTCGGTGCGGTAGGTCGCGGACGGCGAGGCGCTCGCCGCGACTGAGCACCCGCCGCTGCGGCCGGCCGACGACGGTCACCCACGAGTCGGTGGGCAACACCGAAGCCACGCGCCACACCCGGCAAAAGATTGTCTCCGTCTCATGGCGGCGGATCCCGGTCACCCCAAAGCTTGGGAAATCCGTGCCTAGGCCGGGGTCCCCGTCGAGGGCGGCCTCGACGGCGCTTGAGCGTTCGCTCAAAAAGGTAGACAGCTCCGCGTCGGCCTTCATCTGCTTCATGTAGACCTCGTCGTTTGCGTTGGCCGAGTGCGCAGGGCAAAAGGCGGCAAAGTACTCATCGTGCCTCGTGCATGGTCCATTATTCTCTGGTTGGGACAGGGAAAGAGGCGGGCGGCCGTACGGGCAGCAATAATGGTACGCGCGCGTGCACGCCTCCACGTAGCACCCAACGGTGGCGCCCTTGCCGAGGCACACCGTACACTCCAACCCCCGGCTGCGGTGGTAGGCAGCGATGACATTTGTGAGCTCGTTGGTGTTGGGGTCGTGGAACACTTCGGGTGCCCACATTGCACAGATGTGATGCACGTAGATGTGCTTTCGCATGTTACCCTTGGTGAAGGGGCCCAGCATTGGTGATGGCAGAGTTCCCCCATTGCGGTTGACCACCGGGCAAAAGTCGCACGTGGGCCCGTCCCGCTCGTCTGCGGAAGGAGTGTTGCTCTTGCCGTCGCGGCCGTCCACCGAGTTGCCGCCCTTTCTCGGCCTCAGTTTCTTGATGCCAACGCGCGCCGAGCCGCCCACCCTTGCCGGTGCCTTCTCGTTCTTCGTCCTGCTGCGGCCGCCTGCGGGGCCGCCACCCACCGAGACGGCGCCGCCCAAATCGCCGGCACTGGCGCCCACCACGTCACCGACGGACGGGCCGCCGACAGCCTTGGCTCTGCCTTTCCCCTTGCCCTCGTACGGCGGCTTAGCTGGAACAAATATCGCGCTCCGGATGCGGCGCGCATCAGCTGCAACGAAACGAGCCCATCGCGCCGCTTCACGGTCAGCCCGCCGCCGCGTTGCCCGAGTCGACGGGTACTCGAGACCAGGTTGTCTTGGTTGGCTGCCAGCCAATGCTGCTGGCCTGTGCTCGGTGCCCGGTGACGAAGGCGGAGAAGGGGTCGGCTCTTGAGGGGACGTAGACCCCGGCTCGGCGGCCCCGATGGCCCTCACAGGTGAGGACGGTGGCGTGATGAGAGATATAATCGGAATGCCATTGTTGTCAGGGGGTAGTGGAGGCGCGAGAGGGGGTGGGGCTGACGCAGGAGGCGACGGGGGCGGTGAGTAGCTCATGCCGGAGTATGCTCATGGGGTACCCCCGCGAACATGGAAGTGACTCCTGTCGCAGCGGCTTTGCGTGTGCGACGACACAGCGCCAAGTCAGAGTGAGATGCCTTTGGGAGATTGCAGAGCACAACGCCACGCGCGGCGCCGGCGAAGGGCACCCACGGCCGTTTACACTTGCGGGTAGAAGTTGATCTGAGGCGGTCTCAAAGCGAGCACCCACGCCGCAGTCGTCCCAATGCCTTTGGCCCCCGGATAGAGCCCATTGCGGTATCGAAGCCCGGCCCTTGGCGCATCTTGTGCGCCTAGAACTGCATTCCAGCCGCACTGCCTTCGTATCGAGGTCCGAACCTGCACATGTTCGGCTTGTGTGGCCACGGGTTGCCCTCCATGGTGACTCGATTGTGTCTGAGGGGCAGTGGACGCAATCCAACGGTAAAACTGTGCTGCACAGGTCGCGGTGCGCGTCCAATACTCGAGGCTGGAAGACGAGGCCCCCGCTACCTGGTGGCTGTGGGAGGAGCCAGAGGCAATCTGGTGGCTTTGAAAAGGCTCGGACCCCTGCGGCCCCCTCGCGCTGTGGAGGAGATGATGCCGCACGGACAGAGGCCAGTGGGGAGTGGGCTGGGTCCTCGAGCGGTTGCTTGAGCAACTGCCAACACCTTGAGCATGTTTCCCACACGTAGTGCCCGCTGGCACTCTGTAGCCAGAACCCATGCACCCACACTGCGACAATTGTGCTACAGTGGCGGACAGCCTGGGACCGCCGCGGGGGCAGCGAGCTGCGGGCCCCAGGGGCCAGGCCGGGGGAAGGGAGCAGGGGCCACCGCGAACAGTGCCGGTCTGCGGGGGAGAGCAATGGACGAACGCTCGTTCCGTAGATGGTGGGCAGCAATCTCGCCCGACAGCGGCGGTTCTGAGAAAAGGTGGCCTGCGTTAGGCGTGTTCTACGGTGGGTTCAACGCCAACGGGTCATGAGTTCTGAGCGAGGCGGCCCAGGCACATGATTTCGAGCTCTGCTGAATTCAGAACCATGAGCCCGTTGCACTGACAGATTTCGTGCCGGTGGTGCCTCACGGAATAGCACGTGGTGATCCCTTCGTCTTGCGTCCGCCTCGTCGACCCTGTGGCGTCTTGTCGCTGCCAAGTCCCGAATCGACTTGGTGGGAGCGCAAAGCAACAGCTGCTCACTCGGATCCGCCACCCCGCCCCACGCCCCCCTTTGTTCGCCAGTAGCCTTGGCTGGCGGCCACCGTGGCGTGCGGACGGGTCCGGCCGCCGGCCACCGGC
>ENA-ORXM01004791-ORXM01004791.1-marine-metagenome-genome-assembly--contig:-NODE-4791-length-11433-cov-3.355143_pt1 | contig 11433 bp, 8 predicted proteins | sample MGYA00237867_ERZ511480 | MGnify/ENA primary metagenome ERZ511480 (study PRJEB26309, sample SAMN06266103) | marine metagenome | isolation source: Algal blade | place: United Kingdom:Sidmouth, United... | reverse complement strand
GGATGGAAGGCATGACCTACGTACCCCTTCACCCTAAACAACCGCTACCAAGAAACCTAGAAGTTATTTCGCAGGCAGAACTGAAATTTGTCTTAGATTCCAATCTAGATAGGGCATTTGAAACAGTTACGGTAATTGACACCAATGCAGCCGAAACCCTAGAATTAACTACCGACATAATAAATGCAGATGATAACGACCTAGCCTATATACTGTTTACATCAGGTAGTACCGGTAAGCCTAAAGGAGTTCCGATTACAAGGGGAAATCTGGCCACTTTCATCGATATCTTTTTTAAATCCGATATTTCAATAGATGAAAACGACAGGTGTTTGCAGTGCTTTGATTTGACTTTCGACATTTCGGTTCAGTGCTACCTTGCACCATTATTGAACGGTGCCTGTGTGTATACCGTACCGCACGACCAAATAAAGTTCAGCTATGTGTATGGTCTGTTAGATGATCATGAACTTACGTTCGGGGTTTTCGCACCGAGTATGATACACCATTTAAGACCGTATTTCGATGAAATTCATCTAGAGAAGCTGAAATATTGCCTGCTCGTTGCAGAAGCAACGCCAATTGAATTGATAAAAGAATGGTTCGGGCACATACCGAATGCAAGAGTATTCAATTTTTATGGCCCTACGGAGGCAACAATATATTGTGTTTACTATGAAGCAAAGCGAAATGAAATTTTAAAGGAAGGGAATGGCATGTTGGCAATAGGTACACCCTTTAAGGGTACCGATGCCATAATACTAGATGAAAATTTACAAATAGCAGAAAAAGGGGTGAAAGGGGAAATGTATGTTTCGGGCGATCAGGTTACCAGTGGTTATTGGAAAAACCCCGAACGCAATGCAGAAGCGTTTAAAATGGTCGATTATAATGGAAACAACCAACGGTTCTATAAAACCGGTGATTTATGCATGATCGACGAAGATGATGATATCTTGTATTTTGGGCGATTGGATTATCAAGTGAAAATTCAAGGGTATAGAATCGAATTGGGTGAAATAGAGTTTCACGCGAGAGAAGCCATAGGGGGCAAGAACGCAGTAGCGTTTGTATACGGAGGCTCAGGTGGAAGTAAAGAAATTGCCATGTGCCTAGAGATCGATACTTTTGAAGAAAAAGTGGTATTCGATCACTTAAGAGCTAAATTGCCCGAATATATGGTGCCGTCTCAACTGTTCAATATGGAGAAATTTCCTTTGAACACTAGCGACAAGGTAGATCGCAAGCAAGTCGAATCGTTGTTTGCGGAACAATCATAAGTAGTGAATCGTAATCAATTTAATCCTCCTGACAATTCCCAAATATACCGTGCAACTCCTTTATCGATTTCTTTAAAATACCTCGGTAAAAGTCAAATCGAAAAAGAATAACGAAACGTAGATAGCCTAATAAGGAATAACGAAAGTTGATTTTAGTAAATAACCTCGGGGCAACCACGAGGCATTTAAAGGAACCTTAACTTAGATTTCGACGCAAGCGTCGGAGCATTTAAATCTCGATTATCGAGTGAATATTTTAATTAAATAGAAAAAAGCCTAAAATAAAATGGAATTAACAGCAATTACGGATAATCTCACTAACGTTTTCCAAAAAACTTTTGATGATACCGAATTAACCTTATCCGATGATCTAACTGCGGGCGATGTAGACAACTGGGACTCCTTGACACACATGGTACTGATAGGCGAGATAGAGAAAGAATTCAATATTAAGTTTAAGTTAAAAGAACTGAACAAGATGAACACAGTTGGTGATCTGATCGGAATGATAAAATCAAAAGTCAGCTAGCGTTATATCTCTTAAAATGCCGAAAAACTAGTTCAAATCAGTATCCTTAAAATACTTTGTGAATAATGGTATTTACATCGCTAAATTTTCTAATTTTCTTCCCTGCCGTCATTCTTCTGTTTTATCTAACTCCTTCAAGGTTTAGATGGCTGACGCTATTAATATCCAGTTACTTTTTTTATCTAAATATAGAGCCTGTATTCGGCATACTGACCGCTGCAATAACTATTTCTACCTATATTTTTACCCGACTAATAGATCGAGCGGAGAAAGATTCGAAAAAAAGCGTATTGATGTATATTAACGTTATCATCATTCTATTGCCCCTATTTTTCTTTAAATATTTTTCTGCCCTGAACGATGGCGTATTCACAATACTAGAAGCGTATAATATTCGGTGGGCACTGCCAAAGATTACTTTCTTACTGCCTGTAGGCATATCATATTACACATTTATGGCCATAGGCTATACGGTAGATGTCTATAACGAAGAGATGAAAGCCGAAAAAAATATTGGTATTGTGGCATTGTTCATCTCTTTTTTTCCACTGATACTATCGGGCCCGATAGAACGAGCGACAAATATGATTCCACAGTTCAAATCCGAACTAAAATTGAATCCATCAAATTTTAAGACAGGTTTACAATTAATTTTGTGGGGCTACTTTATGAAGTTGGTAGTTGCAGATCGCTTGGCCATTTATATAGATGTGGTATATGGCAATTTAGAATACCACAACGGTAACAGCATCTTATTAGCATCAATATTGTACCCAATTCAAATATATGGCGATTTGGGAGGCTACTCTTTAATTGCCATTGGTGTTTCTAAAGTATTGGGCCTAAACGTAATGCCAAATTTCGAAAGACCGTTTTTCGCAACCTCGATGGCCGTGTTTTGGCGCCGTTGGCATATATCCTTAATCAAATGGCTTACCGACTATGTGTATACCCCATTGGCATTTACTTATAGAAAATATGGTATTTGGGGCATTGTACTGGCTTTGATGATCACTTTTGTGCTCAGTGGTATTTGGCATGCCGCCACTTTGAGTTTTCTTGTATGGGGGTTTCTACAAGGTATTTTTTTAAGTATTGAGGCTTTATTGAATAAACGTAGGTCGAGATTTGTAAAGAAATACAAACTTATGACCAGTACCATATATATATTTTTATCTATTTTTTTTACCTACATCCTCTTTGCTGTTTCCGAAGTGTTTATCAGGGCAGAGACCATTGAAGATGCAATACTTGTTTTTAAGAAAATAGCCTTTGAGAGGGGAGTTATTTTTTTAGACTTGACTACCTTGGCCTACGGCTTTATTGGTAGCATTATTCTTTTTATGAGTGAATTTAGGGAAGAGTATTTTCCCAAAAAACTATTATTTTTCAAAAACGGTAACGTGTTGGTCCGTTTTGCTTCTTACCTATTTGTCAGCTTGCTGATATTGTGGATAGGAATACTAAACGGAGGTCAATTTATATACTTTAAATTTTAGAAAACATGAAGATATTTTTGGCCAAATTACTATTGTTTCTAGCATTATTTGTTGCTGCGGATATGGTTCTAGGTATGCTTGTCGGCCACTTTCACCTAAAAACAAAAAACACCGTTTTAACCAATGCCAATTATGGTTTTGTAGGGTACAAGAACGATGATATTCTATTATTCGGCGCATCGGAGGTGTCACATACGTTCATTAGCGATATGATTACCGAAGAAACTGGCCTATCGACCTATAACTTAGCCTCCGACGGATGTGGGATTTTCTATCAATATGCCCTACTTGAAACTATTTTAGAGAAACACACTCCAAAGGTTGTTCTGTTGAGCACCTCACAATTAATTATGAAAGAATTGGATTATGTTTCGAGGATGTACCCATATTATAAAAACAACAAGTATGTTAAAAGTGTAGTCGACAAATTGAACAGGTACGAACGTTTCAAACTTTTTTTTCAGGGATATGTGTACAATTCACAAATCATTAGAATTTTCGATGCTAAAGACGATAATTCAAGCGGTTATATAGCCCTCCCGGCTGAAGAACAAAACGCCAAAATTTCCGAAATTGAAAATTTACCTCTGGGATTGAATCACGACATCGATCCGGAAATTAAGGCGTATTATAAAAAATTCATGGATCTCGCGCATTCTAGCGGAGTTACTGTTTATGCCTATTTCCCACCACAATTAGAAATAATTAATCCTGAATATTTAGATACTATTTTAACGGTTACCAAAAATACCGAGGCAAAAGTCATTAACTTATCTTCCGATTGGAAAATTCTTGGCAGGCCCGAATTATTTTTTGATAAAACACATCTAAACCATGCCGGAGCAAAAGTTACGACCGATCGGTTTATAAAAATTTTAAAAGAGGATAATATTTATTAGTCTTGTTTATATTTGAAAGAAATTAATACAAATACTATTTTCAACTCGGTTTAAACCGAAATTTATGGCATCGTGGCTGAACGGCTAGGCAAGGTTCCGCAAGAATCTTTATAATGGTTCGAATCCATTCGATGCCTCTAATTCATAAAGAATTAATCATAGTTCTATGTGGTAATTAGACATCACTTAGACTAAGACTGTTTGGAAATGTATCGTTAGATTTGTTATGGCCTATTTTTCCTGCCCTCCGGCAGGCGGGGATACAGATTAAGGCAAAATTTTTAAGCATAGCATCGCTATGGTTCAAAACCTCCCTGCGGCTGGCAGGTTTAACGAAAATATGCGCAAAAAGAGGTTATAAGAGAAATCATCGAGATATTTCCAAACACTCTCTAAGTTGCTGCGGTAATTTTTATTGTATGATAGTTTAATTTTAAAGCCGGCAACTCAGGCTGTATCGGTTTTGCTAGAGTAAAGTAATAACAACTAAGCTGTTCTCCACATGTCAGCAGTAAATGTAACTCGCCCTAGAGCTTATTCAATCTTCTGATAGTACGGTTTTATTTTAAGACACCCATCGCTTGGCAGTTACAATTGTTTAGCCTTGAACAATCCACTTGACATGATAACCTATTAATCGACCCTAGACCGATAAAAAACTAAAAAGCAAGCGATTACAGCTTAATTTTCGTTTTTTAATGGACTATTTTAGTCGCAGAATCAACCAACCAATGAGAATAGCCATTTTAATAAAAGAGTTCGAGAATTTGTCGAATTGGGAATTACGTATTATCAATGAAATCAAGAATAATCCGCGACTTGAACTATCCCTGTTGATTCAGGATGGAAGGGTTGGCGACCAGAACCAAAACTCCCTTAAAAACAAGATTAGAAGATTCGTCTCTTCCGGTAATTTTTGGGGAAAGCTTTTATTCAAGATTCAAGGTCTTGTTGAAGAAAAGTTGTTCAAGGAAATAAAAACTGTTGATAAAGAAAAAACAATCACTTTTCTACAGACTATCGACACTATAAAAGTCAGTCCTAAAAGAAAAGGGTTTCTCGATATCTTCAACGACTCAGATGCCGATCGGATAGCGGCGTATAAGCCCGATATCATTCTCAGGCACGAGTTCAATATTATTCGGGGGCCGATTTTGACCCGTTCAGCAAAATATGGGATTTGGTCATTTCACCATGCCGATAACTCCATCAACAGGGGCGGCCCTGTTGGTTTTTGGGAAATTGTCTTGCGACAGGAGGCCATAGGCGTTACCCTACAGCAATTGACCCCTGAGTTAGATGGTGGACTGGTCATCGACAAAGCCTTCTTCAATATTCACCGCTCTTTCTTGAAGACCAGTACCCTTGCTTTTGAAGGTTCCGTGTCATTACTTTTCAAGAATATAGAAAAACTACTCAGAGGTGAATATTCGCCTACAAAGTCAATGGTCTATTCTAATCCTCTTTATAGGGCACCGAATGTCAGATATACCCTAAACTATATGTGGCAATTTTACGGGTATTCTTTTCTAAAACTAAAGAACTTGGCATTGTACAAGTTTTTGGGTACCCGAGAGGATTGTTGGACACTCTTTATCGGCAAAGGAAACTTTTTAGACGCGACCCTCTTCCGTTTAAAACCGGTAAAGCTGCCTAAGGATGAATTTTGGGCAGATCCATTTCTGTTCGAATACGAAAATCAAGACTATGTTTTTTTCGAGAACTACTCCTACACCACCAAAAGAGGAAAGATTTCTTGCGGAAAAATCGAAAAGGGTCAAGTAGTTAATGTTGAACTTGTTTTAGACTTGGACTATCATCTATCTTACCCCTTTATATTCAAGGAAGCTGGAGAAATATATCTGATGCCGGAAACAGAAGAAAACAAAAGGCTGGAAATTTATCGGTGTATCGATTTTCCGACGAAATGGGAATTGGTCACGACCGCATTCGAAGGCGAGATGGTGGTGGACGCACATTTTTATGATGATGAAAACAACAAGAAATGGTTGTTCCTGAATAAGAAAGTAGATAAGGCCACCGTTCCCGAAAATGAACTATTCATCTATCAGGTCGACTCGATACGTTTAAATCGGCTAATACCCCACTCCCAAAACCCCATATTAATCGATGCCAGAACGGCCAGAAATGGTGGTGCCATTTTCAGATACGGTAATGCGGTCTATCGGCCCTCACAAAGAAATATAGATGCTAGGTACGGCAAAGCGCTAAATATCAATAAAATAAAAAAATTAACTATCGACGATTATGTCGAGGAACATGTAATGACCGTTGAACCAAATTTCCACAAAGGTCTAGACCTGATGCATCATTTGCACCAAACCGAAAATGGATTTGTAATCGATGCGGCATACAAAAGAAAATAGGGCTTAATACCGTTTTACTTGCTACAACCAATGCGTTTAACGTTATAAATTACTCCATTATAAAGTCAGTATTTAAAAGTTAGCGAAAAATAGCAATCAACTTTATAAAAGTTCCGTCTTTTTCGGCTAAAGGAATTTAGAATTTTTAGTAAGTTTGCACGCTGATTCAACAAAAGATTACAAAGCTATAATTAGAATAGCAGATTTACCTTTAATTATACTACTGTATTATTGGTGGCATAGCTCAGCTGGATAGAGCACCTGCCTTCTAAGCAGGCGGTCCTAGGTTCGAATCCTAGTGCCATCACTTCACTAAAGAAACCACGCTCTTTTTTGCGTGGTTCTTTGTTTTGTGGAAAGATGCAAGGCCAACGGTCTTCTAATCTTGGAATAAAATAAAGAACTAGGGCGACAGCCCATGGTTTCTTATTTGCACGATTGAGCCGCCTAGGAAAACCGCAAGGTAATCCTAGTGCCATCACTTTAAAAAAGGGACTTTCGAAAAGTTAGTCCCTTTTTTGTTGTTTAAAATCCACTCAAGAGCGCGTCTACCCCGTTTTTAGTACCTCGATACTATCTGCAAGAAGTGAAAGGAAAAATAACGAGTTTTCCGTTTTCGTTAAATTCCTTACATTTCATATTACCAGACCTATGCGATAATGCTCGTCAAAAAAACAAGCGACTGACTGCTCTATGAAAGGTATATACTTTGAAATGTTGCCTCCTGTTAAAATCTAATCAAAATCTTTGTATAGCAAATTCGGGTTGTACAAAAACTCCAACTATTTTTTATAAACATGAATAGCTAAGCCATTATTTTTAAATATATCTCTAGCGATTTTAGATTTATTGTTCACCTCTATTTTTTCAACACCAACTTTGGTTACTGTATTTACTGACGCATCATCATAATAAACAGAGGCTTCATAAGTAACACCATCATCTAGAAAGTCAAGGGGAATGGTAACGGATGTATCCGTATTTCCATTTACGGTTCCTACAAACCAATCGTCACCGGATTTTCTTGCTATCGTTCCTAAAACACCAACCTTTGAATGAATAACTTTTGTCTCGTCCCAAACTGTAGGCAAAGCATCGAAAAAGGCTAATTCGGGAACTTCTTTGATTACGGGTTTATTGCCTCCTGCGCCACCGCTGTTTCCTGCTTTTTCAGGCCTATCATACCAATACAGCCAAAGCAGAGGACTATAAAGACATACACTTTTTGCTAGTTGTGAACCATGTGATCCCATGGTTTCGACACGAGGTGCAAAATAGCAAATCGTGTTGTCTCCTGCACCGGCGATCATACGTGTGAACATGGTTTTTAATGTCTGCTCGTTCGATGGGGTTTCCTCATCGCCCCTAATACCTTCTTGCGTCATTAAATTAGGATAAGTTCTTGTGTAGCCTACAGGACGATAATCATCATGGATACTTAGAACCATTTTATGTTTTGCGGCTTTACGCACAGCTTCGTGCATCCAACTTGTCCATTTCTGGTCTCCTGTTCTTACAAAACCATATTTTATTCCTTTAAGCCCCCAATCTTCATACAATGGTAAAATTTCATCTAATTGTTTCTCTAACTGATTTTTGTTGACATAAACCAAAATATCAATTCCTTTTTCCTTTCCATAATTAACAACCTCTTCCATGTCTAGAGGTCCAGTAGAACGATCGGGATCAACGGTTACGGTAGATGCATCCGCTTCCGTGGTAAATTCCTTACCATACCAGCCTGCACTCTCAATAACATATTGTAGGTTATGTTCAGCTGCAAAATCAATATAAGCTTTGGCTCCATTCGTGGTAAGTGTAAGGTCTCTTATTACCTTACCCGGTCTTAACCAAGAGGTGTCCGCTATCTCGTTAGGTTCGTTGAGGTTTAAGATCAGGTAATTGTTCTCAAGTATCTCCCCTGCATTGTTGCCGGCCATTACAAAGCGCCAAGGTGTTGAAAAAGCTTTATCTTCCACCACGTTACTTCCCAAGCGTACTTGAATTTTTCCGGATTCTTCTTTTGAAACCAATTTCATTCTAGCATAATCAATTTGGGCAGCTTCGCCTATGGCTAAAAATAGCGATTCCGACTTTTTAATAAGTAAGGGTCTTTCTTTGGCATCTTTCATTTCTGAAATCTTCATTTCAGAAATTCTCGATTGAGAAGCGTTTGCGGCCCAAGCCATATCATCTGCGTTTACAGAAAACTCGGTAAGTTCTTCTTCTATGGTAATGTCCTCATCCTTCAGAAATTTATATCGGAATGCAATACCTTCGTTATAAGCCCTAAATTGAATGGCCAATTCTTTTTCCCCGGTTTCTATAGACTCCAACGTAATGATAGATTCATTGTAATTATCAGGATATTCACTACGTTCTCCGTAAGGAGGTTTCCAACTATTTTGAACGCTTTTGTTTTCTACATTAGCTACTTTGAATTTATCGGCCAATAGTTTTGAGCCTGCTAAGAGGATACCCAATTTAGATGGTTTAATAAGCTCTTGCCCCTTATAAGTTACTGCGTAGGTTAAACTATTATTTTCGTTTTCAGACGAGTAATCAATGCTATATTTTCCGTTGGGGCTTGTTATATTTACCTCATTACTTTCCTGTACTTCCATGCAGGACACGAAAACAAAGCTTAGAATTATGGAGGTTGAAAAAAACAATTTAATTAGTTTCATAAGATGTTGATATTTATTGTAATTATTAATGTTCAATTATGGTACTTATTTTAGGAGTCTTGCATTAAAGCAGATCGTCCCCCATCTATTAGATACGTTGTGCCGGTTATAAATTGGGCATATTCGCTGCACAAAAAAGCACAAAATGCACCAACTTCCTCTGGGGTTCCTATTCTACCTGCCGGATGTAATTCATCAGTTCTTTTTCTTTCTGCTTTTGGTTCAGGAAATGATTCGAACCAGACTTCGTTTCCCTTGGTTTCAATAAAACCAGGTGCAACCCCAATAGCCCTGATTTTTGGACCCCATTCAATGGCCATAGATTGCACTAGTCCTTTCAATGCTGTTTTAGAGGTGTTGTAAGGGAAACAGTTTGGAATAGTGTGATAAGCATGATTGGACGTAATAATAACGATAGTACCGTTATCGCTTTTGTCTAAATAGGGTTGAGATAGTTGGCTTATTTTCCAATGGGATCGAAGGTTTAAATTCATGTTCTTTTCATAATCCTCATCAGAACAATCTAAAGCTCCTTTAAAAAAGTTAATGCCTGCATTGGACACCAAAAAATCAATTTTTCCAAAATGTTTTACAGTGGTGTCTACTAATCGTTGTAGGTCTTCGTCTTTTGTAACATCTGTTTTGGTATATAAAGCATCTACGCGGTGACTCTTTACTTGTGTAAGGAATTTCTCTGAGAGTTCATGTCCTTCTTCTGTTCTCCCGCAACCAGAAATATGACAACCTGCTTTTGCAAACATAGCGGCTATGCCTAATCCCACACCACTTGTAGTTCCTGTAATAACGGCTACCTTATTTTTTAAATCTATATACAACATGACTTATTAATTCTTTTGGCCATGATCTAGAAGTGTTGAGAAACGTAGAAGACATTCATGTGCTTTCCACCGAAAATGCAATGATTGCTGTTTCCCCAGAAATGCAAGGGCGTGTGTTTACAAGCAGCTCTAATGGTTTACAAGGAAAAAGTTATGGTTGGTTTAAAAGAAAGGCAATCGAAGACGGAAGCTTTAAGAAGAAGTTTAGTGGTTTAGGAGGCGAAGACCGAATGTGGTTTGGTCCACAATATGGGAAGTACAATGTTTTTTTTGAGATGGGGTCAACGTTCGAGGATGAGTATATGCGAATAGCACCCGATCTAGACACCCTAAATTTTGATGTGATTAGTGTTAGTGATAAAGAAGTTACAAGCATTGGTCAAATGCAGGTTAAAAACTATCAGGATTATATCTTCGAAATTGATGTAGAAAGAAAAGTAGCTATCCTTGAAAAAAAGGAAATTGAAAATAATCTGGGAGTGTTTATTGATAAAAATGTCTCTTATGTAGGCTTTGAAACAAGGACCAAAATGAAAAATATCGGTGAAGAAGATTGGTCAAAAGAAACAGGGCTCATTTCAATTTGGATACTCGGTTGTATGACTCCAACTGATAGTACACTTGCTATTATTCCTACTAGAGGCAATATAGCGGAAGTAGTTAAATATTTTACACCGCTAGATGATTCAAGATTGCGGATTCGAGACGGATTTGTATTCTACAAAGCAGATGCTAACTATTTGAATAAGATTGGCATCCTTCCTCAAAACACCTTACCCTTTTTCGGAAGTTATTCGCCTGAATTGAAACTACTAACCATAGTTGAATTTTCTTTTGAAGGCAGCTCATCTTATGTGAATTCTCAGAAATTAGAAAACGAAGCCCCTTATAGGGGCGATGTCATCAATATATTTAATGATGGGATTACCCCGACCGCTGGACCTTTCGGACCGTTTTACGAATTAGAAAGTTCTTCAAGTGCCAAAGAACTTAAAGTAAGTGAGAAAATAGTACATACAAGTAGAACGTATCATTTTGAAGGCGCCGAGGATTATTTGGATGAAATAGCGCTTAGCGTTTTGGGTATAAAAGTATCCAATCGAATCAGATTTTGAATTTAAAAACCTGGGTAGCTGGTACTCGTATATAAATTCCAGTAAGTTGTAGTATATTAAAATCTAAATAAGCCCTGTGAATAAAATGACCAAGCAAGGTTAGCTCAAACTTTTACTGTAGGCTATAATCACGATTCCAATAATCATGCATGCCAACCCCCCGTAGAGTGCAGTTCGTGCTTTTGGAGATGCCTTGAC
>ENA-ORXM01004789-ORXM01004789.1-marine-metagenome-genome-assembly--contig:-NODE-4789-length-11438-cov-21.632427_pt1 | contig 11438 bp, 7 predicted proteins | sample MGYA00237867_ERZ511480 | MGnify/ENA primary metagenome ERZ511480 (study PRJEB26309, sample SAMN06266103) | marine metagenome | isolation source: Algal blade | place: United Kingdom:Sidmouth, United... | reverse complement strand
AAAAGAATGGGTCTAAATCAGACACAGTTAGCTAAAGAGATCGGCATAAGTAGGTCTAATGTAGCCGCATACGAAAGTAAAGGTGTGGAACCGAGACTTAAGGTGATCCTTAAGATGGCTAAGTTTTTTGATATCACTGTACGAAGTCTTATACAACAAAAGCTGACAGAAGAGCATGAATATGATCGTTTTGATAGTATTTCTCTAAATGAATCTATACCGATGGAAAATCCAAAGGTAGATGATGAAGAAATTTCTGAATTTATCGATAAGTCTATAAAAATCACAAAAGTTCTGGAAGGCTTTAAATCTTTCTACAAATTCAAAAAAGAAAGTATAATTAATAAGTCGCCCGACAAAGCTAAGCTCATGCATGATATAGATAATTTTATAAATCTCATGGAACATCTCTTATCCTACAATGAATCTGTAATAAGTGCAATCAATAATACAAACTCGCAGAGGGCATAGTACATCAATTTATTTGTACGGCATTAGCTAAGCCTATTTAGTTACCTTCCTACAACACCAACTCGCTGAGTGGTCAATTACATATAATATATGCAGAATCGACACACAAAGTCATGCATTTGCAGTATTAATCTATAATATCTGTCTCCACCTAACTTTAAGTAGTACCATTTAAATTTTAAGATGTCGGTTAAGATTATAGAAGAGAATTCGTTAAGATTAAGGCAAAAAACGCAGTCATAGCCGTAGCTATAGCGAGTATTTTTAACGCAGATATTGACTAATTCTATTATAATATATCCGACATTCTAATGTTTAAATGGTATTATACATTTCTGTACCGTGTTGCTTGCTTAGCTCTGCGATTTCCTGGAACGATTCCGCTTTGAAAATTTTATCACAAGCACCTCCAAGTTGGCTACATGTCATTGATTCATAGAATATATATTTTTTATTTGCCTTAAAGTTAGTCTTTAAATAAGATCAATTTCTCAAAATTGTAATAATACACTTCCTCATTATGAGAAATTTTCAATAACTTTTCATTTAGTAATTCTTGATGCTCCTCATGTGTCAATAAATCTTCCATGTATCGTATTTCGCCATTTTTATCATAAGGAATAAAACTAGCTTGATACGACCAAAATAAATCACAATCTAGTTGTGCCAATACTTTACCATTATTAGATAATACATATAACATTCCTGGCTGCTGAAAAATAAAACGATCCTCAGATAATTTTGATACATTTTGAGAATTTATCATTCCTTTATCCAGATCAGCACTGCAGATAATTTCACCATCTGCATCACATAGCTGTACTTGATCTCCACTCTTCTTAACAATCATCTTAGAATCACGGACAGGATAAATCATGGGCTTTTCTTTTACAGATCCATCTAACTCGATCGTTATATAATTATCTCCTTTGACAGCATCCGTTGTTTTCGTATGACGATATGTGCCGATGTAATAATCGTATGCACCCTCATCTACTAACTGTATTTTTAGATTATAATATTTTGAATATCTCTCCCCTTTAGTAATCTTAGTCAGAGAAACACCCTCAATAGCTCGTCTGGCTTCATCATATTCAAATGGAATTATGACCTTTCCATCCAAATCAATGACACCGTATTTGAATTTTAGTTTGCCTTTATTTTTGCCTACAGATTCTGCAACAAGCATGTAGTCAATTTTATTATGTCTTCTCAGTTCACTATGTAAATATTGAAAATGTGCATACTCTTTTGTTATAGGCTGAAGCTTAAAGTCATATAATGTTGTATAGGGTATCTCATCTTCATAACGAGTAGTTGAAATGCTATTCTTAGAGCACCCTACATATCTATACTTACCTGACGGAATAAGATATTCCCCATCTAAATTAACAAGGGCTTGAGTCTCGCCTTCGGTGACAATCACTGCATTCAATTCTTTGACGTAAAACACATCTTTCATCTTCCCATTGGTATAAGATATTGACTTCAATACAGCTCCCCTTTTAGCTATTTGCTTGCCTTTACTATTATATATGTCCACTACATTTTCATCCACAATACCTGTTACAATATAATCGTCACCTACAGGATAGTGCCTCACACCATAATAAATCGAATCTGAAATTTTATTATCGTCTTGGTCAACAATTGCTGTCGCCCTACTTTCTCCTTTCAAGACTCGCATGCCATCTATCCCAAAATTAGATTCTCTTTTACCTTTCCATATTGGTTTTTGGACAACCTTCAAGTCGAGGTCATATCTAATTTCTTCCTTCTTATTATTGAAGCAAACTATATGCTTCTCAGAAGTTTGGGTGTCCGGTATTGATTCATTATCAATTCTTATATTGTCGTACTTAAATGGAATCAATATATTTTGATCTAAGTCAGCAAGACCATAAAGACCATTTTTATCTACAAGCATTAACAACCTTTTCTCAATATTTAACAATGAAATATATTGGTACTTGATAGGAAAGACGAGAGTGCTATCATCCTTGACTAAGCCTACTTCATTACTGTTCTTTGCTAAAAAATATTTGCCGCCTAAGTCTGCATGATCATTAAAATAAGACAGTTCTTTACATGGATAAGAAAAAAGTACTTTACCTCTCAAGTCTCGAACGCCAGCCATCTCTCCTTGTCTGTACATGAATCTACTTGATATGTTACGAGACCTTCGCAACATATCATATTCTTGATCATCCACAAGTCGTCCTCTTCTATCTAAGAGCACATATTTAGTTGACTTCAGTTGTGTTATAAAATGGTCATCAGATGTAGGGTATAATGATTTAACTTCAGGAATCTCTATCCGGTTACCGCTGTATCCAAATAAGGACACTTTTCTTTCGCCACTATTATTCTGAACATAACTTCTCTTACCATAATTTCTCGTACCAGGATCTCCTCCTTCTACGGTTACGAAATAATTTGAATAAATATCGATACGGCTATATAGTGTATCCAAAACAAGATTAAAATTTTTATCCAATAAGCCTTTTGTGCCTGGTCTTCCAATTATATAATACTCTATTGTATAATTCTTTTTTTGTCGAGCAAGCCCATCAGGCTGAATATCAGAATTGGTCTCTTTTATTTTTACGTCCAATATCGGATAAGCCAACTCTGTAGAGTTTTTAGTTTCACAATTGTAAATTGTAGAATTGTTTTCAGAATTGGAATAAGAGTATACATTAGGATAAATAAAAGAAATAGATTTTCTGCCTTTTATTTCTATCGACCCATCCACAGTATTTATTAGATCATAAATTGGTGTAACTCCTGGTGGTCCAGAAGCATCATTGTGACTTCTACTAGATCCATATAACTTTTCTATAGGCGTCTCTACGTTACTCCTACTTGCAATTACATATCTATCAACATTGTCAGGGTAGGTTCCACCTCTAAATGGATTTAAATCAGCATTACTTCCTATTGGTCCCTTCACCCAATCTTGATAAATAGTTTCACCTCTTTCTTCATTTTTTAAATAGAATATACGCCACGTACCATCAGTCTCATTTTTGACTTTCACTGCTGATAAAACATTCCAGAAATCCTTAACAGACCCATCAACAAACTTATATGACAACCAACTGATTTTAAATTTCTCATCTGAAGTGGTTGGAAGAATAGAATCTCCTTTTCTATTGATAACCTTCCATTGTCCATCCTTTTTTACATGCGCAAGTGGGCTCGGTATCCGACGCTTTGATCCATAATTATAACTCGATAGGATTAGAGGCACACCAAATTCAGTAACCTCTTCATACTGAACATCTATGACAACATTGCCATCTTGATCAGCGAAACCATATAAGCCATCCTTAGTGTAACGAACAAGATCTTGAGAGTAAATTGTCTGACAGAAGCAGACAATACAGATACATAACTGAATAATGATTTTCATAAGTATAAATATTGATAGTTATAATATAAGCATATCTCATCGAAATAATAATTAGAAACTTATTCAAGCTTCGAATTAGTTCAACTTTAACACATTGATTATAAGTCAATAATACTAATTCGTATCATTTTAGAAATGGCCTTATTTCAGAATAACTCAGAAAGACTAATGACAAAGACGACTTAACCAGAAAGTAAGCTTCAAACAAAATGTCTTTATCCTAGAACCGACACGACTCGCCATTTTTTTCTAACCACTTCTCCTTCTCCTTATAATCAGGCATTACACCTCTGACGATACTCCAGAATGCAGGAGAGTGATTCATCTCCTTAAGGTGAGATAGTTCGTGGATGATCACGTAGTCGATAACATCCTGAGGTGCAAATAATAGTCTGCTTGATAGATTAATATTATTATCAGTAGAGCAGCTCCCCCAGTTAGAAGCATTATTCTTAAGTCTTACACTCTTGATATGTTCTTGGAAGTGAAGGTTATTATAATGATGGACTCTATCTGAGATGTCCTTAAGAAAATAACTTGAAAATACACGTGACAAAACCTTTCCTATCAGAATCGCTTCTTCTTGTTGAGTCATTCCCGTGGGTAAGTTAATGTGTACTCTATGATCTCTGCTGATCTTAGCTGAAGCCGACTTACGTTGCTCCTTATTGATTAATAATTGGAAATTAGTATTGTGGATATTAATAAATTCTTTATGCTCATAGACGATCCCTCGGAACCTAGCGAATAGTTCTGGCTTCTCGCGGAATTGTTCTATGCACCATTGTTGTAATTTTTCCATCTCACTGGTCAGCATAGCACCGACATAGTGTTTTGGCAATATGATATTAACACTGGTCTTAGTGATAGAGTAACGTATGCTTGTACGCCAGTCCTTTTTAATTTTGACTGGTACTTTGACACCGTCGAAAGTAAAATAGGTTTTCAATATTACCCTACTTTATTAGCTAAGTCTTTCATTACAGAAACTAAGACCTCTACACTTTCTATATCCATCGCATTATACATAGACGCTCGGAAACCTCCTACTGATCTATGCCCAGCGATACCCATAATACCTGCCTCAGTACACATCGATAAGAACTTTTCATTATGACCTTCGTCCTTCAATAAGAAAGTCGCATTCATAATACTTCTGTCTTCTACGGCCGTATTCCCAGCGAATAGAGGATTGCTATCTATCTCAGTGTACAGCAAATCTGCCTTTGCATTATTACGTTTTTCCATCGCTTCTACGCCACCATGCTCTAAGATCCAATCCAAGTTAAGCTTAGTCGTATAGATCGGTAACACAGGCGGTGTATTGAAAGCAGAATCTTTGGCGATATGTGTTCTGTAATCAAGCATAGTAGGTATGTCTCTCGATATCTTACCTAAGATATCCTTCCTTACAATCACCATTGTTGTACCTGCAAGACCGACGTTCTTCTGTGCTCCAGCATATATTAATCCGAATCTCTCTAAAGGTATCGTACGAGAAAAAATATCTGAACTCATATCAGCAATAAGCGGACAGCTGCTTTCTGGATAATCTTTGATCTGTGTACCAAACACGGTATTGTTAGATGTAACATGTAGATACTTCAGATCGCTAGGTATGTCGTACCCTTTAGGTATAAATGTATAATTCTTATCCTTAGAGCTCGCGACTTCTACTGGCTGACATAATTTCTTAGCTTCTTTGATCGCCTTGTCAGACCAAGTTCCAGTATTAACATATCCTATCTTATCATCTGCATCCGCAAGATTCATAGCTGTCATATAGAACTGAGAACTGGCACCACCTGTCAGAAATAATACAGCATAATCGTCATTAAGGCCAAATAGCTTTTTGACATTATCCACCGCCTCTGTCATGAATTGTACCACAGGCTTAGATCTATGTGATATCTCCATTATGGATAGTCCCATACCTGCAAAATCACGTACCGCATCTGCAGTTTTTTCTATTACTGATTGTGGAAGTATCGCTGGACCTGCGTAGAAGTTGTGCTTTTTCATATTGAGCTACTATTTTTGTTGTATTAATGCAGTGCAATATTAAGGACAATTTCGTCAATAACATGATTTTAGCAATGCCAAAAACACTTCTGTTGATGGTCTCATTCTATAACCTTACCGAATACTACTCTATCGTTATAACGCTTGATAAGGATTTCACTTCTTTTTCGTTTACAGTTACATTTTCAAAAAACAATTTTGTCCCTGGAATTAAATAACCATCATTCAATAAGTTTTCACTAACCTTATTATCTGAAAGTGATACTAATTGTACTTGGGGGTCTTTGACCGCAGGAACAACAATAATACGGGCTGACCAAGATTTGACCCTTTCGCAATTATCAGTAATAATTGACGCTAAATGAATTTCCCCTTGTAAAGACTCCTTTATTAATTCTACAGTCCATTGACGGTCCTGGTGAAGACTCATCTCATTCCAAAACAGTATGTAACACTGATCTACATTTGAATCACTGATTTTTTCGACATCTACATTAATAGGACCCTCTTCTATCACTCGTCTTTCAAAAGTTACCGTCTCCTTATAAGTATCAGTATCAAACGTGCTTATGGTATCCGTAACAAACTTTTCATATCTGACAGTTTCCTCGTATGTATCGGAGTCAAATATTGTAATGGTATCTACTTGGTAGGGAATAGTATCAACAGCTGCTTCATTATCAGGAGGTAGCGTTATAATCCTATATGTCTTAAATGCGTACATATGCAATCCTAAAAGTAACAATGGCAATATCAATGCATATCTCCATTTCCTATGTATGAGCTTATCTAATTTCTGTAGCATAATGATTCTGTTTTTTAATTTGTAAGAAAAGTTATTGACACAAGTAAGATGGCTGGAGCCAAAAGAAATCTCACTTAATAATTTAGCATAATTATATCTTCCATTACGCTTCGAAGCATAACTATCGCAGATATATTCGTGGTTGGTCTTTATTGTTTTTTGGATTAAGTATACGAATGGATTAAACCATAGTATTGCTTTAGCTATCTCAGATATGATTAGATCAATGCTATGATATTGTCTTATATGGATAAGCTCATGTTCAAGTATTTCGTCTCTAAGATTTTGGTTCTTAGGTTTGATGAGGTATCTGAAAAAACTGTAGACTTTATCGCTGTCCTGCCCTTCTAAGACAGTATAGTGAGGGCCTACTACCTTAGATGATCGCCATATTCTTAAGAGTACCGTTGTTAGATTAATCAACAGGCGACATGCAAATATCAAAGCTATAACTCCATAGATAATAAAGACTCCCTTATACATGTCTATTGCTTGATCGGCAACTACTGATTCTACTGTACCAGCAAAAGAAGTCGTATTCTTAGCACCTAATGATTTCTCTATATAGATGGGATACACATTAAAATGAAGCAAGGGTAAAAGAAAGCTAACAGCGTACATACCCATTAAGTAAATTCTATTCCACTGAAAAGATGGTAGCTCCCGTAAGAAAAAATGAAAAAACGTATATAGAACACTCAAGCAAATGCTGACCTCTAAGAGATAAATAAGATGTGCTGACATTATTTTTCTTTTTTAAATTTTTTCAAAATATCCTGTATCTCTTCGTGGTCTACTTTCTCCTCTTCCATAAAAAATGATAAAAGTTGCTCCTTAGAATTGCCAAAGAAGGCACTCATCATATTATTGTAAATCGTTTTGCGGTATTTTTTCTTAGAAATTAAAGGAAAGTATTGGTGTGATCTACCATACTTAACAAAGTCGACCAACTTCTCTTTCTCTAATTTTCTGATGGTCGATAAGAACGTATTATACGGCATCGGCTGCTTGAAGTGGGCCAAAATTTCTTTCGGAAATCCCTTTTCTATTTGCCATAGTATAGACATTATTTCTTCCTCTACTTCATTAAGTCTGATCATAGATAACTAATAAGATATTCAAATATAACGATATTTTCGTTATTAAAACGAAAGCTTAGTTATAGGTATTGTGTAATCTTATGATTTATTAGAATAGATAGTGTATTAGTTCTATGTATTACGAGGTATTGATGAGGTACTAATAAAGTATAGATAACAACTTAATGAGTCTGACAGTGAACACCTTAATATCTTGATACTTTGGTTACACGGTGTTATCGCAATGACTATTGATCAATTTGAATTTTGACACTTGGGAAATAATGAAATATATTTTTTTCGATTGGCTTTTTAATTTGATCAAATTTTTTTAGCATATACCAGCATACTTAATTCCTGTTAGCCGATGTAGATCAAAATCAAAAGTGGATAAGTCATTATGGTTAAATTTAGAAATATTATCATGTCCACAGGATCTTGCGATAACTTTTATCAAGTCATTAGTAGCGTCTAAGAAATTATTTAGCTGATTAGCTGATGATTCGATGATTAATCTTTGTCGGAGGTCGTCTTTCTGAGTTGCTATACCTACTGGACAATAATTAGAATCGCAGGCTCTCATAGCTAAGCAGCCTATGGCTTGCATAGCAGAATTAGCGACTGCAATAGCATCTGCTCCGAGCATCATGGCTTTAGCAAAATCTTCTGCGACACGCAGACCACCTGTTATTATAAGTGTGACGTCTCTTGCGCCTATATTGTCCAGATGTTTTCTTGCACGAGCCAGTGCAGGTATTGTCGGCACGTTAATATTATTACGAAGGATCTTTGGAGCAGCACCAGTACCTCCACCTCTACCGTCGAGTATGATGTAGTCAACGCCCACTTTTACAGCGAAATCAATATCTGCTTCGATATGACTTGCTGCTATTTTAAATCCTATAGGTATACCTCCTGTTTTTGATCTGACCTTATCCGCAAATTCGCGGAAGTCATCTACCGTTATTAGATCTGGAAATGCTGCTGGTGAGATGGCCGCCTCTCCCTCTTCTAAGTCACGAACTTTTGCAATTTCCTTTGTGACCTTATTTCCTGGTAAATGTCCACCTGTACCTGTCTTAGCTCCTTGTCCTCCCTTGAAATGGAAAGCCTGTACCTTCCTGACTTTCTGCCAAGTAAAACCAAACTTACCAGATGCCAACTCGTAGAAATAACGGGAGTTATTAGACTGCTCCTCTGGAAGCATTCCTCCTTCTCCACTACATATGCCAGTACCTGACATCTCAGCACCCATAGATAATGCAATTTTAGCTTCTTTAGATAGGGCGCCGAAACTCATATCAGAAACCAATATTGGTATATCTAACTCTAATGGCTTTTTCGCTTTAGGGCCTATAATTACATTTGTACTGACATCATTCTTATCCATAAGTGGTCGGGTGGCTAACTGCGCAGGCAAGAATTGGATTTTCTCCCACTTCGGCAATGTATTTCTATCTACTCCCATAGAAGCAGAAGGTCCATGATGTCCCCAGTTTTTAAGACCATTCTTCGCTAACTCTTTGATATAGCCATTGTACGGTTCTGTATCTTGTGGATTTGTATCAGCGTATTGTCCGAGATACTCATCTCTGTTAAATGGCTGCGGATTATCATCTAAGTAAGAATTGATTTCTTCCTCATCTACGTACACATTGCCATCTTTAATCTCGGAAGTAAACTTATGTAAGGCTTCACTATTATCATATGCGCTTACTCCAGTATCTATACGATAATCCCAATCATGGACACCACAGATAATATTGTCTCCTTTCACATAACCATCTGCCATGAGAGCTCCTCTATGCAGACATCTTCCATATAGTACAGATACTTTTTTTCCATACTTAATAATGACAAGGTCTAAGCCATTGATCTGCTTTCCGATCGGCTCTTTCTCCTCTAACTCTTTGAGAGTACATAATTTGATTTCTTTCATATTCAATATGTATGTCGACTTTAAATTTTATTACAACTAACTGAGAATAGTCAGACTGACATCCTCAGCACTTATCATGTACTTATGCTCATCGTCTAACACTGGACATGTAATCTACAAAATCACACCCAATTGTTCTATTAAGAACTCTTCTTCTTGCTTAATTTTTACATTGACTCCATCAGCCAATAAGAATAAATGTGCATTTCTGAGATTGCAGCTGGTATGAGTATTTACATTGCAATATGGAATCTTACATTTGCTTGTCAGTTTTTTAAAAAATAATTTTATTGGTTCGCTTAACATTAATGGAGTACCCAGCGTAGAGCTAAGCCTATCATGTGCTCAGCGCTTGCTATAGACTTTTATCTTTCTGCTGATATACTATTCCTCCAAATCGTGCTTCTTGAGCATAGTATTTAATGTTATTAATATAACAAATGTTTGTATCATACTTTTCTTTAGGTTCACTCCCAGAATAATATCCTTGACAGCCATGTCCCATTACTTCAGTATTAAAGAACACTAATTTTCTTCCTTTCTTATCAGTTATTAAGGAGTAGCACTTTCTGCAAATACATTTAGGATATCTAGCACTAAACGACCTCGGGTCTCCGCAATTTGAACAGTACTGTTTGTATTCGCTTCTTTTAATTGACTCAGTATATACATGATTTTCCCAAGTATTTAAATTCCCATATTCGTCTTTCGTAAAATTCCCAAGTTTGCGAATTTTATTCCCTTCATTTACAAGTAATTTTGATATTAAACGATCTTCCTTCCTTCCAATATTTTCTTTAAACGGAGAATAATCTAAATACCATTTTGGGTTTGAAACAAATTGATTCCAAAATTCTTCCAATTCGTTGAATGAGTTATATGGTTCAAATTTGAGGTTTTCTATAGCAATGCCTTTAGCCAAATTTGCTACCGACATAACGTACTTTGAATTTATGTAATTAAGTTTATAAGCATTTTTTTTGTCAAAATATCCGATGATAAATTTTCCTTCTTTTAGATTTGATATGCAATGATTGTAATGTTCGTCCAGAGTAAATTGGGCATCGATTTTTTCTTTTTCCTTATTACGTCTTTCAATATTATTTTGATATCTTTCTAAAGCATTTTTTAATGGCTCTTTGTGGAATACAATTCCTTTTCCTGTACTTAGGATTTTACCCGACTCCATTTCTATGAGTTTTTCTTCCTTATAATCCCTGTTCGTTTCTTCGTCATGCTTTCTCTGATAAATTAATTTAAGCTTCTTATCCACACTTATTATCTCTTTTTCGCTGTAATCAAAATAGTCTTTGTATTCTTCAAACTTTAGTATTTCAGCGTTTGAAGGATTTACTATGTATTGTTTAGGTAGATATCCAACACCCGACTCTTTCGTAATTGGTGATTCTTCTACAACTATAAGTTTGGACTGATAATCTATATAGCTTCTTAACTCAAAGCCAGGATCTGGTTTAAAGTCGAAGTTTCCGTATTGGGAACTTTCTTTTTTTAAGAATTTACTTTTTACGATTTTCATTTTTTTTATTTCAGAACGTATCGGCGACATCCGTCGTGCTGACACAGGAAGCATGATCGTGAGCAACGCTTGAAATCTACGCATTACCTGCAAGTAAGATGATGATAAGTCGTCGTCTCTGAAGAAGGAGGATATGCGATTATATCTACAGTTGTGTTGTGCTATTCTTC
>ENA-ORXM01004788-ORXM01004788.1-marine-metagenome-genome-assembly--contig:-NODE-4788-length-11440-cov-3.871865_pt1 | contig 11440 bp, 9 predicted proteins | sample MGYA00237867_ERZ511480 | MGnify/ENA primary metagenome ERZ511480 (study PRJEB26309, sample SAMN06266103) | marine metagenome | isolation source: Algal blade | place: United Kingdom:Sidmouth, United... | reverse complement strand
ATGTTTGCGCATAGATAAACCATTCAATATTAAAAGAAGCTTTGTCAGCATAGAACCAAAGTAAATAACCTACGATGCCGATCAACAGTAGCCTGTCAACAATGGATAATACAGAGTCTGTTTTGTAAAATCCAAGCGCCGATATGTTCGATCTCAAATAAGTGATCAAGGAGACAAGAATTTGATTGATCGTAAAGAGGATCAGTAAAGGAGCATAGTCTATAGAATATCCTGTGATCAATCCAGCTCCAAATACAATTAGAACGAACAGGACGGACAAACCCGTTTTGAGTGCAAGTATATTTGGGAAGTAAAAACCGATCAAATTTTCCTCTTGAGCGATCTTACGGTTATTGAATTGAGCAATGCCAAAATCATTCACGATCTGAAACAAAAAGGTAAAATTGAACAAGGCTATGTATATTCCAAATTCTTCTGGACCTACCGTATTCTGTACCCCTCTGTCTATACCAAATATGTAAAATGGCTTTACCAGTAGGTTGATGAATATCAGAAAAATAAGGTTTATTAAAAAGCTGCGTTGCAAAAGCGATGTTTGAATGTGCCCAAATTTACACTTTTTAAACGCTATCTTAGAAAAGTTGTTATGGGGATATTAATGTTCTTAAATTCTTGTTTTTATACCCTTGAAGTCATAGAGGTTAATACCATTTTTTTGAGGCATCTTCTTGACGGTTTAAAGATAGTTTTTTTGCCCTTTTCCGACCGCATCCTGATTTTATAATAGTTACAATAAAGGCTTAAAATTGAATAAATATAACTTTGATTATTGTAAGGAGTTTCTTTTACAAGTAAAGAGAGATTTTGAGAGATGACCGGGGTGTGGTGAGTGTTAAATAGAACGTTCGTTTTTTGTTCCTGATTTTGAAGATATACCTCATCCAATACAGGTTGAAAAACCGGAAATCAAATGATACTTTTAGATAAACAAAAATCAATTATAATTAGACTTTGCGAAGTAAACTTGAGATAGAAAACTGTATAAAATCCAAAACCTAAGGGCGGCTTATAAGTTTTTAGAGATTATTTGATTCGCAGGTTGAACTATTTTATATTAAATATCTTTTTTTCTAAGAAGAACCCCACAAAATAGTTTCTAGCTTTTATTTGATTAATTTGGAAGCTATGAGAAAAATCAAACTTGTTCATAAAAAACCCTATCAACAGACCCAATTTAATTTTTTTGGGAGACAAGTTTAAACCAAACTTAGAAAACGGTGATACAATAAAAGAATTGTTTGAAATATCTGAACTAATATCGTATGATAAGTTATGATCTCCACACTCTAATAATTTACTGTTATGAGACCTGTTTATAGGTATCATAAACTCGACACCACTACTCATATATACCTTTTGTTTTTTCAAAATTTGTACTCCTATTGGAACAGATATATATAAATCTGTATGCTTAATATAAGCAACACTATTCTTTGTAAGAATTTGATTTTGCAAATCACAACCAAATAACAAACTTTCAGTTTGAAAAGCATAGTTATTAAGAAGAAAATTTACCCCAAAAATTATTTTTCTTTTAGATAAATATTCAACCCCTAAACTTCCTCCAAAAGAATTTTTGTTAGAGACTTCATTGTTTGCCAAGTGATTTAGTCTGTTATTTAAATTTATACTTAAATCCTGACCAATAATAAATCCACAAAAAAAAAATGAAATTATAATGAATAAAAAATTTGAATACATGAAATAAATTTGATTGATTGAAAGCTATTAATAATAAAATTAATAGCTTTCAATCAAATAATTATTAATATAATATGGTTACATCTCCACTAAATACAAAAGGTTGCTCCCCATTTGAACAAAATATAACTGGGTCTCCGCAATTTGAAAATTCACTGTTGCAAAGCCCGACTTCGCAATTGTAAGCTTCAATTACCCAATTATAAACACCTATAGGATACGCTTCATAAAGACCAGTATCAGAATTATATTTTTTCCCATCCCAGGCAAGTTCTTCACCCAATAAACCAATATTATCTGTAATAGGTACACTCATAGTTGCATCCCATACATTTCCTCCTTGGCGATCATAAATATGGAATCTTGCTTTGTAAACACTAGATTCAGTTGACATTATCCCACAGGGAACATCTTTATATTGTGGCGAACTAAAGAAAGGATAAAATGTATCATCTATCCCATTGTCATTTGGGGAGAACCCTGTTGGAACATATGCTCGGAAACCTCTTGTGAAAATTCCTCTAGGATAATCGCCTATTCGTTCTTGATAGGTACAAAATTCACCTACGATTTGAGCATTTTGATTTCCATAAAATTTATATGATGCCATTAAATCTGGATCTAGCTCGGCCTGCGCATCTCGAGAAACTGATATGTCGAATTCAATAGTATTTGAATTTATTTGAACTCCAGTAAAAGAGTGGGAAATTCTATTATTAATATCAAATATTTGGAAGTCAAAGTCGCTTGGAAAAATGTCAAACGGTGCCGTAATTGTAAATTCAAAATCAATTGAGCAATAACTAATTATAGGTTCTGTAAAATTGTTTGTAAATGGATTGGTTGTAACATTAACAGCTGTCTCTTGAATACACGTTTCTTCATTGTCCAATAAAACACTTGTCATTGTTAAAGTATATAATTCATCATAAGCATTAACATTAGATCCACCTAAAATTGTAGGATTTTGTGTGTCAGGATTAGCAAGATTATTTGCTGGAGACCATGAGTAATTACAGGAAGAACAACTCGAACTCCCAGGTATGATCACCTGTTCTGGATTTCCACAAACTACAAGCCATTCAGGATAGTTTAGGGACATATCAAAGTCAAAGTAAGTAAATTCGTATGATGATGTACATGAACCACAATTATTTTCCAAAGTTACTTCTATTGTATAATCTTGTTCAGATTCAAAGTTAAAATCATCTCCCACTAATTCAATTATGTTAATAGGATCAACTACAAAACCATTATTTGATCCATGACTGGAACAAGTCCCATTTTGATCACAGATGTTTATAGAATATTCTGTAAAATTATTGGCTAAGGTGGAAAAAATTAAATCTACATTTTCTAGTGAACAAACACCACTACTTTGTAGTTCAAAATCACAATTTGGTCCGTTATCATCAGAGTTTTGACAAATTCCATCAATAAAGGCATATCCTCCATGAATTCCATTATTAACACCACACTGAGCCATGACAAACTCTATGCAAACTTCTTCATCAATATAAGCGCTTAGATCAATTGCCTCACATGTCCAACCTTGCATTGATAGTCCATTTTGCTCAACATCAAATATATCAACTCCTGCTGTATTTGTTTTAGAAATAATTTCTTCATCTGTTGATGTTTGAGTTATTGTCCAACTAAAAAAAGGTTTTTCATTTTCTTCATGATCTTCTGGGTTTGATAAAACAAGTGAATAGTTAAAAGAAAAATCAGCATTATCTTCAGTAACAACAAAGCAATATTTCAAATGATGGGTATTATTGCCGGAATTTAAATTTGTTTCCCCTAACATGGCCATATACGTTCCACCCGTTGGTGAGTTAACTGATTCTGTTCCAAATATACTTGGGAAAAAAGAATTGATAAATTCACCATCTCTAATCAAAGTATAACCAGGATATTCATTAGGTGAGGTGTTGCCAAAAATAGTTTCTTCTCCACCGAGTATGTTTCCTTGAATACCTGTCCATCCCACAAAATCTCCATTGGAAAATCCTCCATTTTCACAATCCGTTTCTGGTGGTTGAGGTCCAATGCTTGACAAAATGACTTCTACTTCAGTAGTACAAGATCCATTTGTCAAAGTTATAGTATATGTCCCCTCTGATAAACTATTTGTTGTATTACAAGAACCACCGAGACATGAGATTTGGCCTTCTGGGCTAATACTTGCAGTAACATTTCCAGCATTTGAGAAAGCTTGAATAGAGATAGATCCATTATTACAAATTGGACAAGTTGGGTCTGAAGTGGTGAGATTGAAAATCCTAACTGCACAATCAGGATCTTCACAATCAATAAGTCCATCACAATCATCATCTTCTCCATTTCCGCATATTTCTGTTTCTCCTCCAACACCAATAGTTGACAAACCCAATATTCCTTCTGCATCAGATTGAACTCTAATATATCTTCCTTTAGTTGATATTAGTTCAACATCGTAAATTCCATTAGGATTATTTTAAGATAAAGATATTGAACACATTCTCGTGAGATCTGGTCTGTAATTAAATCACTGGAAAAAGGAAATTCTGTAAAGAATACATAGAAGCCAGAGTTTTCATCTTGAAAACTACTGTTGCTAGCATCAAATTTTATAAAACTTAAAGAGTATGAGGAGCCTAAGTCAATTTCATACCATGGTGTGTTTTCAAATTCAGTTGAAGAAAAGGTATTAGGGTCTCCATCAATTGCTAATTCAGGACCTTGGTCATTTTGAGTAGAAATTTGATTAACATCCTCTGCAATCATTGGAATGGGGTTTGCTGTTTGTCCAGGAATTACTGATGGATCACATGGAAACCCAATAGGAGGATCTATGATTTCCTCACAAGGGTAAAATATTTCTGATGTATTATTTCCTCCTATATTTTGAGCAAAAATTTGTAAGCTAAATAATAATAAAATTATGACTAAAAAATAATTTCGTCTAACTAAATAATTCATGATTAAATGGTTGTTTAAGGTTTGACAATTACGAGTTTCTGAACAGGGGTGTTTTTGCCATTGTATTTAACGAAATACATTCCAGGTGCGAAATTCGAAATGTCAATTTCATTTGAATTTTTTATGCTTGAAACTTTTAATCCTTCAATATTAAAAAAATCAATTGAGTTCATATCCTTCCATAAAACGTTTTTGAAAGTAATTGTGAATTTTGCAGGATTAGGATAGAAGTAAATATTATTGTTACTCTTATTTACAATTTTCAAATTTACTTTTGACTTGCAATTACTAGTTACTTCATCTACTACAATGTAATTAGAGATAAAAAGCGTTGGCTCGCTGCTCACTTTTCGTCTAATATCGTTGTAAGCAACAATAGTTTTATGAAAGTTTTTATTTGGAATAAAAGAAACTCGAAACTTTCCTGTTATTTGATTTTGAAAAACGGCTTCACCTTTTGATTCATATTTGGAATCTAACTTTCGCCAAATTCCTTTAGATAATTCTTGCTCCAAAACAAATATTCCGTCCTCATTGGTGTTATTATTTAAAATTTTTGCTCTTAGAACACAATCAATAAATTCTAATTTAACATCGGCATGTACAGAATTTAAAAAAACAAAAGGAATAAAAAACATTAAGGTATAAATCTTTTTTTTCATCGTAAGAAATTTAATGGTTGACTAAAAAATTCAATTGCTCATGGTGTTAAAATATAATACAACTCAGAATTTGTACTATAGTACATATTATTCCTCGTAAAACGCAATCCGTTTTAAATTCGGTCGGTTTCATTTTAAATTCGGTAAAAATGAAGTGATTTGCTTTAAATTTATGTCTTAATTCTTAAAATTTAAGTTTATGCGAAAAAGTTATTGTGACACTATTATAATGACCTATTACTGTTTTAGAATATTCAATGAATTTGCTTAAATCATTTTTATATTGCAAATAAATTAAATACTTGTAGCTTTTAAAGCCAACCCTAGTTTCTAATCTGGGAACAAAGCTTTTATATAAATCATCTGTAGGATAACTTTGATCGATGGCGTAAAAGTAAGAGCTGGACAAGCTAAATGATGTTTGGATTCCAACATATAATAATATACTGTTCCTTATTCTTTTCCTTTTTCTTTTTTTTCTTTCTTTCCCGATGGCTTCAAATAAACATATTCCAATAGAGGGGTTTAATTCTAATCTTGAATATATTGATAATGTTCTACCCTCTTCTAAGTAGTTTTCAACTTTATATTTATGTCCATTTTTTATAATTGATAAAGAAACGCCTATTGATAATTGTTGCTTTAAAGGAATAAAATATTGACCTTTTAGTCCAAAAGTTACATACGTATTAGAATTTTGTTTTTCATTTGTATTCTCATCCTTTATAGTTAATAAATTTTGGCCAAAAGATGCTCCTATCAAGAATTCATTTTCATCTTGTGCCTGCAAATAGTTTAAGCAAAAAATGATTTCTATACATAATAATATTAGTTTATTAAATCTAAAATTCATAACCAAGTCCGAAGTTTAAACTTGAAAAAATTATATAGCCATCTGGCAGAAAGCTAAGTACTCTTTCCTCTTTTGTTATCATTGGAGTGCTAAAACCAAAATCAAAGGAGGAAAGTAGAAGAACATTTTTAATTGGGAGCTTGTATGTTTGATTTATTGATAAATAGAATCCTAATTTAAATAAACCATTTGAAATTTTTTCAAATAGAGTCGCGTTCTTGATTCTATAATGACTGATTTGATTGCCTGATGGAATTAACACTCCAGAATTCTTTCTTATTGTATATAATTTTAACTCAAGGATATCATAAATTTCAAGTCCTACTTTAATGCCAAAAGATAATTGGTATTTGTCCTTATTAACTATTGTGTTTCTCCCTGAAAGACCAACATCAAAACTTTTTAGTCTATAAATCAATCTAAATCCCCCATAATTAGGATTTAGTGAGGATGTATCATTAATGCTTACTATGTTATAGGAATTGTTGCTCTGAATACCTCGAGTAATTTTTCTACCATATATTCCTATAGTTAAATGTGGTTTAATTTCTCTTTGGAATGCAAAGCTGATAGTATTGGAAAAAAGAAATTTATTTAATTCTGTTTTATCATATAATAATGACTCCCCAACAGCATTTCTACTATAAAAATCATCAAATGAATTTTGATAAAGTAATTTGGAATAAACTGATAGGTACTCAAATGAAATTCTATTCTTTTGTGCAACCAATTCTATTGATTGAATAAAAAAGATCAACGAAAATAGGAATCTAACCATTGTCTAAGAAATTTCCTGTTATTAATGAGCGCAAACTCATTGCTTTTGCTTAGTAACTTATTGACTAAGATAGTAATAAAAAACGGTCGTTTTTTGTTACTTCTTTAATAACTGATGAATTGAGATTCAAAAGAAATCTTCATGCATTATTACTTTACAGAATACCGTATTATGTAAACATTGCTGGAAATTTCGATCGATTGGAGAGCTCGACTCATCGAGTTTTAAAAAAAAGCAACGAAATTCATAGATTCTGCCTAAAATTAACTCGTTTAATCTAGTCAAGTATAATGGGGACGATGCACAATTTTAAATCCACCTACTTACATAACGAAATTTATAGGTAAAGCAATTTAGGCATATTTTTATACAGAGAGTCTGTTTGAAGAACTTGTTAAGGGCCTTGTTATGGGCATGGACTAATAGCTAACGGCGATATCTGTCATGCTGACGAAGGGTGCATGATCGCCACTTGTATGCATTGGTATCTTTACCCTATTTTGATGTTCCGGCCACTTCCGGTCCATGTTGTAGACCCTATTCCGGCCACTCTGGTCCTTGCTCCGGCCACTTTCGGTCACTTTACTAAAACAAAATACTTACCGTCCTTTAATGCTAAATCATTTGCAACTAAATTAAAGCTGGCGCTGGGTCTCCGACAAAAGCTGGCGCTGGGTCTCCGCCCCAGTGTCAAACTTCTACAAATCTTGGATTTGTATTACATGCCAATTTATTCTTTTGGATTAAATGTGTACTAAATTATGCATCTGAGATGCAATGAATCGAATGCTTGATCTAAGATCAAGCACTAGCTGTCGTGTGTTGAAAAAATACAAAAGCTGGCGCTGGGTCTCCGACAAAAGCTGGCGCTGATTCTCCGCCCCAGCGTCTAACTTCTACAAATCTTGGATTTGTACTACCTGCCAATTTATTCTTTTGGATAACGTGTGTACTAAATTATGCATCTGAGATGCAATGAATCGAATGCTTGATCTAAGATCAAGCACTAGCTGTTGTGTGTTGAAAAAATACAATAGCTGGCGCTGGGTCTCCGACAAAAGCTGGCGCAGATTGAGTAATTTCTCTCACCATCTAAGATTAAAAACACCATCAGTTATATTTACCGTATCTCCACACTGCTCACTCACTGCTTGAAAACTAAAGGTTCCATTTGCAATTCCTGCTTCTAAATCTAATTCTGAAAAAGTTATGGTTCTATTTAAGAATGCTCAAAACAAGCAACGTTTTCCTCTGAAAGAACATTTCTACTCATACCTAAGACTCTCTATTGGATCCAGCCTGGAAGCCTTCAAAGCAGGATACAAACCCGATATTAGACCTACTATAAAGCATACCGTCAGACCTATGAATATCCACAACCAAGGGATACGAAAATCTCCTTGAAAAACAAAAAGCGTCAAAAGATAACCAATAGTTACACCCATGATTACCCCTACAATCCCTCCTAGTTGGCAAATAACAATCGCTTCTGTTAAGAACTGAATGAGAATGTTTCTGCTGGTTGCCCCGACAGCTTTGCAGATTCCGATTTCTCGCGTTCGTTCTGTTACAGATACCAGCATGATATTCATGAGGCCAATGGAGGCTCCCAATAAAGTGATGATTCCTATGCCAATGGTAGCAGCCCTTATCGTAGCGGTGTTCTCTTTTAAAATCCCCATCAAAGAATCACTCTGTGTGATCTGAAAATCATCCTCTTCATTTAAGCGGAGTCTTCTAATGTTACGCATCAAACCCGTCGCAACTCCAGTTGCTTTTTCCATGTCCTCTGCACTAGTAACTCCCACCGATAATTTATAGTTCTTTTTTGCAGTACCGTACAAGTTTTTTGCCGTCAATAGTGGGATCATTACGATATCGTCCTCATTCCTACCCATACTGGCTCCCTTCTCTTTTAAGACGCCAATTACTTTAAATCTTCGGCTACTTATGGAGATGAATTTATTGATCGCTTTGTCAGCCTTGCCTTTGAAAAGTTTGTCCACTATTTTGGAACCGATAATTGCCTTGTAAGTATTTTGACTGGCTTCCGTTGGTTTAAAATTTCGTCCTTCGATGATGTCATGACCATTGATCTCTAGATAATTTTCATCAACACCCAAGACTGGTATATTTGGGTTAGTTTCCTCTGCTTCATGTTTGATGGTGGCGATCTGAGTACAAGTAAAGAAGATGGTTGTTTTTGCTTTAAATTTAAATTTTTCCTTGAAGGCGATTGCCTGATCAAAGCTTATTGGGTCAGAAACCATTTTCCTTCGATGTCCTCCTTTGACGCCATCATCATATTTGGGTTTTATGGCAAAACTATTTGCACCCATTCTAGATAGGTTGTCACTCAGACTGTAGATGAGACTATCAAAGGAAGTTAAAATACCAACAAGCGCAGTGATCCCAAATGCAATGATCATCAGCGTGAGAACGGATCTCAGCAAATTGGATCTTACATTCTTTAAAGCCCTCGAAATATTCTCTGTTAACTTCACTCGAATTTATTATCTAGTAAAAATCGTCATCTACAATTAAGGATACGCTTATTTTCGATAAAAGTAAGGGAATAATAGAGTTATAGACAACTCCGCGGTCAGAATGATGCTTTTATTCTATTATCTACACATATTCCTCTCTAATGATATCCAAGATCGTATGATGAATATCAGGAGCGGAAGCCACAATTTCTGCACCAAACAAATAATCCTCTCCTCCTTTAAAGTCATTTACCAACCCTCCAGCTTCTCTAACCAGGACGATGCCTGCGGCAACATCCCAAGCGTTGAGGGTTATCTCATAAAACGAGTCAAATCGACCACAAGAAACATAAGCCAGGTCTAAAGCCGCTGACCCAAACCTTCGGACACCTCTCGATTTGAGAATGACTTGTTTTAATATTGCTAAGTATTTATCTGTGTTTGTAAAATCGTAATACGGAAATCCAGTGGCGATGATAGAATTTGAAAGGTCGATCTTCGTTCTTACACTAATGGCTTTTCCATTTAGGAAAGCGCCTCCATTTTTGTAAGCATAAAAACATTCAGATCTATTGACCTCATAGACGATTCCTATAAGTAATTCATCATCTTTCTGCAAGGCAACAGAAACTGAAAAGAAAGGAAGTTGGTGTAAAAAATTTGTAGTACCATCTAGGGGGTCGATGATCCAACGATAAGTCTTCTTTTCTTGAGCAACAGTTTCCTCTTCAGTCAAAAATCCAGCTTCTGGTAATAGCTGACCTAGGTTGTTGACAAGAAATTTTTCTGCTTCCTGGTCAACATAACTGACAAGGCTATTCCGGTCTTTTTCTTCAATCTGCTCCGCATCAACCTTACCAAGATTTTCTTTGATAAATACACCAGCTTGCTGCACTATTTTTGAGGCTTGAAGGCATAATTCTTTAAGCTGATTGCTTTCCATGAATGTATTTGACTGTTCCGATCAGTATCGGAATTGGTGATAAGCTTTGATTAAAATTGCATAAGGTATTAGCCCATTTCAGCAACAACCTCTTCTACCTCAGGAACCATTCTTTTTAGCATGCCTTCAATACCAGCTTTTAAAGTCACTGTTGAAGAAGGACAACCAGAACAACTTCCTTGCAGAATTACAGTTACTATTCCTTTGTCAAAATGTTTGAAAGCTATGTTGCCACCATCCATTTCTACGGCTGGCTTGACATAAGTTTCTATGAGCTCCTTGATCTTCTTAACGATTGCAGCGTCATCTTCTGAATACTGATAACCAGCCCCTCTTTCCGCTTCAATCTTTTCCATAGCTTCCGTGAAGCCTTCATTTAAAATTGTACCACCTTCTTCCACATAGGCTTTGATTTGATCTTTCAATTTATACTTTAGATCTTCCCAAGCGTAGTTGAATTCCTTCGTTACAGTCACAAAATTATTTGAAATATAGACGCCTTTCACATAAGGTTGAGCAAACAAAGCGGTAGCTAAGGGTGACCATTCTTTTGCCATTTCTTCCTCTCTAAAATCTGCGGTACCTCTATATAGCATTCTGTTAGTTACAAATTTTAGAGACTCCGGGTTTGGAGTGTCCTCAAAATATAACATCACTGGGCTCTTTGTCGCTTGTTCCATCTTTCTATTAGTTTAAAGTACCATGTATTCTGTTAGGTACTTGATGAAGTAATTTCTAAATCAAAACCGATCATCTCGATCTCGATATTACAAAAATAACACTTTTTCCACTCTGATGTTTTGCTAGAGGTCAGATAAAAGTCATTATCCATATAATTCGTAATGAATTTGCTCTTTTTGATAGCCCATTTCGTCAATTAAAGTCTCAACAGCCTCATCGACCATGGTCTGCCAGCCACATAAATAGACCGCTAGATCATCTTTTGTATCGCCATAATGCTTTTTGTAAGCTGCATGCACATATCCTTTACTGAGTTCATAAGAGCTTGAGAGACCATCTAAATTTTCTTCC
>ENA-ORXM01004786-ORXM01004786.1-marine-metagenome-genome-assembly--contig:-NODE-4786-length-11448-cov-3.404362_pt1 | contig 11448 bp, 4 predicted proteins | sample MGYA00237867_ERZ511480 | MGnify/ENA primary metagenome ERZ511480 (study PRJEB26309, sample SAMN06266103) | marine metagenome | isolation source: Algal blade | place: United Kingdom:Sidmouth, United... | reverse complement strand
GTATACCGTATCTGTGAAAAACTAAATCCGGCCAACTGCAATAACGCAACTGCGACCATAACGGTAGATGCTCCTGCAATAGTAGCGAACAACGATACGACCCCTGCCGACCTTGCTTCCGTGAACGGACTGACAGGGGGCGATGCCGGGGACGTTACCACGAACGACACCCTTAACAGGGTGGCCGTCGATGACGACGATATCAACATAACCCTATCCAACGATGGTGGGCTAACCGGCGTGACCATAGCCCCAGACGGTACCTTGACCGTACCTGCCGGAACTACCGCCGGGTCATACGTAATCGTATACCAGATTTGTGAAAAACTGAATACCTCAAACTGTGATACCGCTACTGCAAACGTGGTGGTCGATGCCGCTCCGATTGTTGCCAATGATGATACGACTCCCGCTGATCTAACAAGTGTCAATGGCCTAAATGGAGGTGATGCTGGCGATGTCACTACAAACGATACTTTGAACGGAGTTGCCGTTGATGACAACGATATCAATATTACCGTCTCGAATGATGGTGGACTTACCGGTGTAACAATTGCTATAGACGGTACCCTTTCAGTTCCCGCCGGAACTCCAGTTGGTTCTTATACTGTGGCATATCAAATTTGTGAAAAACTTAATACCTCCAATTGTGATACTGGAACTGCGACTGTGGTAATTGATCCAGCTCCTATTGATGCCAACGATGATACGACCCCTGCCGACCTTGTTTCCGTAAACGGTTTGACCGGGGGCGATGCCGGGGATGTAACAACAAATGACACCTTTAATGATGTTTCAGTTGATGACAACAATATCAATATTACCGTCTCGAATGATGGCGGACTTACGGGGGTAACGATTGCTACCGATGGTACCCTTTCCGTACCTGCCGGAACTGCTGTCGGGTCTTACGATATAGTATACCAGATCTGTGAAAAACTAAATACATCGAATTGCGATACGGCAATCGCAACTGTTTCGGTGGATGCTGCTGCTATTGTTGCCAATGACGATGCGACCCCTGCCGACCTTTCTTCCGTCAACGGATTTACAGGTGGTGATGCCGGTGATGTAACGACCAACGATACTTTGAATGGAGTTGCCGTTGATGACAACGATATCAATATTGCGGTAACCGATGCTGATGGACTTACAGGCATAACCATAGCTGCCGATGGCACGCTCACTATACCCGTGGAAACTCCGGTTGGTTCTTACAATATTGTGTATCAAATCTGTGAAAAACTTAATACGGCCAATTGCGATACGGCAACGACAACGGTTGTGGTGAATGCCGCTCCGATAGCGGCCAATGATGATGCGACGCCCGCCGACCTTGCTTCCGTGAACGGTTCGACAGGTGGCGATACCGGGGACGTTACTAAGAACGACACCCTTAACGGTATAGCTGTTGATGATAATGATATCAACATTACCGTCTCCGATAATGGCGGACTTACGGGGGTAGTGATTGCTGGCGATGGCATTCTTTCCGTTCCCGCGAACACCCCTGCCGGATCTTACGATATCGTATACCAGATCTGTGAAAAACTCAATACGGCCAATTGCGATACCGCAACTGTAACTATCATCGTTGATGATTGTCTAAGCCTTTCCACAAATGATTGTGATGATGACGGACTAACAAATGGCGAAGAGGAAACATTAGGTACCGACCCTGAGAATGAAGATACTGATGGTGATGGAATCGAGGATGGACAAGAAGTAAATATGGATAGTACCGACCCATTAGATGAATGCGATTCTATAGGCGGAACGCCACCAAACGGAATCAACTGTGATATTGATGAAGATGGAGATGGAATTCCAGATAATCAAGAATTGCTTGATGGTACAGACCCATTAGACGATTGCGATTCTATTGGTGGTACACCACTCGACACAAGTGATTGCGATGAAGACGGGCTCACCAATGCAGAAGAAGCAGGTCTTGGAACGGACCCATTCAACGAAGACTCTGATGGCGATGGAATCTTTGATGGGCAAGAGGTAATTGATAACACGAATCCTTTAGATGATTGTGATTCCAACGGGGGAACACCATTGGCCGATGGTGATTGCGATAGCGATGGATTGTCTAACGCAGAGGAAGAAACCTTAGGTACCGATGTTCAAAACGAGGATACGGATGGAGATGGTATTACGGATGGGCAGGAAATTACGGATGGCACTAATCCTTTAGACCCATGTAGTTCGAGAGGTGGGACGCCTCCTGCCGGTATACCTTGCGACATCAGTATCGAGACCGATTTGGTTGGTCCCGGAATTAATAATGGTATTTTCCGAATAACGAACATTGAATCTTTTCCTGAAAACACTTTACGTATCTACAACAGATGGGGCGTGCTTGTTTACGAGATGAAAAGTTATGACAATGTCAGTAATGTCTTTAGGGGCATCTCTAACGGCCGTGTCACCATTAATAAAAACGATGAACTTCCTGTCGGTGTATACTTCTACGTTATTGACTACGTTAGTAATGGAAAGGAAAGTACCAAAAATGGATACCTTTACGTTAATAGATAAAAAGACCCTGATCTACCCTTAAAATAAAATCATGAATAAACTCATAATAACCTTGGCCTTTATTTCGCTCTCGATTTGGGGCTTAAAAGCACAACAGGATGCTCAGTACACCCAGTACATGTACAATACCATGGCCGTGAACCCTGCCTATGCAGGTTCGAGGGGCGTGTTCAGTATTGCCGGACTTCACCGGTCACAGTGGATCGGACTTGACGGTGCACCTAAGACACAGACCCTCAATTTCAACACCCCGGTGTCGGAAAGGGTCGGTGTAGGACTATCTATCGTGAACGATGAGATAGGTAACGGAACCAACCAAGAGACTTATATTGATGGCGTATTCTCCTACACGATTCCCTTATCGAGATCGGCAAAGTTATCATTTGGGGTAAAGGCCAGTGCCCATCTTTTGAACATCGATTTTAACCAGTTGGCAAACTACAATAATGAGGCGGCCGCTGTGGGCCAAGCGAATATTGATAAAAAGTTTTCTCCGAATTTTGGCGCAGGTGTCTATTACCATACCGATAATTTTTATGCGGGACTATCCGTACCAAACTTTTTGCAGACCAAACACTTTGACGATTCGGCATCGAGCAGTTCGTTTTTGGCAGAAGAACGAATGAATATTTATTTGATAACCGGTTACGTATTCGACATTAACCAAAGGTTAAAATTCAAACCGGCAGCTTTGGTCAAAGCTGTTAGCGGAGCTCCTTTGCAAATAGATGTTTCGGCCAATTTTATGTTCAACGAAAAATTCGTTTTAGGGGCCGCGTACCGATGGGACGCTGCAGTAAGTGCTCTATTCGGTTTTCAGATTTCAGATCAGTTTATGTTGGGTCTTGCCTATGACCGTGAGATAACCGAACTGGGCGCGACGCGATTTAACGATGGATCTTTTGAAATTATGTTGCGTTATGAACTATTCACGAGGTATAAAAGAGTAATTACTCCCAGATTCTTCTAAAAAAAGTACCATGAATAAAATAATTAAGCCCGTATTCGTAATCTGTGCAACGCTACTTATGGTTTTTTGTGCAAACGGACAAACCAAAAAAGCAAAAAAGGCGAAAGTCGAGTTCGAGAACTATGCTTATCAAAATGCAATCGAGAGCTATGAAAGTCTAGTCGATGATGGTTATACGGACGAGCAAATTTTCAAAAATTTGGGTAACGCCAATTACTTAAACGCTAAATATAGCGAAGCTGCAACATGGTATAGTAAACTTTTTATGCTCGAGGATTCGGAAATCAACGCTGATTACATCTACCGATATGCACAATCACTAAAATCGACGGGCGAATATACCGCTGCTGACAGCTGGATGCATAAATTCGAGGCTGTAAAAGAAGAAGATTTAAGAGCTGAAAAGTTCGCCGACCAACCAAACTATCTCGAAGAAATCGGAAAAATGTCCGGTCGCTACGTTATCGAAAATTTAGCCATAAATTCAAGCGAATCAGATTTTGCGCCTTCCTTAAATGGCAAGAATCTGATTTTTTCTACTGCGCGAGATACAGGCACAGCCTCACGGAATATCCACCAATGGACCGATAAATCTTTTCTGAATCTATATAAGGCAACACCAAACACAAACGGGGAATACCTAAGTTCTGACAAGCTCCCCAAATCCATGAATAAAAAGACTCATGAATCGTCTACCGCATTTACAAAAGATGGTACAACCGTCTACTTTACCAGAAACAATTCGCAAAACGGAAAGTTCTCCCGAGACAAAGATGGGGTAAGTAGATTAAAGATTTATCAGGCTACTATTAAGGGCGAAAACTGGACAAATATTATAGAACTTCCCTTTAATAGCGATAACCATTCGGCTGCACACCCAGCACTTAACGCAGATGAGACCAAACTTTATTTTGCTTCCGATATGGAGGGAACGCTTGGTGAATCCGACCTATTCGTTGTCGATATCAATTCGGACAAGAGCTTTGGCACGCCAAAAAATTTAGGAGATAGGATTAATACCGAATCCCGCGAGACATTCCCTTATATAACAGGTAAAAACATACTATATTTTGCATCCGATGGTCACCAAGGTCTAGGAGGCCTCGATATCTTCGCAACGAATATCGATAATCTTGAAAACCTGAAAATCGTGAACATCGGAAAACCGGTAAATAGTGAAGAAGACGATTTTTCGTTTGTCATTAACGAAACCACTCAAAAAGGATTTTTTGCATCAAACCGTGAAGGCGGTAAGGGCAGTGACGATATTTACGCCCTGACCGAAAATGAGCCCATTGATTTTAGTTGCAGCACTAAAGTTAGCGGTATCGTAAAAGATGAAGTAACCGGTAAACCTCTGACAAACGTAAAGGTTAGCATATTCAACAGTCAAAGTGAAATTATTGCCGAAACCGTGTCGGCAGATGACGGTAGCTTTTCGATGGACGGAGACTGTAATGAGGATAATTACAAACTGATCGCTTCTAAAGAAGATTACAACGATGGTGACAAAATGTTCAGGACCATCGGTGCGAATGATACCGTAGGAGTCGAAGTCGTTCTGGATAAAACTGTAGAGCAAGCACCTGTAGGCACAAACCTAATCTCATTTCTTGATCTTGAACCCATCTATTTTGATTTGGATAAAGATATCATTCGACCCGACGCTTCAAAAACTATGGAAAAAGTTATCGCTTATATGAAACAATTTCCTGGACTGAAAGTGCAGGTACAATCCCATACCGATGTCAAGGCCGGAGCCGGTTATAATTTAGACCTCTCAAAACGAAGGGCCAAAAATACCGTTACGTATCTCATTGCCAACGGTATAGAAGAATCTCGTATTTCGGGCGAAGGTTTCGGAAAAAACAAATTGATCAACGGTTGTACTACTCGTGACGGCTGCCCCGACGAAAGGCATCAAGAAAATAGAAGGTCAGAATTTATAGTGATGGAACAAAAATAAATTCTTTCCATTTTTATAAACCGTTCTCTTCGAGCGGTTTCTTATTGTAATTAAACAAAATTCTGCCGTCGTAATGAATGACATTTAAAAATAATAGTCCGTCGTCCTAGGTTTGTTAGAAACGATACTTTCAAAACATACACCAATCTATCAATGCGCTAAAATAATCAACTCGGCCAAGGTTTCAATCTACAGGAAACATCGAGTTGACATATGTATTTGAGCTATTGACAACATAAAGTTTGACACACCTTTATAGCCCTATACCTTTAAGGTTCCATGGTATACTTTTTAATACAATCTAGAAGAGATAGCACAATCAAATAGGGCTACAATTGTGAAACAAGTTAAACACATATTGTTGGCAATCTTTTTTTTGCTAATCTCCAGTAATTATCTAAGATCGCAACAAACCACTACCTGGACATCGGTAAGTGCTACCGTATGGGAATCGATCACAACTGATGGTTTGGTAAGGGTCGAATGCCGGGTATCGGCAGGCGTATCCATTTTAGGCCCAGAGACTATGGGCTGCACAAGTGCGGCAACTTATAGTGACCCTGCGGTTTTTGGAAGTTCTTCCTTAGAAATTTCAGCAAGCTCTTTTAGTTCGGGCACTTTAGAATTTCATTTTTTTGATGCCGACACAAATGTTCCGATAAATATTGAACAACCAATAGTCCATGCCGATAAAATCGGAACCTTCGCCATCGTACTCCTTGTAGGCAAGGCCGCTACCGCGAATTTTAATCTAACCAACGGAACCTGGGCCGAATTAAGCTCGAATGGCCCAATTTTCGAATCGAACGCCACAACTTTCAACATCGATACCAATGCACTGCTAGTCGCAACCGGAGGAGAATGTGGCAGTGCAGTGAACCCGGGCGCGGGCGGCGGTAGTATGCAACTCACCAATACTACCGGATCCATTGAGATGAATGTAAATATTACCGGTGGCCTTTTAAGCACTCCCGACGAAGTAGAATTTGTTTTGACCAACTTGGCCTATGATCCCTGTACCTACGAAGCCATTGCAGGAACTGTTACCATAAACGACCCTGACGCCGACGGCCTGAACAATATATGTGATCTAGATGATGACAATGACGGTATTTTAGATACTGACGAACAGAGCTGCGTACTCGGCGTTTGTACCTTCATTGATACCGATGCAGATGGAAAGTTTGACCATTTAGATTTAGATAGTGATGCCGATGGCTGTAGCGATGCAGATGAGGCATACGCCAATACCGATGCTGACGGAAATGATGATAGCGTTTACGGTTTGGGAAGTCCAGTGGTAGATTCCAACGGACTTGTAATCGCGGCAGGAGTTTCGGGGTCAGCTTACACTACAATTCCAGCAACCACGACGGGAGGTCAAAATACTTTTCAGGAAGGAATGACGATCACTATTGCCACTCCCCCATCGAACCAACAAGTTTGCCAAGGGTCGGATGCTACTTTTTCGGCAGTTGCTACAACGGCAGTGGTACCTACTACTCCCGTAACCTCCGCGACCACCGACGTAGCTTATCGTTGGCAAGTAAGTAGCGATGGCACGAATTATTCCGATATTTCTGGCGAATCAGGAATTGTCACAGGCGGTACTACGGTGTCTTTGGTCATACCCAATGTAAATCTCGGTTTAAATGGTAATTCATATAAAGTAATTTTTACCAACGAAGCAAATATTTGTAGTGAAGAAGCTGCTGCCGTTCTGAACGTTCAAGAAGCCCCAGATGCGGGAAGCAACGGAACTTTGACCACCTGCGAGGGAGATACCCTCACAACGGCAGAACTTTTTAACGTGCTCGGCGGAACTCCCGATTCCGGTGGTACATGGAGTCCGGCACTGGCAGGGGCTGGCACCTACACTTATACCGTCGCTGCGACGGCACCATGCACTACGGATGCCACTGCCGAAGTAGTAGTTTCAGAACAGGCGGCTCCCGATGCAGGAACAGACGGAACGCTCACCATCTGCGAGGGAGACACAGTCACCGATGCCCAACTATTTGCGGAACTTGGCGGAACACCGGATGCGGGAGGAGCATGGAGTCCAGCACTGGCAGGTGCTGGAACCTACACCTACACCGTTTCGGCTACGTCACCATGTACTATAGATGCCACCGCAGAAGTGGTAGTTTCAGAACAGGCCGCTCCAAATGCGGGAAGTAATGAAACTTTGACCATCTGTGAAGGAGAGATAGTAACCGATGCGCAGCTCTTTGCTGAACTTGGCGGAACTCCTGATTCAGGGGGAGCTTGGTCACCGGCACTCGCGGGTGCGGGAATTTATACCTACACCGTAACCGCTACGGCCCCATGCACCACGAATGAGACCTCCGAGGTAGTAGTTTCAGAACAGGCGGCACCCGATGCGGGGACAAACGGAACGCTTACCATCTGCGAGGGAGAGACAGTCACCGATGCACAACTATTTGCCGAACTTGGCGGAACACCGGATGCGGGAGGGGCGTGGAGTCCGGCACTAGCGGGAGCGGGAACTTATACCTACACCGTAACCGCTACGGCACCCTGCACTACCGATGCGACTTCCGAGGTAACCGTTTCCGAGCAGGCAGCTCCCGATGCGGGGACCAACGGAACGCTCACCATCTGCGAAGGAGAGACGATAACCGATACTCAACTTTTTAATGCACTTGGCGAGACTCCCGATACTGGGGGTAGCTGGTCACCGGCACTCGCAGGTGCAGGGACATACATCTATACCGTTTCCGCAACGGCGCCCTGCGCAATCGATGCCACTTCAGAAGTAATCGTTTCCGAGCAGGCCGTACCCGATGCCGGGACCAACGGAGCCTTGACCATCTGCCAAGGGGATACCGTAACGGATGCACAACTTTTTGCGGAACTTGGCGGTACTCCTGATACAGACGGGACATGGAGTCCGGTACCTACAGGTGCTGGAACATATACATATTCCGTAGGTGGTACTATTTGCTCCGAGGCCTCTTCGAGTGTAACCGTAACCGAAGAGGTACGACCAAACGCTGGATCCAATGCTGCCCTAGAAATATGCTCTGGAGCGACAGTAACCCAACTCCAACTTTTTTCATTATTGGGAACTGATGATACGGCAGGAACATGGAACCCGAATCCTGAACAAGGTGGAGTTGGTACGTACACGTATACCGTAACCGGAACTATTTGTTCCGATGCATCAGCAGTTGTAACCGTTAGTATCTCAATGCTAGATTCGGATGGAGATACCGTTACCGACTGCGACGAAAATATACATGGTACCGACCCTTTAAACGACTGTGAATCAATTGGCGGAAGACCTTTACCTACAAGTGACTGTGATAACGACAGGCTAACCGAAGAGGAAGAGGCTATGCTCGGTACCAATCCCCTTAATCCCGATACGGACGGGGACGGAGTAATCGATGGCCAAGAAGTAACCGATGCCACAGACCCTTTAGACATTTGTGACTTCTTAGTAGAAAGTCAGACTGCCACACCCACAAATATGTGGAACAGTTCAGATTGTGACTCGGACGATTTGACCAACCAAGACGAAATTATTTTGAGTACCGATCCTACCAATCCCGATACGGATGGCGACACCATAAAAGACGGGCAAGAAGTATTGGATATGACTGATCCATTGGATCCCTGTGATTCAAATGGCGGTACTCCCCCATTGGGCGCATCGTGTGAAATCTATATAGAAAATGATATGGTCACCCCTGGCGATATCATGAACGGAAATTTCGAAATCATCAATATCCACCTGTTTCCGGATAATGCCGTAGAAATCCATAATAGATGGGGACAATTAGTATGGGAAACGGAGGTTTACGATAATCGAAACAATGCCTTTGATGGTGTTACCAAAGGAAAACTTACCATATTGGAAAACCAAAAATTACCCTCTGGCGTGTATTTCTACAAGGTAAAATATGTAGCCAACGGTCAGGACAAAATACTTTCGGGCTATTTATATATAAACAGATGATGAAGTGTCAGAATACATATCGTATTGAAATAAGGGAAATTATTTTCCTGTCACTTATGCTATTTAGCTTTCATCAATCGGTCGTTGGTCAACAAGATGCGCAATACACCCAGTACATGTACAATACCTTGGCAGTAAACCCTGCCTACGCTGGATCTCGAGGCGCTCTAGGTATTTCTGCGCTTCACCGATCCCAGTGGATCGGTATGGATGGAGCACCTAATACACAAACCTTAAATATAAATGGCCCTTTATCGGAAAATGTTGGGCTCGGTATTTCGATAGTGCACGATGAAATTGGTAATAACACTAACCAAAGCACCTATTTCGATGGCACTTTTTCATACACAGTAGCCCTACCAGAAACCTATAAATTATCTTTTGGTCTAAAAGCTGGTGGTCATTTTTTAAATATTGATTTCAACAAACTTAGAAACTACAATGCGCGAACCGTGCCTGTGGGCGACAGTGAAATCTATAAAAAATTCTCTCCGAATATAGGGGCGGGCATTTATTTACATTCCCCTAAATTTTATCTAGGCATTTCCGTACCCAATTTTTTGGAAACGGAGCATTTTCAAAACTCCGGCACGGGCAACACGAATATTGCCACGGAAAAAATGAACTGGTACATTATTTCCGGCTACGTCTTTGACCTGAGCAATTCTTTAAAATTTAAGCCAGCCGTTTTGTTTAAGGGCGTTCAGGGCGTAAACTTTCAAGCTGACTTTTCGGCCAATTTTTTAATCAATGAAAAGTTCACGCTGGGAGCGGCCTACAGGTGGGATAGTGCAATAAGTGCGCTTTTTGGCTTTCAAGTAAGCGAGAAATTTATGCTAGGTCTAGCCTATGACCGAGAAATATCAGAATTAGGCGGGACTCAATTCAACGATGGGTCTTTTGAACTTTTTCTTCGATATGAATTCATCAAAAATGGTAAAATTGACCTGACACCAAGGTTTTTCTAAGTACGGACCAATGAAATTAAAACGAACATATCGATTTTTACTGCTCATCTTTTTGGTGTCGGGCAATTGTTTTTCCCAAGTGAAAAATAAGAAATCAAAAACCGATAATTTTGACCATTATGCTTATATGCTCCCCATTGAATCTTACGAATCACTTCTTCGAAAGGGTCTTGACGAAGTGGCTATATATAAGAAATTGGGCAATGCGAATTACCTTAGCGCTAATTACGATGTTGCTACCTTTTGGTATGAAAAGTTGTTAGAAGCGGAGCGTGTTGCGGTACCGCCCGATTATCTATATCGTTATGCGCAAGCCCTGAAATCCATTAAAAAATATGATGAATCGAATGAATGGATGGACAAATTCAAGAATGCAAAAGCAACGGATTTCAGGGCCAATTTATACGCAAACAACACCGACTATCTGAATGAAATACGGATTCCATCGGAACAATTCACTATCGAAAATCTTTCAAACCTGAATTCGAAGGAATCCGATTTTGCACCTTCCTATTTTTTGGAGAGTATAGTGTTCACCACAGCGCGAGATCTGGAATCATTGGTCAAATACAATGACTTACCTTATTTAAAGCTGTATAAAACGTCCATGACCACCGACAAAACCTATGGCCAGCTTTCCATATTCTCAGAAAATCTTAATACCAAGGCGAACGAATCGTCTACCACCTTCACCCAAGACGGCCAAACGGTCTACTTTACAAGAAACAATTTTGACAAAAAATCTTTTAAAAGGGACAAGAACGGAGTGAGCAGATTAAAAATTTATCGCGCTGAATTTCAGAACGGGAACTGGGGCGAAGCAGAAGATCTGAATTTTAATAGCACGGACTATTCCGTTGCACACCCCTCTTTGAACAGCACCAACACCAAACTTTATTTTTCTTCGGATATGCCAGGAGGCAAGGGAGCATCCGATATTTATGTAGTCGATATCTTGGCGGATGGAAGTTTCGGCATACCTCAGAACTTGGGAGAACCGATAAATACAGAA
>ENA-ORXM01004783-ORXM01004783.1-marine-metagenome-genome-assembly--contig:-NODE-4783-length-11457-cov-65.714499_pt1 | contig 11457 bp, 9 predicted proteins | sample MGYA00237867_ERZ511480 | MGnify/ENA primary metagenome ERZ511480 (study PRJEB26309, sample SAMN06266103) | marine metagenome | isolation source: Algal blade | place: United Kingdom:Sidmouth, United... | reverse complement strand
TCATATTTATACTATTTCAAAATAAGTATCTGCGTTATCAGGATCATAAAATTCATTAATCCAGAAAATTGTATATAATGGTTCGGTGCCAGTATTCTTTATATTATGAGTATACCATATCGGCATATCGACAAAGGAAGGAGATTCACCATCTAAGTCAAAATTCATTACATGATTCGAGCCTATCCTTCTTAATTGAATCCGTGCATTACCTTTTATAACGATAAATCGTTCTATTTTCCTGGTGTGAAAGTGATTACCTCTTGTAATATTAGGCATTGTAGTGGAAAAAGAAACTTGACCACCAACGTTTAATTTTACTAACTCTACAAAATTTCCTCTCTCATCGATATTATTATGCAGCTTTACTGGATTATGTTTTTCTAAGTCAATATAAGAACGAAAAGTATTGAATAATTTTAATTCAAAATCGTCCACCAACAGCGGGATAATAGATTTATCCTGATAGTCCATTTTAAATCTGACAATTTTTTCATGTAAATCCGAAATTAGAATTTCTTTACTGAACCCAATATTCTCAGTATTAATACTAGGATTTGAGGGAGTATTTTTTATTAATTCGCAAATACTATAAACTAAATCTCCAACGTAAAGAAGTTTTACAGAGCTGTCAGTATTAATGAAAGTCTCCTCTTCTTTAGAAATTTTATAACAAAACGTAGCGACAACTGAATTATAATTAGGCAGACAAAAAGGTCCAAAAATATTGGGGATTATTAATGCAGTGAAAATACCGCCGTGATCTTTAGCCCATTGCTCCAATAGTAGTCGCCCTTCTCTCTTTGAGGTGCCATAAGGGCTATCATTCATTTCTTGCGTCGATGAAGAAAACAGAATATGTGGATGAGTTTTGTTTCGTATTAATGATTCTATAAGTGTTTTTACTAAGTGAATGTTTGTTTCATTTAGAACTTGTGAATCCGTGTGTCGATTTATAGCTGCTAGATGAATAATAACATCACATTGATTTACAAATTCATCCATTAAGGAATTATCATTAAAAAAATGTCTTTCAAATTTAACTAATAAATATTCCTCAGGATATAAGCCTAAAGTGTTGAATAAATGCGAACCTATAAAACCGTTCCGACCTGTAATACCAATTTTCAACATATTTCTATTAGTTATTATCAATATTATCAAAGATATCCTTTTGGATAATTGGTAGCTTTTTTAATAAATTTATCATTTCCTCAACATCTAAACGCTTCGTATTATGCGAGTGATAGTCATCTGATTGATTAAGAGGAAGAGCACCCTCAGAAAAATATCTGTTATAATTTAGATCACGATTATCTGTAGCTACCCTAAAGTAATTGCCCATATCTTCGACATTCAAAAGTTCTTCTTTATTAATTAAAGTTTCGTATAGCTTTTCGCCGTGTCTAGCACCAATAATTTGTATATCATTCTTAGCATCATAGAGCTTCAATAATGCTTCACAAAGAATTTGTATTGTAGCCGCCGGAGCTTTCTGAACAAACAAATCTCCTTGTTCACCTTTCTCAAAAGCAAAAAGTACTAAATCTACAGCATCTTCTAAGGTCATCATAAAACGAGTCATGTTCGGATCTGTAATTGTTAATGGTAGACCTGATTTTATTTGTTTTATAAAAAGGGGAATTACAGATCCTCGAGAAGCCATTACATTGCCATAACGAGTGGTACAAAAAATACTCTTAGAGTCGTCGAGATTTCTTGATTTAGAAGTGACTACCTTTTCCATAAGCGCCTTAGACATTCCCATAGCATTAATAGGATAAACAGCTTTATCTGTACTTAGAACTATAACTTTTTTGACTTCATACTTCTCGGCCGCTGATAAGACATTATTTGTACCGATAACATTAGTTTTTACTGCTTCCATCGGAAAGAATTCACAAGAAGGTACTTGCTTAAGGGCCGCAGCTTGAAAAATATAATCTACCCCCTTTACTGCACTTTCTACACTGGACATATCTCTTACATCACCAACATAAAATTTTACTTTAGGATTATTAAGTTTAATTCTTAAGTCATTTTGTTTTTTCTCGTCACGACTTAATATTCTTATTTCTTTACAATCATTATTACGTAGCAACCGAGTCAAAACAACACCTCCAAATGAACCAGTCCCACCTGTGATTAATAATGTCTTATTTTTAAAAGAGTTATTCATGAATTCTTATTGATGTATATTATAAATATTAAGTATGCATTTCTTATAATTTTCGTAGTTCGATATTTCTTTATAGGGTCTTTCTTTGTTTTTCTGTAGCTTGCAATTTACTATATTTAAAGACTCTATCAATGATGTTATATCTCTTGGCTTGTAGAGCTGTACCTTACTTTTAAATTTAATAAGATTTAAGTCAGACTCCATATCTTTTTCGCCGCCTGGTAAGATCACTTCTCCACCAGAAAAAAGAATTTCATATACTGTTCTTCCAGTGCAAAACGTAGACTCTCCACGTATCACGCAATCAACTTTATTAAAAACTCCTCTTGCTAATAAGTATTCGTGATGACCTGCCCACATAATATTAGAATTACCTGACCATCTTTTTTTCAACTTCTCACCATAACTATTGGTAACGGCACCAAATATAATTAATTCAGTTTTAGGCAAGTTTGCTTTTTCAAAAGCCTCACAAACTAATTCTACCCCTTTTGTATGGCTAATTGAGCCCATAATTGAAAACGTCACTGTTTCTTCATCCGTGAGGAAAAACTTGGATAATTCTGTATCCATTTTTTTTGATGATGATTTAAATGGGTTTTGAATTATTTGAATATTCTTATCTGGAAACTCTGGAATTGCAGCGTTTAATCTTTTTTTGACTGAATTATCAATAGCAACAATTCTATCGAGTACCTGAATTCTTAATTTTTCACGTTTTGAAATATTAGAAAGAAGAAGCTCCCTGGCATGAGAAATCAGAACGGTATCAGGTAAAAGATTCTTAATTGGCAAAAATAGTTTTGATAGTACTAGACTATTAAAATGAATTAGATCCGGCTTAAACCTCACAATTTGACTAATTATTTCTTTGGCTTTAAACGTCCACAGAAAATCTCTTATGATTTTGTTTTTGTCGGCCAAATATTTTGACTTCTCATAAAATATCGTGTTTGCGCTATCAGGGAGGGGAGATTTATAGCAACACTTAAGTGTAGTGTTTTTTGGTAATGAGTTATTATTACATATATCCTTGGAGAATTTACCATAAATTTTTGTTCTTGAAATGTGAATAAATTCAATTTCTTCCATTCCTACCGCCGTATAGTGTTCTCTAATACTTGTGGAGGCTCCGTACGGATGATTAAAGGGAGAGTGGCTTATAACTAATATTCTTTTCATTATCCTTTTATGTACCTTTCAATTTATTTGTAAAGTTGCACATATCTAAATAATCTATTCTGTATGCTGCGATAATTAAAACAACAGCTTTTGTGTATTAAATCATTCGATATTGGCTGACTTACTATTACTTTGAAGTTTATTGTTATTAAACCAATTAATAACATAGATTAATCTTTTAAATATCTAAATGAGAATTAATAATATTTAGTTAACTAAAGTCATACAGAACATGCGTCATCACTTAATTTCAGTATTCTAATAAAGTATAAAAAATTAAAACTTGATATTACCAAATGAGTATTTGTAATTACAAGCAAATTTTTACTGAAAGTGATCGAATTGAACTACTGCTATTAATATGACCGAATCATAATATTTAATAATAACTTTTAACATTAAAACTCACCACATAGTTAATTTTTACATAATAATAAAGATGTACAAAAAGTCCCTTCTAATAATAACATCGTATACTAAAAATGCCCAATACTTAAATGAATTCACGAAACATATACAACTCTTAAATCCTGAACTATGTATTGAATTATTTAACCCATTTAGTTTACAGCTCTATTCCTATAAAGAATATCAATTTGTCAATGAAAAAAGTATTCTACTTTTTAAATGGTTAAGAATTTTTCTTCAAGTAAAAATAATCAGATCTATATTCAGTCATTTGTACGGATGCTTATTCTTCAGCTTTAGTAGTAGAAAATATTCTACAGTTTGTTTTCATGTAGCCAGTCCTTACAATGCTGCTCTGATAAATGCACTTAATAAAATAAGTGATTTTACTATTAGTGTTGTGTGGGGCTCAGATTTTTACAGAGCTAACAAATACTTAAATTATCTATCGAAATATTTTTTTAGAAGGGTTAATCGAGTATTAGTAGGTACTCATGAATCAGCTAAACTAGTTTTAGATAGATACCCATTTCTAAATAACAGGATTGATGCTATAAATTTCGGAAATGAAAAGCTGACTAAATCAATTACGGATTTTACAAAACACAAAACAGATAACAAAGAACGAAAACTGGTAAATAAAGAATCACTAGATGATATAGTAATAACTATTGGATACAATAATAAAGCTGAGCATCAACATCTTAAAGTAATAGAAGAAATTAATGAACTACCAAGTACTATTAAATCTAATCTAACATTACTTGTACCATTAACATATCCATCTAATAATTTATACAAAAAATCGATAATAGATTCACTTGAAAGGTACAATTTCGACTATGTAGTGGTAGATGAATTTCTTAATAATGAAGAACTAATCCAATTACGTCTGATATCAGACATATTTATAAATATGCAAACCACGGATATGTTCTCAGCTTCTGTAATGGAGTATATGGCCATGGAAAATGTTGTTCTGAATGCTAAATGGCTGCCGTACTCTTACATTGATAAAAGCAAAATATATGCACACAAAGTAAATTGGAGTAACTTAAAAGATAAACTCATATACGTAATTAGAAACTTAGATGAAGAAAAAGCAAGAACAATTTCTAATAAGTCAAAGATCATAAAACTGATCGATTGGAATGAATTAGCTCCACTGTGGTCTGAGTATTTAAAATTGGATTGAATAGCTTAAGAAAATGTATCCTTAAAATAACTTTGATTAATTTTCTCCTAATTATTAAACTCAATTTTTAAAGTCATGGGTAGCTTTCTGTCAAGATTTGACCTCAATATACTTCTCGATCATTTCAAATTTTTTATTTCGTATTCTATTAACTTTTCTATTCCTTCCTGTAAATCTACTTGAGGTATCCATTTGAAATAAGATTTTACTTTATCCATATTCGCTACAGTATCTAAAACTTCATTAGGCCGATACTCATTAGTGTAATTGACTTCAAAATCTAGAATACTAGAATTCTGTTTAAGACAATTAATAATATCAGCTATCGAATAACTTTTACCTAAACCTGCATTAAATACTTCTAAGTTTTCTGTATTTTTTATATTAATTGCTAATAAAATAAGTTTCAATAAATCATTGATATATATATAATCCCTTTTTGGCCGAGGGTCTCTTAATGTAACCACTCCATCTCTTACTTGTCTCAAAATTGTTGGTATTAGAAAATCCGAACCTTGTCCTGGACCATAAACATTAAATGGACGAATGATCGAAATATCCAAACCAAATGCAGTTGCATACAATTCACAAACATTCTCACCTATATACTTTGAAGCACAATAAGGGTTATTCATGTCGATCTTATGGGTTTCATCTATAGGTAGGTATTCTGGTCTTCCATAGACATAAGAACTAAGAAATATAACTTTAGCATTTTTACGTCTTGCCAACTCTAAAACATTAGTTGTGCCACCAACATTTACATCAATAAAATCTTTAGGTTTTTTAAATGAATCTGGAACAAATGTTTTCGCAGCTAAATGGATAATGCAATCAACATCTGTTATTGCTTCTGATAATGTAGAAAACTTAGTTACATCCACACCTTGCGCTCTTGAAAGCTCAATCAAATCAAGTGAAGTATTCTCCCTCAAATACCTCATTAAATGCTTCCCAACAAATCCATTTGATCCTGTAATACCTACTTTCATAAAAGTGTTTCTGCTAAAATTTAATATTTTCGATATCTCTTTGTGCTTTTTCAAAGTCGTTTGGTTTTCCAATGTCTAACCAATAACCTAAAATTGGAAACTGTATCACTTTTTTACCTTTTTCTATTAACAACTCAATTAGATCAGTAGCATTATAAAGTGATTTATTAGGGATATACTTAAGGAGTGATTTTTTTATAATATAAATCCCAGCATTTGAGTAATAAGTATAGGTTGGTTTCTCCTTTAAGGCAATTATATTATCACTATCCGTCTCAATAACTCCATAAGGGATGGTTACTTCATATGGTGTGGTGGCTACAATCATATCTCCTCTCATATCTATAAGTCTTTTGAAAAGATTTTCAAAATCGATATTCGTAAGTATATCAGAATTCATTATTAAGATATAATCATTAGAGAATTCTTTGATTATTGAAACTGCTCCGATCGTTCCTAGTGGCGTATTTTCTCTCACATAATTAATATTCATGCCTTTACTAGATCCGTCTTTGAAGTAATCAATTAATTTCTGACCCAAATATCTAATGGACAAAGTGACATTTTTTACACCATAATCCCTTAATAAATCGATATTGTATTCTATGATAGGTTTACCATTTATCTTGAGTAACGGTTTAGGGGTATTATCCGTTAGTGGTCTTAATCTCTCTCCTCTTCCTCCGGCCATGATAACTGCATCAACAGGCAAATAAGATCGTTGTAATCTAAAGTTTATTATATCAATAATTTTTCGTTGCTGATCGAGTATTGGAATTAATCTATAATTGTTAGCCCTCCATTCTAACAATTGATCAAAATCAAGTTCGTCTTTTATAATATAGAGAGGGTTAGATTGGATAAATTCTGTAATGTCATGCTCAAGGCCAAGACCTTTTATTAGTCCACGACGTATATCGCCATCAGTCAATGATCCTATAAAAACTTTATCATGATCCACCACAAAAACAATGGCATCCGACGCAATACTATCAAGTTGCTCTAATACTTCTCTTACTGAAGCAGATGATTCTACTATATGTTTGTGACTAATATCCAAGACTAAATTTTATCAATACTTTTAAACAATAAACAATTTTGATCACATTTTAGAATCCAAGTACCTTCCCATTTCTTTATGATTAAAGTTTGGAATCATATAGTTAAATAATTCAACCAAGTCCATTTTGCTCCAATGAGCTTTAGCCTTCATTTTGGCGATCTCTATTTCAAAACGCTCGAGTTTATTTGATTCAATGTTTAAATCATTTTCGATAATACCCAATTTTTCAAAACGAACTAAATCAAGTTTCTCATTAACTGTATAAAATTCTTCAAAGTTCTTTTCACCAGTTGTATCACTATTAGTAAATAAACAAGGCCATTTATTTTTCTGTGGCAAAGTTTTCATTAACTCTCTTGCTTCATGTTCTGTTTCACATAAATATGGCTTGTAACCCATATTCTTAAGGTACTTAACTGCAATGTCTGAGAAAGAAATCAAGTGCAAATCTTCACTTAATTTAGGAAAAAAAACATTTCGGTTCTCCCCAAATATTGCTGACATCAGACAAAGTTCACCAGATTCCTGCGGTGTGACAAAGTAACGGAGTACATCATTTGGCGCAGCAATCGGTTGTCGTTTCTGAATACGTTGATTAAATCCATGTAAGAGCGACCCATCTGAAAAAGCGACATTGGCAAAGCGAGCAGTAGATAATACTATGTCTCGGCTTCTGCGCATTAAGAACATTTCCATGATTCTTTTAGATGCTCCCATCATATTGACAGGATTGGCTGCTTTATCTGTAGAAACACAAAAATATTTCTTAACACCGGCATTTTTAGATTGTAATAATGTCTTATCAGTATTAAAGACATTGACATCAATCATACGCATCAATGTATATGGATCCTTTTCACTGCGTACATGTTTCAGTGCAGATAGATTCAGCACATAATCATATTGCCCATCTGATGCTATAAAAGCATCGTATATCTGAGAACCACAATCCAAAGCAAAAGTCTTAAACTCGCCAGCGATATATCCAAAATTACTGCGAATATCACGTACCAGCTCAACAAGATTGTTCTCACTAATATCAACAGCATGTAATTTCCTTGGTTTGCGTTTGAATATTTCTTTTGTTACTGCTTGGCCAATGGATCCTGCAGCCCCGATCACAAGAAAACTGGAGTGAGAAATTATCTCTTGTAGCTCTTTTTCATTTTTACAAATGTCATTTTCGAACAGTTGTTGTGTTCTTCCTATAAGAGATAAGATATTCATTTATTCTTTAAGTTTCACTTATTCTAATCCAATTAAATGTTGCAAAGCTTTTTTACTTTTTAAAATAAAAATTACAAATTCTATTTGGTTGATTTTTATCATTGCCTTTGAGTATAGAGCTTGTGGTAAATAACACTTATAAAGGCATATAATTTAATGACTATTTTAGAGGGTAATGGAAAATACTTCATACAATACAATCTAAACTTAAAAATTTTATTGGACATAAGTCCTTTTAGTGTATCTGGATACTTATCCTTTAAATTACTTAACTGAGATTTAAAATCTGTTGGGTTTTCTAAAAACAACTGAACCAAATATTTCTTTATATTTATGGAAAGTACCTTATTTAATATGTTATCAAAACACTCATTGCTTATAGAAGTCTGTTGTTTTTTGGCATAATTGATAACCTCATCATACAGAACTAAATTCTCCATATATCTAGTTAAATGAGTATAATTATATGAGTTATTCTGATGTTGTCTAAAGACATATGAATTTCTATTAATAAGCCCAATATCCCCCTTTAGAGCCATTCTCAAATTAGATATTTGATCCTGTGCAGTGCTATTTTCATTATCAAATAAATTATGGTCCAAATAAGATTTTCGCATCACCACAGCAGTCCATCCTAAAGCAGAACCACTTGATAAGGTTTTAAAAAAATCAGTACCTTTTAAATATTCATCTTCATAAGAAATTGGCATTGGGGGTTCAGTTATTTTTTTATTTTCTTCATTAAGAAGAACATATTTGGCAGTTACAAAACTTAAGTTGTCATATTTATTAATTAAGCTAACTGCGTCAGATACCAATCTATTATCACTTAGATAGTCGTCGCTACTTATATTTAAAATGTACTCTCCAGAAGATAATTCGAAAAATGCTTTTTTGAAATTTCGATTCATTCCAATATTTTCCTTATTTATATTGTATTTAATTCTATCATCAATCATGTACTGTCTTATTACAGCATCCGTATTATCTGATGAACAATTATCACTAACGATAATTTCAAGGTTAGGATAGTCCTGTATCAATGCACTTTCAATTGCCTTACCTATCATATTAGCACGATTATAAGAAGTTATAATTATACTAACCAATGGTTGTTTCTTCATTTTTAATTTACTCTTTGAAATATTTTTTTTAACATTCTTCTGTATTCCGTATTGAATAAAATTATAATGCCATAAACTATAATTAATAACGTTACAAAGAAACATAGCTTTATACCTAATGCCCATACTGAGGAATAAATCAAACCGCTTAATCCTATTACAATCAAAGAGATCATAAAGACTATACCCATATCATAAAAAATTGTTTTGAATAATTCACTATTAAGAACTTTCATTTTGATGTGTATTAAGGGTAAACTTATCAAGTTGTAGCCCAAATTTAATGTAAGCCATACTAAGGTTGCCCCTATTAACCCCCAATAATCAGTAAATAAAAAAAGTAATGGAACTAAGATGATAGATGCAATTACATTTTGAATTATAGTGAATTTTGTATAGCCATAAGCAATCATCAAATAATACGGCACAACCATAAATGCATTAAAAATACTGCCAACTGAAAGTATGGTAACTGCTAACCATATTTTCTCAGAAGTTACATCATTACTCATCCATACTTGTATTATCTCTCTGCTATAAAAGGCTAAAAACAAACCCACTGGAGTGACCAGAGAAATCATGAGTCTATTGTATGTATGAAAACTATCAATTATCTCAATATTTCTTCCTCTCGCTACGATTACGGTTAACTTGGGTAAAAATACTGATCCTAATACACCTACAACCAATGTTAAACTTGTCCCAACTATCCATGATATATTGTAAAATCCAAAATCAGATAATGAAAGAACTCTGCTCAATATTATTTTGTCCATCTGCGTCAAACAAAATGTCGCCATTGTTATCCCTAACATTCCTCCCGCAAATTTCCATATATGGCTTAATTCAATTTTACTAAACTTTGGCCTAAACTTAAATCTTGGTAGATGATACCAAAGCAACCGTCTTAGTAAAAGAACGGTAAACAACGTAATGCAAAATTGCCAAATAAAAAAAGCTTCGATTGTAGGTGAAAAATAAGTTAACACAAAGATTACACCTATACTTTTTAATGTAGCCATTATAATATTTATAATATTATAACCAACTTGCTTTTGCATCCCCATAAGCCCACCTGTATAGATACTGACTGGCCAATTAAAAGCAATTATGCCAGCCATAAGTTTGATGGATAAAATTACTTGCGACATCGGAAGAGATTCCGATTGTAACCAAGAATGCGCTATAGTCGATGAAAGGTAAAATATTGTAACCCCAATTAATAAACCAATCAGCCAATAAATACACTCAAGACTAAAGACTAAATTTCGAATGCTTTCGGATGATTTGTTTAATGATTTGGCTCTAGCCATTTCTCTGTTAAGCGTACTACTTAATCCTAGATCCAAAAGTGACAAAGACCCAACCAAAGTTGTATAAAATCCAACTAAACCATAAGCTTCAATACCAATTATCTTCACATAAATGGGTAATACAATTATTGAAATACCAATAGTCCATATCTTAGCAATTGCATTGGAACTAATGTTATAAAACGCAGCCTTCAATATTTAACAAACTCGCTTCAAATATCCATCAGGAGCCACGGAAATCAATAATTTATTATCAATTGATTTATCAATTTCAAAATTATTATTTGTTTTCAGAAATTCAAATACAGCAGTTTTGGGATTATTCCCAGGATTCCAAGGACGTTTTTCTGGCATATAATCTTTAGGTAAATCTTCAACAATAGTATCAAATACTACGCAATAGCTACCTACAGATGTAAGATCAGCATAAAGTTTCAATTCTTCCAGAACATGTTTATGAGTGTGGTTAGAGTCTAAACAAACCATAATTTTCTTCTTACCACTAGCGATTTCGTAAACTTTCTTTGCAATATCTTTCGATATCGAGGAGCCTTCTATCATTTCTATCCTTTTCATCATTGGGTGAGCTTCTATAAGATCTCTATTGTGCTTACGAATATCAATATCTACTCCTAAAACCAAACCATCTTCACCAAGAAGTTCCAGCAATGAAGCATAATAAACAATTGAGCCTCCGTGTGCAATTCCAGCTTCAATTATCAAATCTGGTTTTACTTCCCAAATAAGTTCTTGCATAGCAATCATATCCTGTGG
>ENA-ORXM01004782-ORXM01004782.1-marine-metagenome-genome-assembly--contig:-NODE-4782-length-11458-cov-11.526931_pt1 | contig 11458 bp, 10 predicted proteins | sample MGYA00237867_ERZ511480 | MGnify/ENA primary metagenome ERZ511480 (study PRJEB26309, sample SAMN06266103) | marine metagenome | isolation source: Algal blade | place: United Kingdom:Sidmouth, United... | reverse complement strand
TTCCTAAATCTCCAGGATTGTCTACAAAGTTTAAATTATCAACATCAATAATTAATAATTTTCCTTTATCGTAACCATGAATCCAAGCTTCATAGCGCTCGTTTAATCGGCTTAAATAATCTATACTTATAGAGTTTTCGTAATCGCGGCCACGTTTGTGAATTTGCGATACTAAATTAGGAATTGAGCTCCTTAAATAAATTAATACATCGGGACCTTTAACTAGCGACTCCATTAAATCAAAAAGGGATTTATAGTTTTCGAAATCGCGATTTGTCATTAAACCCATAGCGTGTAAGTTAGGTGCGAAAATATGTGCATCTTCATATATCGTTCTATCTTGAATAATATCTTTTCCGCTTTGGCGAATTTGTAAAACTTGACGAAACCTACTGTTTAAAAAATATACTTGCAGGTTGAAACTCCAGCGCTCCATTTGAGTGTAAAAATCATCTAGATATGGATTGTCTACAACATCTTCCAATTGCGCTTCCCACTTATAATGTTTTGCTAATAACTTTGTGAGAGTGGTTTTTCCAGCTCCAATATTTCCGGCAATAGCAATATGCATGGTGTTAATTAATTTTTAGTTGATACTCTTGTAGTATTTTATTGTTGTAAATATACATTGTTTCGTTGGTTACAAAAAACTGATTTATTAAAATATTTGAAGTTGTTATCGTTTTAATTGTATTACTATTCTTATTCAGGTAGAATAATGAATTTTCTTTTTTTAAGATGATATTATCATTATTTTCGATTAAAGATGTAAAGCCAGTGTTTTTTGTTTTCTTAACTAAACTTCCAAAATAATTGTAAACATATATAAAGTTTTCTGTGAGTAGCCAGCAGAAGTTAAAATTACTCTTTAAATCAAGAACAGTGCTTTGAACAGGAACGGTTTGCGCCCGAGTGGTTCTGGTTTTATAATCGAATAATTCAAGCTTTTGTAAGTCTTGATTAAAAATCCAGATGGTATTATCATGACCTGTAGAAATATGAGAAACATTTTTGTATGATGAAAGGGTGTTGAAGTCTATTTTGAATATTTCGGCTAATCGATTATCAAGTATAATAACGGTATTAAAATTTTTGTAAAACAGATTAATTTTTAAAGGATTAAAAGCGCTTGCGGATTGTAATGTGCCTAATTGTAAATTGTTATAAGTAATGATTTTATCATTCGCATTTTTATGAAAAACATCATTAATAAGATAATATTTTGTGCCGAAATTATCAACCGAAATAAGTTTATCTGCCTGAAAATTTGTTTTTTTGATGAACTTAGCTTCAATAGGTTCTTGAGCGACTATTGAGATTGAAAGGAGAAAAATAATATAGTATGTATATTTCATTGCAGTTTTAAAAGTACAAAAATCAAACCACTTTTGTTAAATTAGTTATTAGTAAAAACAGCAAACATTCATAATTTCAATTTTAAGGCTTTAATTAATACATGTTTAAAATTTATAAAATTGATAGAGTGTAATAATTAAAAAACTAATACTAACTATTGGGCTTTAAACTAAAAGTTGAAACTGTGGTCTAAAAGCTAGTTGATTATTAACTATTTTTTATAACTTAATCTTTTATAAATACGCAATGAAAACATCTACTATTAAAATTTTTACAAGCTGTTTAATTTTATTGGTAACAGCTTTAAGTCACTCACAAGATTTTCAAGGTAAAGCTTATTATTTTTCAAAAACAACTATGGATATGAGTCGCTTCAATAGAGGTAGGCAAATGAGTGAGCAACAAAAAAAGCAAATGGAAGCCAGAATGAAATCATGGTTGGAGAAAACTTATATTCTAACGTTTAATAAAGAGGAGTCAATTTTTAAAGAAGATGAAAAATTATCATCACCTGTAAATGGAAGAGGATCAAGTGTTTGGGGTAGTAGTTTTTCTCCAGGACCTCAATATAAAAATATTAAAGACCGTTTGTTTTTACAAGATCAGGAGTTTTTCGGAAAACAATTTTTAATTAAAGAGGATTTGCAACCTTTGGAATGGAAAATGGGTACGGAAACCAAAAACATTGGGCAGTATTTATGTTTCAAAGCAACGGCAAAAAAACTTTCTACAGAAATAGATATGTCGCGTCCTAAAAGAGGTGAAAATAAACAGAAATTAGATACTCTTAAAGTAAAAGATTCTGCATCTGTTAAAGAAACAGAGGTTCGAGAAGAAAAAGAAGTTCCTAAAATGATTGATGTTATTGCTTGGTACACGCCGCAAATACCAGTAAGTCAAGGACCTTCTGATTATTGGGGATTACCAGGTTTAATATTAGAAGTTAGCGCTGGAAACAAGGTGATGTTATGTTCTAAAATAGTAATCAACCCAGAAGAAAAAACCAAAATAGAAGCCCCTAAAAAAGGACAAGAAGTAACCAAAAAAGAGTACAACACTATTATTACTAATAAGATGAAAGAGTTTAGGGAAAGCCGAGGAAGAAATGGTGGTAGATCAGGTGGCGGTGGTAGAGGTAGATAAAAATTTAATAATTGATTACTAACCAACAATGATTAAAAAATTAATTTTTTTAACAGTACTTGCTGTAGCTAATGCCGGTTTTGCACAACTTAAACTTGAAGGTATAGTAAAAGATAGCATAGGCTCACCTCTTGAATTGGCAAATGTTATTGCTATTAATCAAGAAACAAAAACATTACAATCTTACGGTATTACAGATCAAAAAGGGTTTTACAGATTGAGTTTATCGAAAAATACCCAATATAGTATCCAAGTGAGTTACATCGGGATGAAAACCTTCACGGAAAACATTTCTACAAAAGAAATGGATATTACTAATGATATTATATTGCAAGCCGATAATGCTTTAGATGCTGTTGAACTTACATATGAAATGCCAGTTACAGTAAAGGGTGATACACTAATTTATAATGCAGATGCTTTTAAAAACGGCACAGAACGAAAACTTGAAGACGTTTTAGAAAAACTCCCTGGCGTTGAAATAAATGATAACGGACAAGTAGAAGTAGAGGGGAAGGTTGTTAATAAATTAATGGTTAATGGCAAAGATTTTTTTGATGGCGATACCAAGTTAGGAATAAAGAACATCCCGTCAAACGCAGTTGATAAAATACAAGTACTAAGAAATTATTCTGAGGTTGGACAATTAACTGGAGTTACCAATAATCAAGATAATGTCGCATTAAACATTAAACTAAAAAAAGGAAAGGAAAATTTTTGGTTTGGAAACGTTACAGCGGGTAGCGGAGCTTCTCCAGAAAATGAATTGTATTTATTACAGCCTAAATTGTTTTATTACAGCCCAAAATTCAGTTTAAATTTTATTGGCGATTTAAATAATACAGGCGATTTAGCTTTAACACGTCGCGATATCCGTGGTTTTGGTGGTGGTTTTAGGGCGCCAAGTAGAAGTAGTGGAACGAGTATTAATTTAGGTAATAACGGACTTAACTTTCTAACATCTCAAAACAATGCCCTTGAAATAGAAAATAAATTAGCGGCTTCAAATTTTAGTTATTCACCAAGCCAAGGGCTAGATATTAGCGGCTTTGCTATCTATAACAGTAGTCGTATTTTATCTAAGGAAATCAGTTTTGTTCAATATACCGATTCAGATTTAGGAATTCCAGATGAGACCACAGAGCAAAGCAGCAAAGAGCGTTCAAACCAAGGCTTGTTAAAATTAAGTGCTGCATACAAACCAAATATTAATAACCAATTGGATTATGATATTTTGGGGCGTTTTTCAAAAGATATACAGAATCAAAATTTTATATCTTCTGTAGTTGGAAATACAGATCAATTAGATAAAGTTACACCATTTAGTATTAACCAAAACTTGAATTATTATTACACGCTTAACGAAACTAATATTTTTGCTTTTGAAGCGCAACATCTATTAAAAAATGAAGATCCGTTTTATAATGCATTACTTGTAAATGATCCTGACAATAACGAAGAAATGAATCCTAATAATAGAGATGCTTTTGATACGACTGCCGAAGCCATAGGGTTTGTAACCTCTTTAAATAATTATGATATTGGTCAAAACAGGCGTATAAAGTCTAATCAAATAGATGCTAAATTAGATTACTATAACATTTTAAACGCTAAAAGTAATATTAATATAACTTTAGGGACTATTTTAAGCAAACAAGAATTTAATTCAAATATATTTCAATTTTTAGATGATAATTCTAAATTTGAACCCACTCCAACTTTTAATAATGGTCGTGTAACAAACGATACTGAGTATAATTTTTCTGATATTTATTTAGGGCTTCATTATACTTTGAAAGCAGGAATATTTACCTTTAATCCTGGATTTTCGTTACATGCCTACGGAAATAAAAATACTCAGTTTGGACAAACGTTTGAAGATAATTTTTTTAGATGGTTACCAGATTTTGAAACTCGAATTCAATTTAAAAAGAGTGAAAATTTAACACTGCGTTACCAAATGCAGAATCAGTTTACCGATGTAACTCGTTTAGCACAAGGTTTGGTGTTTAATAATTTTAACAGCATTCAATTTGGTGAACCCGATTTACAAAATGCTTTATCTCACAATGTGAGTTTGTTTTATAGAAGTTTTAATCTTTTTAATTATACCAATGTTTTTGCGCGTTTATCATACAATAAAAATATAGATCAAATTAGAGGTTTAACAAATTTTGAAAATGTGATTAGAACAAGCACATTTTTTAATTCTAATTTCGCAGATGAAAGTATTTCAGCAAACGGACGTATACAACGTACTTTCGGTAAGTTAAGAGCAGGACTTTCTGCTAATTTTAATTACAGTAAAATCAATCAGTTTATACAAGGGCAACAATCTTTAAATGAACAATTCTCGCAAACTTATATACCAGAATTACGAACTAATTTTAGAGAAGCTCCAAATGTAAGATTGCGATATCGCTATAGCATTTCAGATAATAATCAAGGCTCTAATGCTATAAAATTTGTTACTAATGCACCCTCTATAAATTTTGATGCTTATATATTTAAGAAGTTTACTTTTGAAACAGATTTTACGTATAGCAATCAAGATGATGGAATAAACCCTTCGCAATCTTTTAAAACTTGGGATGCTTCATTATCCTTTAGAAAAAATGAAGATTCTAAATGGGAATACGAATTGAAAGCAACTAATTTATTAGATATTGATTCTAGAATTCAAAATAGTGCAAATAATATATCTGTGCTTAATTCTGAAACCTTTATCCAACCACGATTTGTAACATTTAGATTGCGTTATGAACTTTAATAGATAGTTTGAGTGTTTCTTAAAATTTGTTTTAGGTTCTTATTTAGTAAGTTACTGATTTTCAAAATGTATGAGATACCAAAACAAGTTTAGCAGAATTAAAAATAATATTTACGTTAAATTCTTTGAATTATTTTTGCGAAATTAAGAAACAATAATATATTTGTATTCTAGTTTTGGGGAGATACTCAAGCGGCCAACGAGGGCAGACTGTAAATCTGCTGACTACGTCTTCGCAGGTTCGAATCCTGCTCTCCCCACAATTTTTTTTGATTTTTGCTAAATATTGAAAACCTTGCAAGCAAATGCTTGTTAAATTGCGAGAGTAGCTCAGTTGGTAGAGCGTCAGCCTTCCAAGCTGAATGTCGCCAGTTCGAACCTGGTCTCTCGCTCTATTATTTTCTGCGAAGGCAGAAATCTCTTCTTTCATAATAAAATGCAGTAAATATGTATTTGAAAGAATAGGGAATAAAAACTTTACGCCGGTGTAGCTCAGGGGTAGAGCGTTTCCTTGGTAAGGAAGAGGTCACGAGTTCAATTCTCGTCATTGGCTCTATTTTTTAGAGACACAAAATAGAATACAAAACGTATTATTATATAACTAAGATTAAAATTATTTAAAAACATGGCAAAGGCAACTTTCGATCGTTCAAAACCACACTTAAACATTGGTACAATTGGACACGTAGATCACGGTAAAACAACTTTAACTGCTGCTATTACTAAAGTATTAGCTGATGCAGGTTTCTCAGAAGCAAGATCATTTGATCAAATTGATAACGCTCCAGAAGAAAAAGAAAGAGGTATAACAATTAATACTTCTCACGTAGAATATCAAACGCAAAATCGTCACTATGCACACGTAGATTGTCCAGGTCACGCCGATTATGTAAAGAACATGGTAACTGGTGCTGCTCAAATGGATGGTGCTATATTAGTGGTTGCTGCAACTGATGGGCCTATGCCGCAAACACGTGAGCATATCTTATTAGGTCGTCAGGTAGGAATTCCTCGTATGGTTGTATTCATGAATAAAGTGGATATGGTTGATGATGAAGAGTTACTTGAATTAGTGGATATGGAAATTAGAGATTTGTTGTCTTTCTATGAGTATGATGGAGATAACGGTCCTGTAATTGCTGGTTCTGCTTTAGGCGCACTTAATGGTGAGCAAAAATGGGTGGATACGGTTTTAGAATTAATGAAATCTGTAGATGAGTGGATTGAAGAGCCTGTTCGTGATATGGATAAGCCTTTCTTGATGCCTATTGAAGATGTATTCTCTATTACTGGTCGTGGTACTGTTGCAACTGGTCGTATTGAAACAGGTGTAGCTAACACTGGAGATCCTGTTGAGATTATTGGTATGGGTGCTGCAAAGTTAACATCTACCATAACAGGTATTGAAATGTTTCGTCAAATATTAGATAGAGGAGAAGCTGGTGATAATGCTGGTATCTTATTAAGAGGTATTGAGAAATCTCAAATCTCTAGAGGTATGGTAATTACTAAGCCTGGTTCTGTAACACCACACGCTAAGTTTAAAGCTGAGGTTTATATCCTTAAAAAAGAAGAAGGTGGACGTCATACACCATTCCATAACAACTACCGTCCTCAGTTTTACGTACGTACTACTGATGTAACAGGAAACATTGCGCTTCCTTCTGGAGTTGAAATGGTTATGCCTGGAGATAACTTGACAATTACTGTTGAGCTGATTCAGCCAATAGCAATGAACGTAGGTTTACGTTTCGCTATCCGTGAAGGTGGTAGAACAGTTGGTGCAGGTCAGGTAACTGAGATATTAGACTAATACAGTTTAAATAAATATATATAAGCTAAGGTATTCCGTTTTCGGAATACCTTGACTTGTATTTACGGGCGTAGCTCAGTTGGTAGAGCACTGGTCTCCAAAACCAGGTGTCGGGAGTTCGAGTCTCTCCGCCCGTGCAATAAAAAATTGAGTAGTATTTCAATTTAGATTAAAAAGAAAATATAACATGGCTGGAATTGTAAATTATATTAAAGAATCATTCGGGGAACTTAAAAATAATGTGACATGGCCTACATGGGCAGAAGCACAGAGTTTAACAGTTTTAGTTGCTGTGTTCTCTATTATATTCTCACTTGCTATTTGGGGTGTAGATACAGTTTTTAGTAACGTTATAACGTATTATTTCGATTTAATTAAATAAAAAAATTATGTCTGAAGTAAGCGAAAAAAAATGGTATGTTGTTCGTGCCGTAAGTGGTCAAGAGAACAAAATCAAAGCCTATATTGAGAGAGAAATCGAACGACTTGGCTTACAAGATTATGTCGATCAAGTACTAGTACCAACAGAGCGTGTTATTCAAATCCGTAACGGAAAAAAAATTCATAAAGAAAAGGTGTTTTTTCCAGGTTATATTATGGTTCAAGCAAATCTTACTGGAGAAGTCCCCCATATCATAAGATCGGTAACTAATGTTATTGGTTTTTTAGGAGAAACAAAAGGAGGTGACCCTGTGCCATTAAGACAATCTGAAGTGAATAGGATGCTAGGTAAAGTCGATGAGCTTTCAGTTGAAGAAACAGCCAATGTTGCTATTCCTTTTACTAAAGGTGAAACCGTTAAAGTTATTGATGGCCCTTTTAATGGATTTGATGGTACTATTGAAAAAATTAATGAAGAGAAGCGTAAACTTGAAGTGATGGTTAAAATTTTCGGAAGAAAAACACCATTAGAGTTAAGTTATATGCAAGTTGAAAAAGTTTAAGAGTGTTACATTGACGATAGATGTGTCTTTCGCTTCCAAATGAAAGATAACATCAAAAAATTAAATTATTAAAAATGGCAAAAGAATTAGGTAAAGTAGTTAAGTTACAAGTTCGGGGAGGTGCTGCGAATCCATCGCCACCGGTTGGACCCGCTTTAGGAGCCGCTGGTGTTAACATCATGGAGTTCTGTAAGCAATTCAATGCCAGAACCCAAGATAAAGCAGGTAAAGTATTACCAGTTGTAATATCTGTTTACAAAGACAAATCATTTGACTTTGTAATTAAAACACCACCAGCAGCAGTTCAATTATTAGAGCATGCTAAAGTGAAGAAGGGATCTGGAGAGCCAAACCGAAAAAAAGTAGCTAAAGTATCTTGGGATCAGGTTAAAACCATCGCAGAGGACAAAATGGTAGATTTAAATGCATTTACAATTGAGTCTGCTATGAAAATGGTTGCTGGTACAGCAAGATCGATGGGAATAACTGTAACAGGAAAATTTCCTTCATAATCTATTAAAGACATTAGAAAATGGCAAGATTAACAAAAAAGCAAAAAGAAGCTTTAGCGAAAATTGAAAAAGGTAAGATTTATTCTGTCGATGAAGCATCAGCATTAATAAAAGAAATTACCAATACTAAGTTCGACGCATCAATTGATTTAGCAGTACGTTTAGGAGTAGATCCTCGTAAAGCTAACCAAATGGTAAGAGGTGTAGTTTCATTACCTCATGGAACTGGTAAAGACATGAAAGTTTTAGCATTAGTAACACCAGATAAAGAAGCGGAAGCTAAAGAAGCTGGAGCAGATTATGTTGGATTGGATGAGTACCTTGATAAAATTAAGGGCGGTTGGACAGATGTTGACGTTATCGTTACTATGCCAAGCGTTATGGGTAAGTTAGGTCCTTTGGGCCGTGTATTAGGACCGAGAGGTTTAATGCCTAACCCTAAAACAGGTACAGTAACTATGGATGTTGCTAAAGCAGTAAGCGAAGTAAAAGCTGGTAAAATTGACTTTAAAGTTGATAAAACCGGTATTGTTCATGCGGCTATAGGAAAAGCATCTTTTAGTGCTGACAAAATTGCGGGTAACGCAAATGAATTATTAACAACATTAATGAAACTAAAACCGACAACGGCGAAGGGAATTTATGTAAAAAGCATCTTTATGTCTTCTACAATGAGCCCAAGTTTAGCCATTGATCCTAAAATTGGTTAATTAAGTTAAAACTTTAAATTATGACAAGAGAAGAAAAATCACAAGTAATTAAGGACTTAACTGCAGAATTAGCTAGTAATTCAAATATCTATTTAGCAGATATTTCAGGACTAAATGCAGGCTCTACTTCAGATTTGCGTCGTGCTGCTTTTAAAGCAAACGTGCAAATGGCAGTTGTTAAAAATACATTACTTGGAAAAGCAATGGAAGCTTCAGATAGGGAATTTGGAGACCTTCCTACAGTTTTAAAAGGAAATACATCTGTGATGTATTCTGAAACAGGTAATGCACCAGCTAAGCTAATTAAAACATTCCGTAAAAAATCTGAAAAGCCTTTGTTAAAAGGTGCTTTTATCGAGGAAGCTGTTTACATTGGCGATGCACAATTAGACATGTTAGTAGATATCAAGTCTAAAGAAGAGTTATTAGGAGAGATTATAGGATTACTACAATCGCCTGCTAAAAACGTTGTTTCTGCACTTAAATCAAGTAGTGGCAAACTAGCTGGTATCATTAAAACACTTTCTGAGAAATCAGAATAGTATTAAAAAGTACGCACTTTATTACAAATATATTATTATTACAAAATTATTAAAACGATAGAAAAATGGCAGATTTAAAAGATTTCGCAGAACAATTAGTTAACCTTACTGTAAAAGAGGTAAATGAGTTAGCAACTATATTAAAAGATGAGTATGGTATCGAGCCTGCTGCTGCTGCTGCAGTTGCTGTTGCTGGTCCTGCTGGAGGTGGCGACGCTGAAGAAGCTCAAACTGAATTTGATGTTATTTTAAAAGCTGCAGGTGGTTCTAAACTAGCTGTTGTAAAATTAGTTAAGGAATTAACTGGTTTAGGTTTAAAAGAAGCTAAAGGTTTAGTTGATGATGCACCAAGTGCAATTAAAGAAGCTGTATCTAAAGATGAAGCTGAGGCACTTAAAGCTCAATTAGAAGAAGCTGGAGCAGAGGTAGAGCTTAAGTAAGCTTACATTCTCAACAATACAAAGGTTTAGGTCTATCCCGTTATTTGCGGGATAACACCTAGACCATTTTGCGTATATAATGATATAGCAGAATAATTTGCAGAATAGCAGATAAATATGAAATTATCTTTGTGCTATTTTTCTAGTGTTTAAAAGCACTATCACTATTTTTTTAATCAAAATTCCGTCCATTGATGTTATCAACACAAGCTGAAAGATTAAATTTCTCGTCTATTGTAAATAAGACAGATTACCCAGACTTCTTGGATATTCAGATTAAATCCTTTCAGGATTTTTTCCAATTAGAAACAAAATCTGAAGAAAGAGGTGATGAAGGTCTCTACAATACCTTCATGGAAAACTTTCCAATTACAGATTCTCGTAATCAATTCGTTTTAGAATTTTTAGATTACTTCGTAGATCCTCCAAGATATGCTATTGAAGAGTGTATAGAAAGAGGATTAACTTATAGCGTTCCCCTCAAAGCTAGGTTAAAGTTATATTGTACAGACCCTGAACATGAGGATTTCGAGACCATTGTTCAAGATGTTTATTTAGGAACTATACCCTACATGACACCTTCTGGTACTTTTTGTATCAATGGGGCAGAACGTGTAGTAGTATCTCAATTACACCGATCACCAGGGGTTTTCTTTGGTCAATCTTTCCACGCCAATGGAACAAAATTATATTCAGCAAGAGTTATACCTTTTAAAGGATCTTGGATAGAGTTTGCTACAGACATCAATCAAGTGATGTACGCATACATTGATAGAAAGAAAAAATTACCTGTTACTACGCTTTTCCGTGCTATTGGTTTTGAGCGTGATAAAGATATTTTAGAGATTTTTGACTTAGCTGAAGAGGTTAAAGTTTCAAAATCTGGATTAAAAAAATACATAGGAAGAAAATTAGCGGCACGTGTATTAAATACATGGCATGAGGATTTTGTTGATGAAGATACAGGTGAAGTAGTATCAATCGAGCGTAATGAAATTGTGCTTGATCGTGATACCGTTATCGATAAAGAGAATATTGAAGAAATTCTTGAAGCTGATGTAAAAACTATTCTTTTACATAAAGAAAGCACAGAACAAGGTGATTATGCTATTATCCATAACACCCTTCAAAAAGATCCAACAAACTCTGAAAAAGAGGCTGTTGAACATATTTACAGACAATTACGTAATGCTGAGCCGCCAGATGAGGAAACAGCACGTGGTATTAT